>Ga0190304_1001495_pt1 | contig 10394 bp, 13 predicted proteins | sample 48700712_MG_FD_161670 | JGI IMG/M metagenome (GOLD analysis project Ga0190304, IMG submission 161670) | Hydrothermal vent sediment bacterial communities from Southern Trench, Guaymas Basin, Mexico - 4870-07-1--2_MG | ecosystem: Environmental > Aquatic > Marine > Hydrothermal vents > Sediment ... | reverse complement strand
GATCAATTTTTGCTAATCTACAAATATTTTTTGCTGATCTTCTTCCAACTCTTGAAAAATCATGAGTCATAAATGCTATGAGATTTTTTGTTTTAGTTGTAGCTAACATCCTAGTTAGGATACCAACTTCCACACCATATGGATGTGGCTTAATTTCTTTTGGTTTCTTTGGCAACTCTCTTACAGTTCTTTCAAATTTAATTTTACCATTAGGACCATCAAAAATTATCTCAGCAAACGGATTAGCTATAGCAGTTTCTCTTAGGTATTCTAAGATCGATTGCTTCTTTTCTGTGTATCTACCTTCAACTTCCATTTCCAATTTTATTCCATGCCATTTTTCTGGATTTCTATGTACAGCATGTGAAATGATTTTTGGTTCATTTTTAACAACATCTATCATTAGTTCGAATGAATGAATCTTTTTCCCTGTGCTAGAAGTAACTTTTACTGCTTTTCCAGTTGTAAGTTGTGAATATAGCACTGCGCCATGTATTCCTATTCCTTGTATACCACGGGATTGTCTAAGTCTATGGAATTTACTCCCAACTAAAAATTTAGCAAACGCAACTGGAACTTTCGATTCTACAATTCCTGGTCCATTATCTTCTATTACAACTTTAAATCTATCTACACCGATTTGTTTCAAAGAAACGAAAATTTTTGGTAAAATACCTGCTTCCTCACACGCGTCTAATGAGTTATCTATACCTTCCTTTACAACAGTTAAAAGAGATTTATTTGGATTTTCGTATCCAAGTAGATGCCGATTTTTTTCAAAAAATTCTGCTATACTAATTTCTTTAATTTTCTCTCCTAGTTCTTCTGCAGTTATCATTTGGTCACTCATTCTTTTACCTCATTTTCTAAAAATCGATAAACAGTATTATGTTTTTTGCCATTCAAAAGCATTTCAATTGCTTCACGTGCTAATTTAATTCGATCTCTTCTTCCAATAATGCATATAGTTTTTCCATATACTGTAATTTTTATATTGCACATTTTTTCTATAAATCTTTTAGAACTACCTCTAAACCCTATTACTCTTCCTTTTAACGATATTTGTCTCTTTCTTGAGTGTGTAAATTCATTTACTTTAATGATATCAAGAGAATAATTTTCATCTAATAAATTCATAGCTGTATCCAAATTAAAACCTCTTCCGAAAGCTTCAATAACTTTCTTTACACTCATTAATGTTGATGGATCTTCACTTTCTAGTGTTACCTCTTCATTAGTCCTGATTTTAACTGGTAAAATTTTCTCAAGTTCACCTTTTTTATTTCTCAGTAACTTTATCCTTTCTCTAGGAATCATCACAAAATCTCTCATTTTGCACACTTTACTCAATAGAAATAGATTTTATATACCCTTTTCTCTTTAACCAGTTGGCTTGTGTAAGTGTATAGCAAAACACAATATCTCCCCTTTTATCGCTTTGAACTTTCCAAGGCTGAACTAATACTAGATTTCCTACTCTTATCCATACTCTCTTTCTTAATCTACCAGGTATTCTACAAATTCTTGTTTTCCCATCGTTACAAGTTACTCTTAATTTATCTCCTCCTAGCATCATTTCTACTACACCAAGAACTTCACTGTCTTTAGGTAGTCTAATTCTTGCTATTTCTAATTCCTCTTTAGTTAATTCTTTTTCTTTGGCCATTGATACACCTTATGTTATATTTGTTTTCTAATTTTTAAGTTAACATCTTTTCTTTTCATTAAAACTACTCTACTTCTTTTATCTTCGTCTATTATTTCATACCCTGTAACTTTAGCTAACTCTACAGAAAATTTTCTTATATCTTCCATGCTTGGAACGTTCACTTCTTTTAATCTTTCTCTGGATTCACCAACCCATGAATAACCTTTACATTCTACGAATTTTGGATTCGCTTTTAACATTAGCTTTGCATATCCTTCAGGATTTTTCATGTTCCAACCTTTTACTAATGTTAACCTAATGACAGTGTTGCAATCGAATTTTTTCAATAACTCTAAACTTCTATTAATTCTTTCCCATGCATCTGAAATCTGCGGTCTACTTATCTTTTCAAATGTTTCCTTATCAGGTCCATACAAGCTAATGTAAAGATTAGTAGGTTGATCTTTCAGTAATTTTTCTATCATTTCAGGCATACTACCATTAGTGACTAGGAAAGCTGTCATTTTTCTCTTTTTAATTTCTGATATTAGTTCTGGTAGCATAGGGTAGAGTGTTGGTTCTCCATCTAATGAAATAGCAAAATGTTTAGGATTCATAGCTTCTTCAAACATTTCTTTTGATGTATTAGGATTTCCACCGAACCCACTTAGAAGTTCTCTTTGTGCATTTATACATCCATCAATTATAACTTCTGGTTTATCCCATTTCCCCATTGTTTTAAACCTATCTGTTTCATGATGTCTCCAACAGAAAATACACTGAAAATTACAAAATTGCAAAGTTGGAGTCATTTGAACACAACGATGACTTTGAATGCCATACCATCTCTTATAGCAAAATCCCTTATTGTTTAATGCACTCTTAGTATAGTGACATACTTTTACAGCTGAATGGTTTCCTACTACTCTATATCCTTGTTTCTGAATGTATTTTTTAAATTCTGGTGTAATTATTGTCATATAACTCACTAGCTATGATGAAAATAAATATCTTTTCTTTTACAATTGAGATTTATGAAAAAAGTAGCTATTCTTTTACCTGCTTATAATGAAGAGAAAAATATTAAAATGGTTATAGATGAAGCTAAAAAGTTTTTTCCAAAATCACTGATAGTAGTTGTCGACGATGGTTCTACGGATTCTACATATTATATAGCTAAAAAAACTGGAGTAACTGTATTAAGACACAAAGAAAATAGAGGTAAAGGAGAGGCTCTTAAAACCGGGTTCATCTACCTCCTTAAGAAAAATTTTGATTTTATTATCATAGCAGATGCTGATAGACAATATAAGTTGTATGATGCTATAAAAATTCTAACTGCACTTAAAGATTTCGGTGCTGATATTGTAACAGGTTATAGAATTCCTAGCGATGTTCCATTCGCAAACAGAGTGGGAAATTTTATATGGCGTACACTTTTTAATTTTTTATTTGGAACAAAACTTAAAGATACAAACTGTGGATTTATTGGTTTGAGGAAGAGTGTTATTAAGAAGATAATCGACATTCATGGTGGTTACATTATAGAGAATTCTATTCTTAGAAATGCTGTCAAAAATAAATTGAAAGTAGTCCAAGTGCCAGTAAAAGTTTCATATGGAAAAAGGAAGATTAGAAAATTCGCTCGTATGTTTTTTGGTGTTCTATTTTTCATTCTAGTGGAAGGTCTTAAGTTTAGATTAAAATAGAATAAATTCTTCATTTTTTAAATAATATTTTAAATATAAGAGTAAATTTTTTTAGAGTAGGGACAGTAGCTCAGCCCGGGAGACTATACCGAAAGCAACCGGCTGAAGACCGGTGTGTCGTGGGTTCAAATCCCACCTGTCCCATTATTTGTTAGAATCGATTCGAAGACCATTTTGATAAAATTTTAAAAAGATTTAAGATAATTTATCTTAAGGATTGTTATGCCAGAGAAAGTGTTTGAAGGAGAACTCTTAGAAAATAGAGTAATAATTTGGAATCCTAAAGCTGTCATACTATACGATGAATCCGGATATGGTAAACCTCAACCAGAACAAAATCCAAATAGATTAGAGTTAGAACTAGTTGAAGCTGCATATTTATTAGAAAAAGGAAAGATAAAAATTTTCACCAAGAAAAATGGGAAAAAGAAACATATCACACTTCAAGAGTTACTTGAGTATGCTAATAAAAATGTAAATCAATTTCATACACAATTTGTTGTTTATCGCGATCTTAGAGAGAGAGGATATTTGGTAAAGACAGGATACATTTTTGGAAGTCACTTCCGTGTATATGAGAGGGGAGTAAAATTGAAGCGTGGACCTAAAGCTCCACATGAACATACTCGTTTTGTTGTTCATTGCGTTCCAGAAGAAGCTGCTTTCTCTTTGCCAGAAATGTCAAGAGCAGTTAGGTTAGCTCATAATATTAGGGCAACATTTGTTTGGGCTGTTGTAGATAGAGAGAATAAAGTAACTTTCTATATAATACAACGGTTTACGCCTTAATCTAGTGATTCCATGGGAAGAATAAAAACATCCTTCGTGAAACATATCGGTAAAGAATTATACGAAAAGTATCATGATAAATTCACCACAGATTTCTCTAAAAATAAAAATATCGTCGAAGAAGTAATTGATATAAAATCAAAAAAGTTGAAAAACATAATTACCGGATATTTGACCAGACTGAAAAGACAAGAAATTCAATTATCTAATCCTGAATCTTAGAATAGCTCCAAATTTATATGAATTGAGGAATTTTCTTTCAATTTTAGTTTTACCACTGATTAAAGCTATTTTTCCACCTTTTTCTTCTATCATCTTAATCAGGTTTTCTATACTCTTTTCTGTTATTTTCTCTTCAGGAATCAAAGCAATCTTTACAGCACCAATTTCCGCTGCTAATTTTACCTGTTCCATTCCATAGACAACTAAATTATCTTCCCTCTTTATGCCAACAAAAAACTCTTGAACTAGTTCTGGTTTTCCAAAGATGAAACCAGTCTTTGCTCTTTCCAAATTTTTTATTTTTTCTTCTTCCCATTTTTCCTTTTCTAACTTAAATTTACTTCCAGGAACAATTTCAATTGTATGATAAGAGCCTAAAGACACTTCTTTAGGTCCACTAATGATCTTACCTTTAACTCTCAATTTTTGCATTCTACTAAATTCCACTTTTTCGACTCTAATAGTAAGGGTAACTGATTTTTTCTTTATTTTTTCTCTTTTCTCTTCTCTTTGAAGGAAGATATTTCTCAAAGTTTTTGATGTAAGTAGGTCACCTTTTTCTATGATCTTTTTCAAAAACACTAAATCTAGCTTATTAGTCACTCTTAAAACTGCATAATTTTTCTTTGGATTGAAATCTAAAATCTTCATACTATAATCAATAAAACATTTAAAATATAATTAAATTTTAGGTAAACATGAAAAGTCAAGTTAGAATAGATGAATTTGCATTCGTTCTACTTGCGGCATTTGTACTGATTGCAATAATGATGTTTGCCTGGACAACTCCAACAGAAGTTCCTCCAACTGTAGAACCAACTTCCAAATCGCTGTCTATTCTAAATGGGTCTTCAAAAACTTTTGAATTGAACATTACAGGACCAAGTATAACTAATGTTACATTAACATCCACAGGAACCGTAAGTAGTTGGATTTCATTCAGTGAAAACCATTTCGATGTACCTACATCTAAGATAGTAACAGTATTCGTGGATGTTCCCTCGAACATTGGTGTAGGTACATATGAAGGAAGCATTAAAGTTGAATCAACTGGTGGAAGTAAAATAGTTCCAATAACTATACATGTGCTAAATATATCTACAATAAAGTTTTCTACTCACCAGATCTCCCTTGGCGATTTTTCGGTCAGATATAACATAGGAAGTAAAATTCTAGATTCTAAAACTAATTTTCAAGTGTATCAAGGTTATTTTTCTGGGAATCATGTTAATCTTATTGGAGTTTTAAACGAGAATGAAAAGTCTACTGTTTCAGATGCTTATGTTAGGTTGATAATAGACGATACGAATGAGTTAGGAAATCTTATAGTCGAATTTAATGACAAGGAAATTTATAATCAACCAACTAATGTGGGAGAAGTTATAATTCCAATTAACGTTTCTGAATTATCTAGATCGAACGTAGTAAAAATAAAAGCATCTTCACCTGGTTGGAGATTTTGGAGTTCTACAAGTTATAGTATCAGAAATGCTACATTTGTAGTGGACTTCAAAGGAATAAATTCTACACAAAAAAGATTTACACTTACTCAATCAGAAATAGACGGTTTCGACCATTTCGTTTTCTCCTCTCTTGTAAGTTCTCCCAATTATATGCCGATATTAAGAGTAAGAATCAATAATCAGATCGCGTATATTGGAAGACCACCTGTTGCGGCCGTAAGCATTGAAATGAGAAAAGATATTTTAGGTAATCCACTGATTCTCAACCCAGGTGAAAATACGATTTCATTCTCTTTAGATGAGCAAGGCTACATAGACTTTACTAATGCGATTCTAACTGTATACTACTTAGCTTGATTAATTTCAATTAAAACTAAATAATTTTAGGTATGGTAAATTGGATAAATCCACTTAATACAGCTTATAATGTTCCTTCCACAGTTATAATTGGTATTCTATTTTGTTTTGGTTCTATGATTGGTTTTCTAATCTTCAAAAAGTTAAGGATAAAAATAAATCTCAAGTTCTTCCTCTCAGTATCTCCATACATATTGTTTTTTGCTGTCGTTAGAGTGCTCAGAGACGCAGAAATAATTAGATCTTTCTTGTTTACCTCTCCATATTTTTACATTCTCTCAGGAATTTTTTTACTTTTTGCTTTTCTTTCTGCAATCTTTCTTGAAAGGAAATTTAGGATACCATACTCAAAATTGATGTTCGTTTCAGGGATAATACTTTTTTCATTATCTATTTTTCAAATTAATTTTATCAATCTTCCAGCTCTTGCAATTTTTCTTATACTTTTACCATCTTTAGCTGTAATTTTTCTCGTTCGTACAAATCTAGAAAATAAAATAGCATTAGCTTCCCAGGTATTTGATGGGATTGTAACTGCTTCATCGATAGAATGGTTTGGATATGCAGAAAAACATATACTACCAACGTTGATTATAACTGTAAATCCTTTTCTCTTTCCTGTTGTAAAGATTTTAGTCGTCATTCTAATTCTTTTGTTCGTGGATAAGAATGTTAGAGATGAAGAATTAAGAAATTATGTGAAATATCTAATTGCAATAGTAGGCTTATTAACAGGTACTAGGGATTTTCTTAGAGTGCTTGCTTTAGTTTAGTGGGCCTGTCCGGAATTGAACCGGAATTCCAACCGTGTGAGGGTTGTGTCCTACCATTAGACTACAGGCCCGTTAAAGTCTGATAAAGATTTTTGGATTGGAATATTAATTTTTTGTTTTATTTTTTTGAATTCTTCTTCATCAAACACAACCTTCCCGTAAACTCCATCATATCCTGGAATATATTTAACCCTACCTTCTCTAACTTTTATTATCGCATCGGCAATTTTTTCACTAGTCACTTTAATTAATTCTTCTCTTCTTGCATTCAGTAAAACATTTAACTCATTACCAAATTTTTTTATCAGTTTGTTCTGTTCATCTATAATTTTTTTCACATACAACTGATTAGTACCAGTAACAAAAGAAATTATCTCGTATAACGGAAGTAGAGTTTTAAACGGAATTACATCTTTAGGAATAAAATCTTCTGGTCTATCTGCTAATCTTTCTACTCTCTCTTCCACACCTATGGTTAGTTTCTTGTGACATACTGGGCAAATGTCATTAAGTTTTATAGCTTGTTTTGGCGATAAAGATATCTTACAATTTCTATGTCCAGTCCAATGATATTTGCCATACCTAGGATCAACTTCTATTGTAAAAAGCAAACTTTTTCTATCTTTCCTTCTTATCACTTTAATTATTTCTTTATATGACAATTCTTTTAGATCAAATACATTAGCTTCTCTTCCTAGACGCCATGGCCATGGTGAATGAGCATCCGAGTTACTTATTAATGTAATTTTATCCAAAGCAGACAAGCGCCAGTTCATTTTAGGATCACTACTTAATCCAGTTTCTAGAGCATATATATGTTTTGTCTGATCTTGATAACATTCTTCTAAAGAATCAAATCCAGATTTAGAACCAAAAACTCCATACCACGGTGTCCATGCATGTGCAGGTATGATTTCTATTTCATCACTAATTTCTTTTAAAACTTCTACTAAATGAGGAGAAGTTAACCCATTAAATACAGGTCTACCATCTACATCTAATCTACCAAATTTTTTTAAATTTTCATTAATCTGTTCTGCTACATCAAAGCTTGGACAAAGAATTAGATGGTGAACTTTTCTGATTTTTCCCTCTTGTTCATATACGGTACTCACTTCTACAGTAAGCATAAAATTCATGTCTTTAAATTGATACAACCCTGAATCGTCTAGCGGAGTAAGTTTTTTCTTCAGATTTTTAAACCAAGAAGGGAAAGTGAAATCTCCAGTCCCTATCAAGTTTAAGCCTTTGAGTTTACCATATGATGCTAAATGCTCTAAATCCATCTGTTTACTTGTAGCTCTGCTAAAAAGAGAGTGAACATGTAGATCAGCAATCAATTTCAATTTATTCGCCTAAATTAAGACGTATGGTATCATTAGAGCTAAACCTATGATAAAAAAGAACACCCATAATCCAGTATTCCACATCATTACCTTACTTCCATCCAAAGGAGGAATTGGTAACATATTAAACAGGTAAAGCCAAGAATTCACCATAAATAGAAAATTAAATATAGCTCCTGGAAGTAAACTAAAAATCAATGCAAATGAAAGATTTACCAATGGTCCAGCTAAAGCTATTAATCCCATTTCTGTATTGGTGAGATGTATTCGTCTATAACCCCACCTTCCAAACATAAACGGGAAGATCATTACTGCACCTGGAGCAACAAATTTGAATCCAGTGAACATTAGTATGAGACCAAAAATTATTCCTTGAGGCCATAGTTTGAAAAATGCAGCACAATTGAATTTCATTGCAGTAAATTTATGTGCTAATTCATGAAAAAGGAATGCAGTGATAACTGCTAGAAAATAAACTGGAAAATTATCTAGGTCAAAACCAATATTCGGAAAAGTTTTGGCAGAGAATATTAAGGTAACTGCAACTATAGCTATTACTAAATCTCTTATTTCTTCTTTGGTAAAATATTTCATACTATTAATTTTTGTGATGAAGTTTTTATTATTATGTTAACTTCTGAAGACAGAAAATTTAATATCAAATATGAATTCCTAAAACAGACAAAAGAGAACGGATCATCAAAAAAATGATTACTTTAGTATGAAATACTTCAAAGCTTCTCCTATATTCGAGACTTCTCTCACAGTTATACCAGATTGAGTCATCACATTGACTTTTTCTTCTTTATATTCAGTTTGACAGATTGTCCACCCTCCTATATGTTCACATTTCTGTATTGGTTTATAGGTAGTTTGTGTAGCTTGACCTTCTGGAACTAAGAAAAGTTTTGCTCCTACATCTTTTGCAGCTTTTGCTTTTGCTACTATTCCACCAACTGGTCCTATACTTCCATCTGGATTAATAGTTCCTGTGATCATTACAGAATGATTTATACTTTTGTTTTCCAATGCGGCTATAGTAGCTATAGTTAACGCAGCTCCTGCAGAAGGTCCTTCTATCAGTGAGGCATTAGTTTCTATAGCATATATCAAATCAACTTTTGATAAATTCATATTAGTTATACTTTCTGCAACTTTCTTAGCAGTCTGTATCGAATATTGTGTATCTACCCAAAAGAGTAATTGATTAACATCCACTAATACTCTACCTTTACCTGGATGTGCTTCAACAATCAGTTTAGTAGCAACACCATTACCTTGGTTATCAACTGCAGGTACATAAAGTGTTACTTCATTACAAGAGGATTCATTTTCTGTAGGAACAAAAATATATTGAGTTTTGTTAGTTACTATTATTCTTTCAGGGTTGGAAAAATTAGAGCCAGAATGTGTGTAGTAATATTTAGCTGTAAATGAAAAGAATATTATAATCAACACAGTTCCAACAAGTAGAAAGTTAGCATAGTTCTTTTCTTTTTTTCTCATAGTAAGAAATAATATTATTTTTCTAGCTTAAAAAATTGCAGGAGAAGGGTCTCCAGTTGATATAACACCATAGACTAGTTGATCCAAACATCCTTCTCCACTATGTTTACCTGTAGCATTTAACTACCTACTTACTCTTGCTGCATTCCTGCCCTGGGAGATTCGCAGATAGTTAAACCCACAGGGACATAGCTTCTCAGTCAGATGCTTGGACTAGTCTATAGTGCTACACCGCCTGGAGACTTTCGGCTCGGACATAAAGACCATTTTCCGATGGAGGTGAGGCCTAGCCACCCACACCTATTCTCCTGCAAAAACAATTAGACCATAATTAAATTTAAATTTTATTGGTTTTCGTGATAACAGTAATCTTTAAATACTTGTATTATGCTTTAAGATTATTTGGTGGAATAATGGAAGATTGGGAAGAACTTTCTGATCTAGAAGATGAAGATGATGAGGAAGAAGAATTTTAAAATCTCGCTTTTTTTTTGTTTTTATTATATTTAAATTTTTCTACGTAATCACCAATTGATAACTACGTTTATAAGTGTAGCAGTAGCATTTATAAGACTTATGGT
>Ga0190304_1001494_pt1 | contig 10395 bp, 7 predicted proteins | sample 48700712_MG_FD_161670 | JGI IMG/M metagenome (GOLD analysis project Ga0190304, IMG submission 161670) | Hydrothermal vent sediment bacterial communities from Southern Trench, Guaymas Basin, Mexico - 4870-07-1--2_MG | ecosystem: Environmental > Aquatic > Marine > Hydrothermal vents > Sediment ... | reverse complement strand
CTAGGGAAAAAGAGAAAGAAAATAGTTTTACAAAAATGAGAGAGAAAGAAAATAGTTTTACAAAAATGGGAGAAAGAGAGAATAATTATAAAAATATATTAGAACAAAAAATACAATTATTCTTTACCAATATAACAAAAGAAGAAATAGAAATAATAGAAGAAATAGACCCCTCATTTTATAAATTAAAAAACTATAAACCAACTTTAAAAGAACTTTCTATTTTTTTAGAAAATAATTCACCAGATATATTTAATTATTTTGATATTTATCTTCATTCTATGTTTCAAAGCGAAAATATTATTTATAATAATAAACTACTTTTTCCAAGACTAGCTTTATTTAATTCTGTTCCATTTCGTCTTAACGAATTATTAAAAATATATTATGAAGTAAAAGAAGATACAAAAGAAGAAGACATGAAAGAAAATCTTGTATATTTTAAAAACAATTTAGATTCTTCTTTTTTTAAAAGAATAATTTCTAACGAAAAAAATAAGAAAAAAGAGGAAAAAGAAGAAAATTTTATTTTATCAACTAAGGAGTTAGATGATTTACTTAATAGCTGTCAGGCGTAAAGTTAATATAAAATAAAAAATATGATTTGTATAAAAAGGTTAGTTATGAAAATAAAAAACATTATTAAAAACTTTAAATTATTAACAGAATCTGGTATAAGAATTCCTAAAGGTACTAGGGCAGCTAAAATTATTCATCATCGTGATTTTGATGGAATCTTTTCTGCTATTGTTACTTATAGACAGCTTCTTAGGCAAGGAATTCCTGCTAAAAATATAGTAACAGGCGGAATTCAATATGGTGATGATAAAAATAGAAATGAAATGATAAAAAAATTTAGTAAATCAAAAGGGCAAATGGTTGCTCTTGTTGATTTTGCTAGACTTCCAGATTATATAGATGACCCAGATTTTTGGTCTGATCATCATGAAAAAAGTAGAGATAAAAAAAAGACTACTGCTGGAAAAATTGGTGCTACTGATTTTAAAAGTGATACAAGCCATCTTGTATACTCTTATGCTGTTAATTTAGTTGATGGAGCTACTTTAAAAGGTGTTGATGCTATTGATAGTGCTAGCTTTACTAATCTTAAAGATGTTATTACTTTAAAAAAAGATTTTAAGAAAAAAGGAAGATTGGAAAGATTAGCAATTATATGTAATGCTTTATTAGTATATTCTAGAATTGTTGATAAACAAGATTTAATGGATTCTTTTATTAAAGAGACACAACCTTCTTTACCTTCTTTTTATAATAATATATTAAAATATGTAAGATTAAGTAATATTCAAAAAGAAGCTCTTAAAGAATTAAAAAAAGATCATCCTAATTGGGAGATGGTAGAAAAATCTAGAAATAAAATGCCTACTCAAGAATCAAGAAGAGTAATTAAAAGAGATAAAAAAGTTCCATATAAGGTTAAAATTAATTCATTAAAAGAAGGTGCTTTAGAAGATGAAGAAGAATTAGAAACTCTTAAGAAAAAAGGAATAAAAAGAAACTCTTCAGAAGAAAAAAGATATAGAGAATTAGTAAATCTTCCAATAAATGCAGTTAGAGAAAAAAGAGAAACAGTTTCCAAAGCACAAAAAAATAAAAAAACAATGGAAAGTAGAGGTTCTACTATTATTCAAAGAGCAACAAGAATTCAAAGATATATTTGGACTCAAATGAATAAAAAAGGTCTTAAACATCCATTTGTTATTAAAATGTATGCTACTTTTATACAAGTATCAGTTAATCCTGAACTTCCTAGTAATATAAAAAAATTAATAGACCTTAATGTTGTACGTAGAGAAGTAATGGAAAAGATAACTGAAAAATATCAAACAAAATATAATAAATGGGCTTTTGATATAATTGATTCAGAAAGTGGTGGTCATAAAGGAATAACTAATGTTTCTGGTCTTGGAACTATTGGAATTATGAAAAAAAAGGATAGAGAAGAACTTAGATATTTAGAAAGCTTAAAAAAAAGAATTTCTAATTTAAGAAGTTATGGTAGAGGGAAACTTTCAGAAGAAGACAAAGAAAAATTAAAAGAAGCTAATAAAATTTTAAAAAGAAAAGATACTACAGAAGATGAAGTAAAAAAATATACAAAACTTAAAAAAATTTTAATGCCGTCTATGGAAAATCTTATGCCAGAAAAAGCAAAAAAATTAAATGAACTTATTGCTAAGAAAAAAGAAACTGCGGAAATACGTAAAAAAATTATGGAAGAAATTAAAGAAGAATTTATTAATGCTTTTAAACGTAAATTTAATGCTTCTAAAGATATTCCAGTTATGGGTAAAAATTCAGATATCGTAATTACTGGTGGTGAAGAAGATTATCAAATGGAAAGTATTTTTGATGAATTAATGATGAAATAAAAATATAAAAAGTAAAAAAAAGTACCATAATTAATTATGGTACTTTTTTATTTATGTAATATGACTTATTTTTTGAGAATTTGTTTTTTAGGAGATTTCTTTAAAATTTTTAAAGCAAACTTTACTATAGGTTTTACAAATCCCATACTTACTGAAACTTCTCCAAAATAAATAAAAATAAAATGTAGCAATAATGGAGCCCAACCATATCCTCCTAGAAGTGTTATAATAATAGATGCTATTATTGAACTTCCAAGACCAATATATAAATACCATTTTTTATATTCATTTTTTTTATCCCAATTTTTTAACCACTCCATAAGTGCTATTATAGCACTAGCTGCTGGGACAGTTAAAGGAGAAAGATAGTCTTGTAACATAGAGAAAACCCCTATTATTTGAACCATACCTTCTTGTTCCATGAAATACCTCCTTTTATATATTTTCTTTTATAAAGATTAATTCTTTATTGATATCTTCATTAATTTCTTCTAATACATCAAGTGATGGTTTGAATTTTTTACAATTTTCTGAAATAACCTCAACTGCATAATTTATAATAGCCAAAGAATTAATAAGTAATTTTTTATTATTTGCGTTTTTAGTTTCAAGTATTATATTATTATAAAATTTTTTAATATCATCAGTTTTCATTCTTGCATAACTTTCCTGAATAGTAGAAACACGAGTTGCTTTTTCTTCAAAAATTTTTATTTGATGATATGCATTTTTAAGATTATTCATAATATTTTCATTTTCATTTAATTTATCAATAGAAGCTTTAAGAATAAAACTAATCTTATTGTTTTCAGGAGCATTTTTTATTTCTTGAAAATGTTTTATATTTTTGTAAGTTTCTTTTCCTAATTTTACTTCTTCAAGTAAATCATTTATTTTCATATTGTTTTCCTTATTTTAAAGAATGTTTAAATTAACTTTACACTATCCATTTATGTTTATTAATATAATTATTAACCATATTATTTTGTTTTATTAGACTTTTTTTAAAAAAAGTAGTATCTTTTAACATAAACATATTTTTTACTGCTTCTTTAGCAGTTTTATATCCCATTTTTTTTCCTAATATATTTTCTTTATCTCTGATAAAATATACTTTTATAAATTTATTATTTTCTTTCATTTTTTTAGAAAAAATATAAACTTCCCCTTTAGTTATTTTATTTTCAAATAAATTTTTTATTTTCATTATTACTCCTTTTTATTCTATAGTATAAAAGAAAAGAATAGTTTCACTTATATTATTTTCAAGTGTATAGATAAACCCTTCTTCAAAATTTTTTATATAAGGGCTAGAATCTACTATAGGATTAATTTTACCTTCTATATAAATATAGTCATTAGATTTATCATTTTTAGTAAAAATTTTGTTAGCATCAATAAATTCACAATTTGTTAAAGATTTAAGAAAATAATTATCTGAAATGCCATAAATATTTTGTATCGTTCCATTACTAATTATATTATTTTCAAGTGTTAAAATATAATAAGTTGAATTAGTTTCTTCTTCTTTTTTTTCTACTGAAGAAATAATTTTATTAATTTTATTTTCTATATAGACATATCCAGAAAAATCTATTTCTACTTTAATAGACCATTGTTGTCCTATTATTTTTTCATAATTAAATTCTTCACCTAATATGTTATTGAACCAAGAAGAGCTTTCTCCTTCGGGGTCATCATAAACAGTTTCAATTTTATATAAATATGTTCCTGGTGTTGAAATAATTTCTAAATCTTTATATTCAGTTCCATTAAAATTATTAACAAAAGCTGTTCCCCAATCTTCATTGTCATTACTTAAAGTTAATTCGTTAAAATTAGAATACTCAATAAATTTTTTATAAATTGAAGTTGTCCCATATTTTTGGTTAGAAAAAACAATATTTATTCTTTTAGTAAAAATAATGTCATTATTAGATTCTTCTGTTAAAGGATTATAAAAAGCAGCAAATAAAGTTGGTTTGGGTAACCAATGAGTTTCATCATTTGAAAATAATTTGGTAAGAATATCTTTTTTACTTGATGCCTCAGCTTCTAAATCAATTAAAGATTTATTTAAAGATTCTTTTATAAATAAAGAGCCTTTGGGTTTTAAAATTCTTTCATCTAGCCAAAAATTCCTTAAAGATAATAATTCATATAAAATATCTCCTTGAGAAGTTCCATAAGTTGAATTAACTCTAGTAGATATTTCATTTCGTAATTCTATACATTTTCCTTTTAAATAAAGAAGTTTTGAATTTAATTCAGAATTATTTGCATTAAAATTAGTTGTATTTATTATAAGACCACCACTTATTCCTATAATAGGAGTATCTCCAGAAACAATAATAGAATATTCATCTATAATATTTTTATATACTTCTATTGTTGAAATATAAGAAAAAATAGTACTATCTATTCCAGATAATTTATTTTTTGTAAATTCTAGTTTTCCAAGAGTTCCTATACCATTAGAAATATTATTAAGAATATTTTTAATAGTGTTTAAAAGTGTAAAATAAATATTTAATTTTTCTTTAACATTTTCTAGACTATTATATAAGTTTATTAGTTCATTTCCAGTATAAGAGTTTATTTCTATAGAACCATCATGTTCATATTCTATGTTATCCCAAAAGTTAGGTGTATCTATTGCTCCATCACTTGAACCTATTGAAAAATTATAAAGAGTTTCTGGAGGTTCTCCTGAAGATTCACTATCTATTGAGATTTCAGTATTTCTAGTTCTTCTGCCAACAATTCCGCTTCCCTTTGTATTATTAGTTATATTTGTTTCTAAATAATCAAAAGTAGCTTGAATAGCTTCTTCTTCTGAGGAATATTCATATCCAGAAGAATAAATAGTTGTTGAAGTTAAAGCTTCTTCTCCTAATGCTTCTACTAAATCTTTTAATGCTAAAGGGAGTTCTCCTTGAGGCCAATTATTTACTTCTAGTAGTGTAGACATTCCGTTAAAGCTATCTATTTTTAAAAAATTTGAATTAGGATTATATTTTACCATTTTTTTATTCTTTTACCCAAGGTGCTTTATTTGTAATAGGGGTTTCTTTTATATATGGTGCAACTCTTTTTGAAGTTATAGAACCTGCTTGAGTTGCTTGAATTACTCTTTCTTGAAGTTCTTCTGTACTATAAGCTATTTTTAATGCTCCAAGTTTCATTTCGCTTGGTTCAAGAGTTTTATTTAGCGCTAAAATATCTTTTTCTTTATGATCAGTATATACTAATTTATGTAAATTTGTTATTCCAGGAGAAACAAGACGCATATTAAGTAAAGAAGTAAAATATTTTCTATATGCTTTTTTTATTATTTCTGGTCTTCTCATTTTTATAAATAAATACATGTTTTTAGGTGTTAAATTTTGGTTTCCTTTAGAAATTAAATAAATAGTTCTAAAAAACCAAGCTTTATCTGAAAAACTTAAATAATGTAAATTTATTCCATGAGTATATCTTTCGCCACTCCATTGTATCCAAATTAAAGGTGTTCTATCATTTTTATAATTAGTATAGGTACCTAAATAAATAGCACCAAAAGTTAATAGTCTAGTTTTTGGTGAAAGACTAAAACGAATTTTTCTTACTGTGCTTATAAGTCTTGAAAAAAGCGGATTCATTTTTATACCTTATAAATTTATTTTTTATAAAATTAACTTTACAAAAACTATGGAAAGTTAAATGTATGGTAACTGAAATATATTCAAAAGATTATTTTAATTTAGATCATCCACTTAATCCAATTTGTATTGTTCAATTGCGTACTGATAGTAAAGGAAATAATGATGATTGGGAAGAAATAACTTTTAATCCTAATAATTATTTTGATAGTTTAACAATTGAGGATAAAGGAGATATTTCTGGAAAAACATTAACATTACAATTAGTTGATAAAAATTTAAATTTTATGCAAGCAAAAATAACAAAAGCATTGCAAGTAGCTCAAAAATTAAATAAAGGGAAAGAAGCAGGAGCAGGACTATCTTATGGTGGAAATTTAGCATATTTTAAAGCTAAAATTATTCTTTCTCCAAATATTAGAGTGAAAATTGGATATTTAAATCATAGTAATTCTAATATTATTGATTCTTCAGAAGAATTTAAAACTAGAGTTTCAAAAAAGAAAACTGTTGGTATATCTCCATGGATTTATGGAATTATTAATAATTATAGAGAGAATGTAACTCAAGAAGGATTAAAAGCAGAAATATCTGCAATAAGTATACAAAGTACCTTTTTATATAATTTAAAAATTGTACAAAAAAAATCAGTTATAGAAGGAACTCCTTCAGCTGTGCTTGATACATTTAAAAATTTATTAGAAAAATTATTACATAATGGAAATGACCCAATTGATAAAGATTTTAAGGTTTTATTAGAAGGAGAACCTCCAGCTGGATTTAAAGATGAAAATGGGGAAGAAGAAAAAATTCAATTATTTTTTGGAGATGCTTCAGCTGAAGATGGTAGCATTAAATATAAAACTGTAGCATTATTACTTGATGAATTTTGTTCAAAAATTCCACCAAGAAAATTTGAAAAAGGTGGAATAATATATAATTTTAATTGGTTTTTTGATGAAGAAACAAGAGAACTCATATTTAAATATTTAGATTCATCAAAACAAAATATTGTAAGAGTTTATAGTTGGCTTAATACACCAGATTCTATTGTAAAGAATTTTAATGTAAATACAGATACATTATTTTCAGCTTTAAGTATGCCAATTATTGTATATGATAAATTTAAAACTGGAATTTATGAAACTGATAGTAATCCAGTTACATTATTTGATGAAACAGTTTTACATGTTCCTAAAAAAATAGAATTATCTGAAGAGCAAATGGAGGAAGCATTCGTTTTTAAAGTAGTTGATACAAAAAATGCAAATTTTCCGATTTCTAAAAAACGATTTGTTGCGAAATTTCAAGATAATTTGCAAAAGCAAATAATTCCTAAAGGAACACTTGAAATTCCAGGAGATTCATTTTTTTTATTTGATAAAACTTTAATACCTGCTGAATATTATATAAAGTTTGTTTTGGTAAATCCATCTTATTTAAATAAAGATGGAAAAGAGCAAGGCGGTGAAAAAAATTATTTATCAGGGGATTATTTAATTACTAATATTTCTCATACTATAGATTCTAGTGGGTTTTCAACTTTATTAGGAATTTTAAAAAAAACGGAAGAATAAACTATGGCAGATATAGACCTTGGATTAAAATTTAATGATTCTTTAAACTCTATGTTAACAAAAGCAAATGCTAATTCAGATAAATTTGTTGATAAAATGAATATGTCTAATAAGTTTGTAACTTCAATGAGTAAAGCAACTGGTGTAGCTTCAGCTGGGTTTAAAAAAATGGGAAGAACTTTAACTGAAATACTTCCTGCTGCTTCTGCTCTTTTTGGTGGTAGTTTAGTAATAGATACAGCTAGAGATTTTTTTCAATTAGAACAAAATATATTAGGAACATCATTAAGATTAGGAGAAAGTAAACAACAATCTTTTGAGTTAAGAAAAGAAATAGGAAAAGTGGCTGTTCAAACAGGTATTGCTACAGAAAGCTTAACAGAATTATATAAAGGTTTTATTGAAATGCGAGTACCCGCAGAAATAATAAATAAAATAGGAGAAAATGTAGCTAATTTTTCTTATGCTACTGGAATGGGAGTTGATGCTACTGCTAAATTAGTAGGAGAGCTATCACGTTCTGCAAAAGTTGGAACTAAAGGGTTAAATGACATTTTACTGAGTACTGCTAAAGTCCAAAAAGCTTTAGGATTAACTACTAATGAAATTCAATCAATTAGTTCTCAAATTCCAGAAATAGCCAAAAAAATGAAATTAATAGGAAAGGTTGATGCAGATATAGCAAAAATTTCTAAAGGAGTAATGGCTTTAGGAGCTTCTTTTGCTTCTGTTGGTGTTGAAGCGTCTAGAGCAGGAGAAATAATAACTAGAATAATGAATCCAGATAGTATTGAAGAAAATACGTTTTTATTTTCACAATTAGGTATTTCTATTACAGATGCTTTATCAGGAAATTTTAGTATTATTGAACAAATTTTACCTAAATTAAAACAAGTTGGTCAAAGACTTTCTGGTGCGCCTATTTTGGCTGCTAATGAATTAGCTAAAGCTATGGGAATAAGTTTAGATGAAGCTCGTCAATTTGCTAATATAGATTTATCAAAAATGTCTGCTTTAATGAAAGAAGGTGGAATGAATGCTCAAGAAGCTTTAAAATATATGAAAGATGAAGCTTCTGGAGTTAATGATACTTTTCAACACTTTGTTGGGAAAATTCAAGGAAGCATACAATCAATTTTTGCAGGGTTTTCTCCTATTTTTAGTAAATTAAATGACTTTGCTGATATGTTTAATGGAGAAAAGATAGGTAAAACTATAAAATCAATTTTAAAATTAGTTAGTCCTAAAATGCTTATAGCAGGAATTGTTATAGCAGGTATATTTATTTTTAAATATATTAAAAAAATTAGAAAGAAAATGTATTCAGTTGTTACAGACACTGCTTCATTATTTGGCAATAAAGTTTCTACTGCCATACAAGGTGCTATGGAAATGGAAAAACCTTTTAAGAAAAGTGCTAAAAAAATAAAAACAAGTGATTTTGGTTCTTCACCAAAAAAAGATTTAACTATTAGAGAAAAAATTGTACAGCTAGAAAAAACATTAGATAAAAGAAATGAAGAAAAGATTAAACAAGGTAGGGCTCTTTTACAAAATCAACTTAATATAGAAAAAGCAAAAAAAGTAGATTTAGAACTTGAAAAAGATGTAATTTCTAGAAGAATTGAATCTATTAGAACTACTAAAAATGGAATTGAAACTCATGCTAAAGAATTATCTAATTTAACTAAGATGGAAGCATCTTTAAATAATAAATTATTAGATGAGAATAATCTTATTGAAAATTCAGAGTTTTCTCAAAAAAATATAAATAAATATTCAGAAAAACAATTTAAATTTTTAAGTAATAAAACATTGGTTGCATTAAAAGAAGAAGCACAATTTTCAAAAGCAAGCTTAGAGACTTCAAAAAAAATTAATAAAGAAAAAATTGTAGGATATAAAAAAGATTTAACAGAATTAGATTTTTTAAAACAAAAATTAGAAAAAAAGAAAAAAAGTAAAAAATTTAATTTAGAAGATAGAGAAGCATTAAAAAAAATTAATAATGAACTTAATGAAACAAATGATTTACTTTCTTTAGAAAACATAGAAGGTAATAAATTAACAGCAGAATTAGAAAAACAAAAAAATTTATTAAAATCATCAGGAAAGGAGATTTCAAAACGAAATTTACCAGAAGCAAAAGCTGTAGAAGGAGCTGTCCCATTAACTAGTAAAGTAAAAGATACTTTTTTAGCAGGGTCTAGAACTATAGCTAAAAGTTTTAGTGATGCAGGTGGAATTAAAGGAGTTAGCAAAAGTGTTTTAAAAGGAACAGCTAATATTGCCAAAACAGGATTAGGATTAATTTCAAAATTAGGAATTGTTGGTGTAGCGCTTTCATTACTTAGCCCTTTATTAGAAGCATTAGGAGAATCATTACAGCCAGTTTTTAAAATTATTAAAGATGCAATTAAAGATGTTCTTTTAAAATTTGTGCCTGCTATTTTTAATATATTTAAAGCACTTGTTCCTATAGTAATACCTATTGTTAATTTTTTATTACCCGCTATTTTATATGCATTAGGAGGAATTTCTTGGGGAATAGGAAAAATTGTTAAAAGTTTAAAATTCTTTGGTCCTAAAGTAGAAAACCTTGGAGATTCTTTTATTAAATCAAGTGAAATAATATTTAAAGAAGCTAAAAAGGGAAATATTATTTCTGAAAAACAACAAAACTCTATGGTTAATAAACTTGATGATGTATCTCATAATCTTACTAGTGGTGATGGAATAATACAAACTAAAGCTTATAGAGATACTACTGATTATCAAAAAATA
>Ga0190304_1001493_pt1 | contig 10395 bp, 9 predicted proteins | sample 48700712_MG_FD_161670 | JGI IMG/M metagenome (GOLD analysis project Ga0190304, IMG submission 161670) | Hydrothermal vent sediment bacterial communities from Southern Trench, Guaymas Basin, Mexico - 4870-07-1--2_MG | ecosystem: Environmental > Aquatic > Marine > Hydrothermal vents > Sediment ... | reverse complement strand
TAATTTTCTATAATTTTTCTCTAAATAATCTATAGAATGTATAATCCCATGTTTATCAGGACTTAACCCTGTATATATGGTAGTCCATGCTGGAACAGAATCGGGTGGAAACACTGATTTAAGTCTTGTATAAAATCCTTTTCTTTTAATTAATGATAGATTTGGCAAACCTGAATCCCATTTTTCAAAAAGATCAGGGTCAAAACCATCTAGTCCAATTATTAGCAACTTGTTCATATTCTCATTTCAACCTTAATTTTTTCAAAAACATTGTCTATGTCTTGGGTACCATTAATAACAACCATATTCATTTCTTTAGCCAAAAAATTATATATTTTTTCTCTCTCTGAAAGATACTCAAAAGAAGTATCGTCAAGTTTTCTTTTATAGCCTAAATTTGCTGGAACTTTTATATAAAAATACTTATCTGGCTTAGGAAACATCCTTAATAAAGGATTTTTAAATAATTTTTTTATTTGATAATTATTATAATCAAAATTTGCTGCAAAATCAGCAATCATATCTGGAATATAACGATCGCATATCACAACTTTCCCTTTATAGAAGGGGACGTATATTTGAAAAAACAATTTAGCAAGATAATCCACTATGGCTATACTTATCCACATTTTTTGAAATAATGGATACTTAAATAATCTTCTTTTTCGCTTTTTTTTAATATTTAGATAATCTTTTCCTTCACTTTTAGAAGATTCTTTTAAAATTTTTTTAACCAAAGTAACAATAGGCTTTATTAAATATGGTTCCCGTCGGCTCCAAGAATATATTGCATCTATATTTTTTTTCTTCAATGTATTTAAAAGCTTTTCTGCTTGCGTTGTTTTGCCAGAACCATCTAAGCCAGTGAAACAAATTAACCCCCCTTTTTTCATCTTTCACTTCTCATTTAATTGTAACAATTTTTTCTTTAACACTAATAGCATTATAAAACCTGTAAAAAAAGAACATATACTTGCAGGAATTGGGACACTAGCTATTTCTATTCCCTGCTGTAAAGTAACTACATTAATTTCATTTTCACTAACATATCCAGCGACCTGTTCGAGATATTCAGTTGGCCAAGGTGCCCATCCTCCCTCCTCACCTATCCCATGGAATAGTAATATAAGCCACTTTCCTTCATCAATTACATATTGATTTATCCAACTAATTACGTCTTCAGGAGTATGATCTCCCCCTGCTCCTATTCGGTATAAATAATAAGGATTAGAGACTGGAATATCATTAGGTAAGCCACCTCCTGAAGCAACACAGTTATAATATTCTTTAGCTAATTTAGCTCTTGCATCATTCCAATCACTGAAGGGAACTACAAAATTCTGAACATGAAGTCCTAACTCATTTAATCCTTTTTTTGAATACTCTAATTCTCTTTGTACAGAATCTGCTCGTATTTCGTGATTTAAAGGATTGTCATTTCCAAATGTATGCACATAAACCATGTGATTTACATCATCGAAATAAAAGCTTCCTGGATATAATTCTACATTTGAAATTGAATTTACTTCTTTTAACTTTTCACTATCTTCAAGGACAAATGGAAGCTCATTATAATCATAAGCTGTTTTATAAGTATAACTATAGCCTGAAACTATAGACCAATTTGTAAGTGTTTCTTCATCATAAGTCTGAGGAATTTTACTAAAGTGAGGATGTGTAATACTGTGAGAAGCAATTTCCCATCCTCTTGATTCTAAGTCTAAAAGCTCTTGTTGATGCATATGTGTTGGCCAATTAGATAATACACCATTTAAATAGACACCAGCTACCCCTACTTGTCCATACCTTTCAAGGATAGGTAAAGCATTATTATAAACACTTAATCTTCCGTCATCAAATGTATATGTGAGCATACCAATACTACTAGCATCAACATAACCATCAAAGCATATAACACACAACACTATTAAAAATAACATTTTAATGTTAAATTTCATCTCTACCCCTCCTTTTCTATTGATTTAATAATTATTTTTGATATCTCATCCCATGAGAATGACTCCACCAAAACTCTAGTTTTAGGAAAAATATTTGTAAGTTTTTTTAATATTTGGGATATATTTACTTTATCTACAAAAAAAAGTCCATCTTTTTCTTCAAACCAATCTGGCAAACCACCAAATTTAGTAGTAATTACAGGTAAATTACAAGCCATAGCTTCTAATACAGAAAGAGGTATTTCTATACATCCCATGGGATCTTCTACTAAAAATAAATAACAATCTGACAACTGATAAATTTCTTCAATATTTTCTACATACCAATCAATGATTTTTATATTATTTGTATTATGCAAATTTTTTCTTAACTCTTCATCAGAAGTAGATGTACTTGTAACCAAAAGCAAAAAAATATCCTCTTTTTGAACTGTTTGCACAAGTGAATCAATATTTCTGGATTTTTTCAAATGTCCTATATGCAAAACCACCTTTTTATCCTCAGGAATACCGTACTTCTTTCTTAATTGTATTTTTTCTTCCTTATCTAAGGGTTTAAAACGGTTTAAATCAACTCCCAAAGGAATTTTTTTAACTTTAAAACTTAACTGCTGATAATATTCTTCACTTTTTTTAGAAAGAACTAATAACAAATCTGGACGAAAGAAAGGAATAAAATATTTACTAAAAATGTGATAATAACGGGGCTGAAGGGCTAATATTATAATCCTTTTTCCCAAAAAAATTTTTAAAATCCAAGCTCTCAATAAGCTAGCCATGGTTATAGAGGAATATGGAATATATAAAATCACTTCTGGATTAAACTGGCTTAATGTCTTAAAAAGCGATTTATTCAAAAATAACTTGTTTGTTCTAATAGCTTTACACAGACAACCTGAGATATCAATGGAATGTTTCCCAATAAAAATTACTTTATGTTCATCTTTTAAAACATTAACAATTTCATAAGCTACTTTCTTAAAGCCTTCATCTATAGGAAACTTTAATTCTTCTGAAATGACAGCTATTTTCATAAAATATCCCTATATTATTCCTATTTTACAGATTCAATCTTTAATACTTCATATTGATTATGTTTATTAATAGAAACATAAATACCTCTTTTTAGTTCTAAAGGTGTTAGAATCGAATTATTTTGAGTATTGATTAAAGCAGTGATTTTAAACTTGAGTTCAGGAATATTTATTCTTTGTATATCTACTTTGAGTAGCCCTGTTTTAGGTAACTCTTTATAAGAAGAATATAAAGAAATCAGTATTTGATTTTTCTTTTTTAGCACTGAACCTATTCGCAATCCATTTATTTCAACTGCTGGTTTTCCATATTTTTTTAATATTTCATTAAAAATGTGTGAAAAGCTTTTCTTATTTAAATTAGGTAAAATCTCAAAACAAAATGTAATAATTCCTCCTTTACCCAAAGGAGTAAAAACTATAGCTGGATAATTATTTTTAAATTTTGCTAAGATCTTCACATGAGGGTCTAAAACTACACATTTTTTGTATTTAGTAATCAAATTAAATGCTTTCTGAGATAATATTTGGAAATCCTGAGTAAAAAATATTTTAAAAGCAATAGCCTTTTGATTATTAGAAGAAATATTTAAAATTTTATTTCTCACCTTTTCTTCAAAACTCAAATCTTTCTTAGCAGTTGACCAATCAGTAGTAAAATTTATTAGATAGGCTCCTGAAGAAATGTAATTTAAAAGATTTAGAAGATACTTAGGCTTAAGATATTGCATAACATAGGAAGGTGCTATAAGTACCTTAAATCTTGAAAAGTAATTGCTATCTTGGATATGTACAAACGAAGCATTCCAATATTTTCTTAAATACTCCATTAACAAGATTTCATTATTTTCAAAAATCTTTTGAGGGTTATTATATCTTAAAGTCAATCCTTTTTGATAAGTTAGTATTCCAAACGAACAAATTTGTTCAGCTCCTTTCCATTGCCTAGAAATTTTAAAAAATTTAAGTAAGCGATTCCTTAAATTATCTATTAACCCTTCTGTCCATTTTTTATGTTTTTCCTTAATATTTCCTTCTTGAAATGGAATCCATTCATAAGTAAACATACAAGTGGATACCCCTTGTAAACTCTTTGCACACATTTCCCCCCAAGTAGTTTTAGAAAATTTAGGGTATATACATATAATGCCTTCATCATATATCTCCGTTTCTCCTTTAGGTGTGGTCCATATATAGTTATTTAAACTGGCAAGGTTTATCAATCTATGTGGAATTGATACCATAAGCCAACCTTTTTTAAATCTCCCCGAATGGATAGGTCTATGAATAATAAAAAATCCTTTTGATTTAGCGTATTCAGTTAAATCTTTAATAAATTGATAATTTGCATATTGGCGAAATAATACATATCTACGCCACCATTTATTTTTAAAATTAAATTTAACATAATATTCCATTTCAAATCTTCTTTTTACTTCTTTATCAGGTCTTTCACCAAATTCTTTTTCACAAAATGAAGCGAACCGTTCAAAGTCATCTCCAAACAAGTCTGAATTATTAAACCAAACCTCATCCCATAGAAACCCTTTTATATTACCATATTTATTATATCTTGTCGCAATCTCATCAATAATAGCATACCAATATTTTTTAACCTTGGGGTTAAACACATCTAAATGAGGAGGTTTATAGATCCTTCCTCTAAAATCTCTTGCATATAAATTCCAATGAGCTTTGAACACTTTATCAATGACATGCATACCCTCTGTCACATGCAATGCTAGCCAAACGTTTAACCCAAGTTTATGACTGGCTTCAACAATTTCTTTTAAGATATCTCTTTTTCCACATGACGGTTCATTGAAAACACCAGGGATTTTAGAATTCCAAAAGAAAGTTCCACGTTGGCTGTCTATAATAATAATGTCTGTAACACCCAGGCTTTTAATATCTCTGACTATATCAAAACTATTCCATGTTTTAACCCTAAAGTAAGCAAAAGCCGGGCTAACAAATATAAAAGTTCTGGGCTGAGCGTTGATAGTAGAAGAAAAGATTAATAAAAATATTAAACTTATTAATAATCTTAGTGATTTCATTTTAATTACCAGAAATTTGATTCAATTTTAATGTTAACCCTAGTAAAGAAAACACAAACATTAACATAGTAACATCTGTAAGTTGATTTGTAGCGATTGAAATGACACAAAAGCCAGAGAGGATAGAAAGAGACAAGATATTTAATTCTCTTATAAATGGATCTGGGTGACTAATATAAGTCCACATTTTTTTAAAAAAAATCAACAAAATAGAACAGAACGAAAAAAATCCTACTAATCCCAATTCAATTAATAATCTTATATAATCATTATGAGGCCAATTTTTAGATTTTGTGAATTTCAATAAAACATCAAATCTTGAGCCTAATCCAAATCCTTGAATAGGGTGAGTTACAAAAGCTTTTAATAGATTTTTCCATACCATCAATCGCCATTCCCAACTGCTCATACCTATTTCTTTTTTTTGAAAACTTTCTAAAAATCTTTCACGAGCGGGTGGAATAATACAAAACAATAATATAGCCACTGATGGTATAATCAAATATCTTTTACCTTTTAGATAGAAAAAAATCAGAAACGCAACACAAAACGCTATCCATCCAGTTCTTGTCCATGTTAGAATTAAAGAAAAAAACGACAAAGCAAAAATAACTAAAAAAAACAATTTATTTTTAAATTCTTTGTTTAAGAAAGCAAAAAGGGCAGATAGAGAAATAAAAACCAAATAAGATGCATAGGCATTAGGGGTGCTAAAAGTGGATTTAATTCTAAGAAGAGTATTGTGCTCTATAAATCCAGTTTTGGCTATTAAATTATAGATTGCAAAAGGCACTGTTAATAAGTATGATAGAATCATGGCTTTAATAGCTACAATTGCTTGTCTTTTATCAACTATCAATTCATAAAACAATAAGAAATAAACAAAGGATGAAAGTAGTCTAAAAAAATCACCAATTCCCCAAAAAAGGTTCGAGGTATAAAAGAGACTGATAAAACAAATTGTAAAAAATACTATATACGGTATAAAAAGTGATCGAGGAACAGTTATTTTTTTATTAATTAATAAATACTGAAATCCTAAAAAAATTACAAAAATCGTATATAACCATAGTAATTTAACTTCTAATGCTCCACTTGAAAACTTAACATCTCGTGAAAGATTAATAAGAGGCCTTAAAAACAAGATAGCCAAAACGGCTTCAAATGGTTTAAACCAAAAAAATATACATAAAAATACAAGAACAAGAAAAGCTAATATAATAAATGTATGAATAAAATCTAAATTATATAAAAGGTCAATCATAATTATTTCATAATTAGTTCACTTTCAAATTTAAAGTCATTTATATTATTTTTATTTATTTTGATTTTATTTAGGGATTTCTTCTTATAAATAGCCAACTTTTGATATATTTTTGGATTAAAAAAAGAAATACAAAAATATAAATAAAATTTCAACTCTAATGGATAAGTCCAAATTGCCCGTAAAAATTCTAATCTTCCTTTACGCATTTGACCCAAATGACAAAAAAAGTTGCCAATCGTAAATAAATATTTACTATAGACTTTCCTACTTTTTTTAATATCTTGGAAATATTTTCCTAAGATCTTTTTATGCCCTTCGACTCTAGCTTTTAGATCAGTTGTGATTCTATTATTGTCAGTACAATACCATACCAAAGGTTCTTTAATAAAAGTAAAGTGACATCTTTTAGCGAGTCTTATATATATATCCCAATCCTGACATGCAGGAAGACTTTCATCAAAAAGACCACATTTTTCAAAACATTCCCGTCTTATTATCACGGTTGATAAAGAACCCACATAATTTTTAAAAATAATGTCTTTACTTATGTTGCCTTCTTTTTGAGGAATCCATAAACATATTTTTTTGTAAACATTATTCACAAAAAATAAGCCTGTATATATTACCCCAATTTTCTCAGATTTTTTTTCAAACATTACTATCTGTTTTTCTAACTTTTGAGGTAACCATTGGTCATCTGAATCAAGGAATGCAATAAATTTACCTCTTGCTATTTTTATTCCGGTATTTCTTGCTGCTCCCCCCCCTTTATTTTTATCGTGCCGAGTATATCTAATTCTTTCATCTTTAAATCTCTTTACAACTTCCTCTGTGTTATCTTTTGACCCATCATCAACAACAATAAGTTCAAAATCATGATAGGTTTGATTTAAAACACTTTTGATAGCCCTGCCTATCAAATGCGCACGATTATAAGTTGGTATTATTACGCTAACAGTTGGATTTTTTTCTGGCATAATTTTATTTCACCTTTTTAATATAAAAAACCTATGATAAGGATTTTCAAATACCCTATAAGTTTTCTCAACCCTAAATCCTGCTGTTTGAATCTCTTTAATTATTTTACTCAATGGATATCCTGCTTTTCCTATCTCCCAATAATGCTCGCCATCAAATTTATGAATTGGATTTTTAAGTCTTGGTAGCGGGATTAATCTTTTAAATATTCCAATCTTTGGAATTTGTAGATATACGCGATAAACTCTACTTGCATCTGGTAATGACAAAATTGCATAAGACTTTGAAACTCGAAATATTTCAGAAAGAGCTTCAGAAAAATTTTCAAAAGGCAGGTGCTCTAAAACTTGATAACACGCCATAACATCAAATAATTCATCTGAGAATGGCATATTTAAAACACTACCAACTACATCCGGACTTAATCTTTTATCTATATCTAAAGTTAAAACATTTACTTTTCTTTCTTTTAAATATTTTGAAACAAATCCATTCCCAACACCAATTTCGAGCACTGTTTTAGGGTTTAATTTAATGATTTCGTTAATCTGATGCCAGTAACTAATGAAGCGTTCTTTTGTATCGTAAGACTTATTAAAATAATGATTTGATTCTACTTGTGGTTTCATTTTTTAGCCACCACTCATGTGACAATTGGATATGTTTCCTCATTGTAGGTGGCAATTAAATGTCGTATGCTCCATTTGGTTTCGGGAATTTTCATGAAGCTAAATCTATCACTTATGAAGCAGAGTAAGAGCGCAATACGATTTCTCCAACCTTCACACTTAAGTATTTCAGAAAAATCCTTGCAAAGGTATCTTAATGCCTCAGGTGAAAAACGCCAATAATCTTTTGGACAATAATGGATATAATTTATAAAGCATGTGGTATGTATCGGTATCCCGCCCTTTTTTAAAACTCGATACGACTCCTCTATTGCTTTTTTTGGATTTTCAAGATGTTCAATTACTTGATCGCTTATTACGAAATCAAAACTATTATCTTCATATGGTAGACTTTGCATATCTACTTCAGGATAATGAACATCTAAAACTTCAGCATCTTTACTGATTAATGGACGAAAATTCTCAATACCGCTTATACCTAAAACCTTCCCATTTATCGGTTCTTTAAAGCATTCCTTAATTCTTTTATACATATAATATCTCGTTAAGTGTGCCATGCTTTTAAACACCTCCAAGCGACTGTATACTTTTTTTTATGAGCGCTTGCATTCCATAGTTAAAGAACTTATCTGATAAATAAATTATAATAAGATATGTCAAAACCCCCACACAAGTAAATATAATAAACTCCCATATCCCAGTATCCATCGTACTTCTTAATCCCGATGCAACTAATACTGCTATGACACTACCTACTAAAGATGATAACATTGTATTAGCGAAATCTTTCGTGCCACATTTTGTGATTTTTATAGCTTTGAAACAAAACCCAATATTTGATACAAAAATGCTTAAAAATACCACAATTGATGCTCCAAATATTCCCCATTTAATAGTAAACGGATAGATTAAAGCGACTAACACAGACAAGCGAACTATTTGCCACTGCGTATCTATTTTTGGTTTTCCAACAGCATAAAATATAGGACCTGTTGTCGCTGCTATTGACCTTACTAATCCTGCAAAGACCAGCACCTGCATCGCTGGCACCATGGGCATCCATTTTTCTCCTAAAAATATTTTAGTGAAATCAGGAGCTAAGACAAAGATTAAACCAGCAATGGGAAAAGATAAAAATGCTGTAAGTTGTAAAACTTTTAAATATGCTTCTCTCAACTTAGGAATATTATCTTGAAGTTTTGAATAAGCAGGAAAGGTAACCTGTGAAATTACATGAGTAATTTCTGTTGCCGGCATATTGGAAATTCTATAAGCCATTTGATAAAATCCTAACGCTGTTACACCGAGCAATTTCCCAACAAAAATATCGTCTCCTTGAGTGATCAAAAAAACTAATATAATCGAGCCCAGAATCCATTTTCCAAATCCAAAAAGTTCTTTTGCTTTTCTTAAATCTGAACTTAAATGAGGCCTGTAAGGATGTATTAAATAGCTGACAAAACATCTTGTAGCATTTCCCGCAAGCAAGCCGAAGACAAGCGCCCAGACACTTTTTAAAATTAAAGCAGTTGAAATTGCGACAATAAAATCAATTAATATACCACTAAACTGATATATAAATTGTTTATTAAATTCCAATTCTTTTTGAAAATAGATAACACCTATATTGGTAAATGCCTGAAAAAGTATTGCCAATCCAATAACCTGAATTATAGTTTTTGCTTCTGGCGAATTAAAGAAGGCTGTGGCGTAAGGTGCAATGAAATAAAGAATTACAAATAGAATAAATCCCCGTAGAATCAGAACGGTCCAGGCAGAATCAAGATATGGTTTTATGTCTTTTTTCTTTTGAATTAATGCCTGTTGAAACCCTGTTTGTGAAAAAGTATCTAAGGTCGCCATTGTCAAAAGAGCAATACCCATTAAACCAAAATCATTTGGAGAAAGAATGCGAGCTAAGATTACAAGCCTTCCAAAACTAAACAGTCGCTGGACTATTCTGAGTAAAAATACCCAAAAACCGCTTCTAACTATACGCTGCGAGAAGTTTTCGCCAGGATTATTAAGGTTGCTTATTATGTCACGGGCAATGGTATATACCCAGTAAATGGTAAACCTCATCTTTTTATAAGCAAAGGAGAGAGTTAGGGGGCACCTCCAAAATTGTCTAGTTTGTCTGGTTGATTTCGTTTATTTCGTTTCTCTAGTTTATCTGTTTGTCTTTTCTAGGCCTATAACACCTATCTTAGCTTTTTTATTTTGAATTAATTTTCTCAATTTACTAGCCATTTCCTAAACAATGCTTTCTGCCTGATTCCAAAAATTTAGCATAAAGTAAAATGAGAAACAAGCTTAAGGCTTATCATCCCACCTATTTAAAGTTTGGAGTCAAGTCTTGCTTTTTGAATTTATTTATTGTTTTTAACAAAGTTTAAATAGGAGTAAATCCTCATTAATAGCATTTATTATATTTACCTTAGGATTTCCATCAGCCCTGTAATAATAGAC
>Ga0190304_1001491_pt1 | contig 10400 bp, 3 predicted proteins | sample 48700712_MG_FD_161670 | JGI IMG/M metagenome (GOLD analysis project Ga0190304, IMG submission 161670) | Hydrothermal vent sediment bacterial communities from Southern Trench, Guaymas Basin, Mexico - 4870-07-1--2_MG | ecosystem: Environmental > Aquatic > Marine > Hydrothermal vents > Sediment ... | reverse complement strand
ACAAACAGGTAGGCTTCTTTGCCTGGGAGATCCAAGCCATAGCTGGCTATCCAGTCATGTATCTTGTCATAGATGCCACCATACCATCTTAGAGCCATGTCAAAACCGGGCTCTGGGAATTCTCCTCTTAATAAATCCTGTATTATCTCCATCAGGTTGAATGGTTTGCTCATCTTTGGTAAATGCCCTTGTGCTCTGCAACCATGGTACCATCCTCCTCCATATTCTCTCCATGTAGTAGCTTTATCAAGCAAATCATATGCATCTGCTGCCTCTCCTATGTTTAACACTGGTGAGCCATGATATGCTGCAATCATTGAAGCAGGTGCAAAATAACCATTTCCACTAGCTAAGGATGTTATTGTGATGAAGTTTTCTGATCTCGGATCTTCTTTTATAGCATCAACAACCTCTTTCATCTTGGTATACTCTGTCACTGAGCCTGGCAGAGAGACACTGCTGATTTTGTTTATATTAAGGAAGATAAAGTTTGTTATTCCAAGCTTTGATATTGCATTTGATGTTTCTGATGGTATCTCATCTTCTTTTACATATAGAAGTGGAACATGTTTTAGAGAAGCAATAACTACTCCATTCGCTGCAGATAATGCTGCGGATACTCTCTTGTTGGAATGTTTTCTTATTTCCGCTGTGATGTGATAATCTATAGAACCACTGGTTTGCTCCTCGCCATATGGGAAGTGTGGTGTTACTATTGCAGTCCATTTACCAGTCATTGGATAGTTAACCTCAACTGTATGCTCTGTGCTATATGTTGGTTCCCATCTTCTCCATTTCTCAAAGCCAATTCCCTCCCAGTGGCCCGCATTCCAGATGTGAATTGGGTTTATTGGTCCTCCATTCCAATGTGGTACAGATGGTTTTCTTATATTACCCTGTGGATCCACTAGAAATACTTCTAAGTAGCTTGGTTCAGAGGTTGTGACAGTTACTTTTAAGCTACATTGTGTTGTTGAAACCGGTATCTTGTATCTATCTCCAGAGTATTTTGTAACCTCAAGTGTCCAGTCGCCAGAATTTGATCCAACATATGGGATCCATATACCTGGTATTGTTATTGGGAAGTATATGTTGGTATTGTCCCCTGGACCATCATATGGGTGTGGCCAATCCTCCTCTGTACCAGGTTGATACTTGGGAGTTATTATTCCTACAGCTGGTGAATCTGATCCATGTGTGTAAACTGTCATTGACCCCCAGTTAGAGTTGATGAACATGGGCAAAGCCTGTTTTCCAGCTATGTCTTTTAGTTTACTGCTTCCCTTGGGAGCTGTTGTAACCTCTGCTTTGATATTAAGAGTGGCATCTTTATCAATCACCTTCTCTATTTCATCTTGGAAAGAGCTTCCATCAACTGCAATAACTGCTGTACTAGAAGATGCCCATTTTTTAGTAGCAACATCAGCAGCTGCCTTCACCGGGTCACTAGGTAAAACATATTCCTTGGCTGTTACACCATGTCTCGCTAGATATGTATTCCAGTCATCAAGCAAATACTGGGTTGTATCATCAACTGTTCCAAACCAATGTGTTGGAGAATTATCATTCACATACACTATTGGGGAAACATATCTTTTGCTATCTTTTATATAGTTTGCAGCTGGTACTGCAGCGATATATGCATATTCATCTTTGTTGCTGTTTGGATCGTTGCTGACTTTGAATGTCTGCGCGACTGGATAAATCTCCGGCTGCGGTATTGGTCCTGGAGGTGCTTGTGCTTTTCCTCCTATGCTAAGCTTTAACTCATATGCACCTGAACCATACAAGAAGTAGTTTTTAGGCCACTTGCTAGCATCCCAGCCTGGAAACATATCCAGTTTTATTTTCCACTCACCAGAGATGGTAGCAGGGTACTCGAGATGATCATCTCCATAGTATTTGGCATAGCAAACTTCCTTACCTGAGGGATCATAGAGGTGTATGTCGTAATCTGATTTCTCCAGAATTTTGAGATCCACAAATATTCCCTCACCTGCGTTCACTGTGAAACTATACCAATCCTCCTGATCCGTATAGCTCATGTAACCTGTGTATGTACCTGGCTCTATATGGGTTGCATCATTTATGCTATCTCCTGCATCTCCACCAGTTCCAGCATCGTTTTGTCCTTTTAGAGTTACACTAAGAGTATAATCGCCGGCACCTGCACCTTCATTAGCATAAACTTTCACATAGTAATTACCTGTCTCATCAGCAGTATATGTTTTACCAACAGGGTTGGCACTAGAATCATATATCTCTACATCGTAATCTTCACTGGAGCTTACAGATGCTTCTATAGTTTGCCCTTCGCAAACTGAGAAATAGAACCAGTCGGCTTCGTCACCAGCGCTTGGATCTAGATTACCTTTTCTTCCTCTACCTGGGACTGTTTGATCTACTGACTCTCCTACATACAGGGGCAGGGCTTTTAAAATTCTATCACCAACATCTATGTTATACCCTGCATCGTTTTGCTCTGTAAGCAGTACATTTTCTATTTCCTCCTCAGGCACATATGGTGTATCAAGCAGTATCCCCTTATTTTCTGCATTCTGTGGGTAATCAGTGGTGTCTCTCACTCGGGGGTTTATAGTAATTTTATCACTTGCAACTATTTTTTCTGTCTTTAGTTTAATAGGGGATGCAGAGAAGTATGGCATTAGAAACGCTGTAAAGATCAAAGCCATTACCAGTACAACAGCCTCTAGTCTAACTAATTTTCTTCTCATATTTTTTCCTCCCTTTAGAGGTTCCTCCCCTTTGTTTCTATCTTTTTATTGATATTGTTGCTTATATAACTTTCGGTTATAAAGATATAAAAGAGACGATAATTTTTTATCCGGATATTCTTATAAAAGGACCTATTGCAAAAGCCCTAGCTGAATCATAGACTACAACGTTATCAAGTTCAGACCAAAACTTGACTCTTAGGTAACATTTACCAAAACCATATCCCTTGAATGGTAAATCTCTGAAGGAGTATGGAATGTATATTATATCATAAAATTTGTTAAAAACAATGCTTCCACTGCTAATAGTCCAGTTTTTTACCCCATGATATACTTTTAACTGCCAGTGTAGAATCCTTGGGTGATCACTTGCGATTTCTACAAAGACTCTCCAATCTGGGATCCAAAAAGGTATTGTATTTGGAAGAATATTTATATTTAACTCACTCGTGTTTGTTGCTTTGATTAGTTTATCTTCATGAGTTTTTTTGATTTGGGAAGAGGATACTAAAAGGGTTTGAAACAGTATTAAAAAGATTGTTATACCCATTACACAATATTTATTTTTCATAATTTATAATAATAAATTTTTTATTTAATAAATTTATCGAAATAAACAAATCAAATGTGAAAAAGTATAAAATATTGATAATTAGATTTGATATAATTATGAGAAAAGTTTTGATGATAATAGCTCAAAAAGGTTTTAGAGACGAAGAGCTTTTTCATACAAGAGAAGAATTAGAAAAGAATGATATTTCCATTGAAATAGCAAGTGAAACAACAGATGCTGCTAAGGGGATAAAAGGCGGAGTTGTAAAACCTGATCTTTCCATCGCTGATATAGATGTTAACAACTATGATGCAATAATATTTGTGGGTGGAATAGGGGCTAGCTCCTACTTTGATAATAAAGAGATACATAAAATCATAAAAAATGCTATGATAAAAAACAAACTGCTAGCTGCAATATGTATAGCTCCATGTATCCTAGCAAAAGCTGGTGTTCTAGAAAACAAAAAAGCAACAGTATTTAGCATCCCCTTAGTCAGAAAATATAAAAACATATTGAGAGAAAATGGAGCGTTGTTTCAAAAGGAAAAAATAGTGGTGGATGAAAATATTGTTACAGCAAATGGTCCTTCTGCTGCAAGAGAATTTGGTAGAACAATTTCACAAATGTTGAAAAAATGAAAGTCAAAACAAATTGTAAATATTTTGAGTGGAAAAACAAACTTTTCATAGCAGATGCAAACAAAATAGATCAATGTTTTTTAAAAAAGCCATACTGTAAACTCAATAAATTAGTCAAAACCAACTGTCCTGAAAACTGCAAATATTTCACTAACAGAAATTAAAAAAATTGCTATTTTTTAAAAAATAAAGAAATGTAAGGTGGTTTGACAGCGTACCAAGAGCATCTGACTTTCAAGCGGTGAAGTTTACCCTGGAAGACCCCCGAAGGGATCAACCAAAGCTCTCCACCTAGGCCAGATGCTCAAGCCCCAAAAAGGGGTATCCTTCCCATGGGCTCGCGCACCATAGTACAGGAAAGTACGCAGGTGGGCTTAACTTCCGGGTTCGGGATGGGACCGGGTGTTTCCCCACCGCTTTGGCCGTCAAACCACCGGTACTCTGATTTTAGCATATACACCTGTTTAACGAATTGAACCGGCGAGATGGGCTTTTAGTAGTCGTAGGCTGAACGGGTCGTTACCTTCCCGCTTACACCCCGACTCTATCAAACGAGTCATTTACTCGGGCCCTAGGATGCCTCGTCTTGGGGTGGGCTTCCCGCTTAGATGCTTTCAGCGGTTATCCATTACAGCGTAGCTACCCGGCATTGCCCTGTCGGACAACCGGTAAACCAGAGGCTGCAGACCCCTGTTCCTCTCGTACTAAGGGATCTTTCCCCTCAGGCATCCAACGCTCCCGGAGGAGAGCAACCAACCTGTCTCGCGACGGTCTAAACCCATCTCACGATCCCTTTTAATGGGCGAACAACCCCACCCTTGGCAGCTGCTGCACCGCCAGGATAGGGAGAGACGACATCGAAGTAGCAAGCCTCTGGGTCGATGTGGGCTCTTGCCAGAGACAACTCAGTTATCCCCGGGGTAACTTTTCTGTTATCACTCACCCCCACAAAGGAGGTTGAGTGGTTCGCTAGGCCCTGCTTTCGCAACACGGATTGTTGTTGATCCAATCCGTGTAAAGCCGCCTTATGCCCTTGCACTCTACACCCGATTCCTGACCGGGTTGAGGCGACCTTTGGGCGCCCTTGATATCTTTTCGAGGGCGTGGCGCCCCACCCAAACTGCCCACCTACTGGTGTCCTACCCATAGGGTAGTTAGCGATACAGTTAAAGATGGGTGGTGTCTCATGGATGGCTCCACATTCCCCAGGGGGAATGCTTCGAAGCCTCCCACCTACGCTTCGCATCTTCAACCGTACCGCAGCAGCAGGCTGCAGTAAAGCTCCACGGGGTCTTCGCTTCCTTCCGGGAGGTACTGGACTGTGCGCCAGTAAGTCAATTTCGCCGGGCTCCAGGCGGGGACAGCGGGGCTCTCGTTAAGCCACTCATGCAAGCCGCCAATTAAGCGGCAAGGTATTACGCTACCTTAAGAGGGTCAGAGTTACCCCCGCCGTTTACAGGCCCTTCTTCCCCTTGAACAGGGCTTTCAGGTACCTGCACTGGGCAGGACTCGGCAACCATACACATCCTTTCGGACTTGCGGTCACCTGTGTTTTTATTAAACAGTCGGAGCCCCCCTGTCACTGCGACCCGCCTTTTCACAAGGCGGGCACCCCTTCTACCGAAGGTACGGGGCTAGTTTGCCGAATTCCCTCGCCTGGATTAAGCCGACACACCTTAGCCTTCTTGGCTAGGGGCACCTGTGTCAGTTCTCGGTACGGTTTCGTAGAGTACATCCAACTCTCCTTTTCAAGGGCACTTGGGATCAACCTAACCCACCTAAAAACGGCGGGCCCATCACGCTTTGGTCAGGTTCTCACCATTACGGTTCTCCCCTGACTTAATACGCTTGGACAGGCAGACGAACCTGCTAGGTCTACCCAAATGCGTCGGAGAGTTGACAAATCTCTACGAAGTGCAGGAATATTAACCTGCTTCCCTTTCGACCTGTTCGGTTAAGACAGGCCTTAGGACCGACTAACCCACGGCTGATGAACATCGCCGTGGAACCCTGGCCCCTCCGGTGGTCGGGATTCTCACCCGACTTTGCTGCTACTTTTGCCAGGATCCTCGTTCGAACGCGGTCCACAGGACCTCACGGCCCTGCTTCTACCCACGCACGACGCCCCCCTACCCAATCTCCTATATACGGAGTGCCTATGTATCGGTGATCGGCTTAAGCCCCGTCCATTTTCGAGGCCCACAACCTCGACCAGTGAGCTGTTACGCACTCTTTAAAGGATGGCTGCTTCTAAGCCAACCTCCTGGCTGTCTTAGGTTGTGGACACTCTTTGTTCTTTGACACTTAGCCGATACTTAGGGACCTTAACATAGGGCTGGGTTGTTCCCCTTTTGGACACCAAGCTTACCCCAGGTGCCCTCACTCCCCGAGTCTACGACGGCTATGTGTTCGGAGTTTGACAAGGTGCCGAGGGCTTTCGCCCCCTAAACACCTAATCAGTGCTCTACCACATAACCAGTCTCGTCGGGGGTCTACCTGCGGGTAGTCTCGGGGGGAACCAGCTATCTCCAGTCTAGATTGGTCTTTTGCCCCTAGGCCCAGGTCATCCGAACGATTTGCACATCAGCACCGGTTCGGTCCTCCACCCCACTTTCGTAGGGCTTCAACCTGCCCAGGCCTAGATCGACTGGTTTCGGGTCTCTCAGTAATGACTATTAGGCGAGCACACCCAACTCCTCGCAAAAGCTGCGAGTTTTCGCTTTCGCTTCGGTTTTGGAGCGATAACTCCTTAGCCTCGCCATTACTGAGAACTCCCTGGCCCGTTATTCGAAACGGACGATAAGACGCTGCTCCACCCGCTAAGGGGCTTCTTCGCTTCCACGCCTTATCAGTCTGTAACCATCTGGTTTCATGCTCTTTTCACCTCCCGCCAGGGGTACTTTGCAACTTTCACTCACGCTACTACTGCGCTATCGGTCTCGGGGCGTATTTAGGGTTGGAAGTTTGTGCCTCCCAAATTCCCGCGCGATATCCAACGCACGGTACTCTAGAGACCAAAAAATCTCCCTCTGAGCTTTCCTCTACGGGGCTGTCACCCTCTATGGCGCTCCATTCCAGGAGACTTCGAGTAGCTCAGATAGGGAGTGTTAATTGGTCTAAAACTCCACATCTCCCTATACTCCTCGCATAGGGATTCGGTTTGCCCTATGCCGCTTTCAGTCGCCCTTACTCACGGCATCTCTATTGATTTCTTTTCCTCCGCCTACTAAGATGTTTCAATTCGGCGGGTTCCCGATCCCATAAGGGATCGCCATGGGTTTACCATGACAGGAGGTCCCATTAGGCGATCTCCGCATCAGCGGCTCCTTGCGCCTACGCGGAGCATATCGCAGCTTGGCACGACCTTCCTCGGCGCCCGAGCCGAGCAATCCACCAGATGGTGTAGCATACTACCGGCTCAATTTCACGTCCAGGTGCATATGCTTAACCATTACAGCCCATCTGTAATGGTTGATGATCATCGATGCAAAGGCGCATCTACATCCTTATCAACCATTCTGTTTCCAGAGTGGCTGACGCATCCTTTTTGAAGCCATGGACCGGATGGGATTTGAACCCATGGCCTCCTGCTTGCAAAGCAGGCGATCTTCCACTGATCTACCGGCCCACAAAATCTTTTGATGGTGTGAAACAGATTGTGAGCCGATAGAAGTTAATATAATTTTTGGTCGATGCGCAAGTTTGTTTTTGGTGTCCGCCAACTCATATATTTTTTGGTTTCGAAGGAGGTGATCCATCCGCAGGTTCCCCTACGGATACCTTGTTACGACTTAGCCCCGCTCGCTAAGCCTAAGTTCGAGTGCAGCAAGAACTGCACCCTCACTTAGACCTAACTCGCATGGCTTGACGGGCGGTGTGTGCAAGGAGCAGGGGCACATTCACCGCGGGATGTTGACCCGCGATTACTACGGAATCCACCTTCACGAGGGCGAGTTGCAGCCCTCGATCCGAACTACGGCTGGGTTTCGGGATTGCCTTCCCCTTTCGGGGTCGGAGCCCATTGTCCCAGCCTTTGTAGCGCGCGTGTAGCCCGGGGGATTCGGGGCATACTGACCTACCGTTGCCCCCTCCTTCCTCTGGCTTATCGCCAGCGGTCTCCCTAGTGTGCCTTGCCTCCGGAGAGACAAGTAGCAACTAGGGATGGAGGTCTCGTTCGTTGTCTGACTTAACAGAACGCCCTACGGTACGAACTGACGGCGGCCATGCACCACCTCTCTGCCTATTGTTCGGGCAAGGTCTTCAGCCTGGCCCACATATGGCAGTCTCCCCCGGTGAGGTTTCCGGCGTTGAATCCAATTGAACCGCACGCTCCTCCCGTTGCTGTGCTCCCCCGCCAATTCCTTTAAGTTTCAGCCTTGCGGCCGTACTCCCCAGGCAGCTCGCTTAACGACTTCTCTCCGACACTAGGTAGGCTCGAAGCCTACCTAACATCAAGCGAGCAGCGTTTACACCCTGGACTACCGGGGTATCTAATCCCGTTTGCGCCCCAGGGCTTCGTCCCTCACCGTCAGACCCGTTCTGGCTGGACGCCTTCGCCACTGGTCGTCCTCCAGGGATTACAGGATTTCACCCCTACCCCTGGAGTACCTCCAGCCTCGCCCGGTCTCAAGCCTAGCAGTCTACCCAGGATTCGTGAGGTTAAGCCTCACGATTTACCCAGGCATTTACTAGGCCGGCTACGGACGTTTTAGGCCCAATAATAGCGGCCACCACTCGGGCTGCAGGTATTACCGCGGCGGCTGGCACCCGTCTTACCCAGCCCTTACTCTCTCTGCTTTTTAGGCAGAGAAACAGCTGACTCTTTCGAGCCAGCACTTGGGGTTCCCTCATCACGCTTTCGCGCATTGTGAAGTTTTCGCGCCTGCTGCGCCCCGTAGGGCCTGGACTCATGTCTCAGAGTCCATCTCCGGGCTCCCCCTCTCAGGGCCCGTACCCGTCGTAGGCTAGTCAGGTCGTTACCCTGACTACAACCTGATAGGCCGCAGACCCATCCTCAGGCGCCGGAGCTTTCAGCCTAGGTGCATTCCAGCATCCTAGACCTATGGGGTATTATCCTCAGTTTCCCGAGGTTATCCCCCACCTAAGGGTAGGTTATCCACGTGTTACTGAGCAGTCCGCCGAGGGCCGAACCCTCTCGACTCGCATGGCTTAGTCGAACCCCAATAGCAGTGGCCTCCGGCAGGATCAACCGGAGTCTTGCACACAATCCTGTCAATAACGGAATTTGACGAGTTAGCGGATCTCACCAACAATTTGCGCATCGACGTCAGATTCGAGAGAGCGCGTACACCCTCTGAACGAGGTGTACGGATTTCTCGAACCTCCATACAATAGATATGTCTCCCGGGATGGAAGTAGCTCATTCATCGATAGTTTACACTATATTCTTATGAGCGACCGGATTCCCGGGATTTTAATCTAATTAAGCTCTAGGGAGTATACAATATCTATTATATATACTTTATAGTCATTTTCTATTTATATTTTTTGTTAAAGATTGGTCGCTGTCACCCAGTATCGTCAGTCTGGGTGTTCAAGGTCGGAGGACCTTGAATCTGCGACCAGCTGTATGATCTCTGGGTTGTCCTCTCTTTCATCTCTTGACGATTCGTCTGTTCGATCAAGGAGGGACCTGAATCGAGATCATATGAAATGTTGCCTTGACCTTGCACCTCTAATCACGTTTTCATAGAGGTCTTCGAATCAAGGCTATTAGTAATATATTGCTATGTGTTTATTAAGGTTTCTCTACCATCATTCACAAAAAAATCTAAAAGGGCTCAATCTGTCATCTATATTTGTTAATTTCCTCCTTTAGAGAAATTGCTTTTTTCCTAGCCTCTTTTGCAAAATTTTCATTGTTGGATGCATAAATTATACTTCTTGATGAGTTTATAATCGCTAGTTCCCCTTTACTATTTGTACCGTTTTTAACTGTTTTTTCTATGTTACCACCTTGTTTTCCGATGCCAGGTATGAGTATGGGTAAATCCTCGCCTACTGTTTCTCTTATTATTTTTAACTCTGTTGGATAGGTGGCGCCAACGACTAGACCACAATTTGAACTATGCTTATTCCATTTCCTGGCTTTTTCTGCAATAATTTGATACAGAGGCTTATTGTTTATCTTTAAATCTTGGATTTCTCTAGCTGAAGGGTTTGATGTTCTGCAGAGTATAAAAGTACTTTTTTCTTTGTATTCTAGGAAAGGTTTTATTGAGTCGAAGCCTAGATAAGGGTTAACTGTTGTGGCATCTGCATTAAATATTTCAAAAATGGTTTTTGCGTATTTTTCTGCTGTATGTGTAATATCATTTCTTTTACCGTCTAGTATAACTGGTATATCTTTTGGTATATGATCTATGGTTTTTTTAAGCACATCATAGGCTTTCTCAGCTAATATTTCATAAAATGCTATGTTTAGTTTATATGCACAAACCAGATCATTAG
>Ga0190304_1001490_pt1 | contig 10408 bp, 10 predicted proteins | sample 48700712_MG_FD_161670 | JGI IMG/M metagenome (GOLD analysis project Ga0190304, IMG submission 161670) | Hydrothermal vent sediment bacterial communities from Southern Trench, Guaymas Basin, Mexico - 4870-07-1--2_MG | ecosystem: Environmental > Aquatic > Marine > Hydrothermal vents > Sediment ... | reverse complement strand
TATACCCGTCGAGAATGCACCGAATGCCCCATAGGTTGTCGTGTGTGAATCGGTACCAACAATGAGCATGCCAGGTTTTACATAACCCTTCTCGGGAAGAACCTGATGACATATACCCTCTCCGATATCATAAAAATTCTCTATACCCTGCTCTCTGACGAACTCCCTTATCGATTTATGCGCTTCTGCAGCTTTTATGGTATTCGCCGGGGTTCTGTGGTCAAGAACTATGACTATCCTATTTCTGTCCCAGACGTCATCAACGCCTATCTCTTTGAATATCTTAGAAACAAGTGCAGCATTATCGTGACTCATTGCAAGGTCAACCGATGCATCTATTATTTCTCCTGCCTCCACCTTGCCGGCGCCGGCCGCTCTCGCCAGTATCTTCTCAGATATAGTATATCCCATGCAAATGGGAAAAGAGATATCGATTTATTATCTTTTTTACAGTATCTTCTCTATGAGTTCCAGAACGAAGCCATTCTGCTCTATTGTGTATCTCGCCATACCTATTTTTCTGGCAAAATTTTTCATCTTCTTTATGGCTATATACCTGTCAAATGCAGAACCCTTCTTGACCACGTCAAGCTCCATCACACAATCTGCTATTCCTTCCATCTTTCTCTCGAACAGCTCCCCATAGAGACCTTTGGTCATGAATATGAAGAGTGCTCCCCTGTTCCTTGCATTTGCAACCTTCATTGCATAGATCGTTTTGATAACATCATACTGAGGATATTCATCAAGGAAGAAATCCAGTTTGTAGAGGATGATGCGATTCGGGAGTTCTGATTCCCTCATTCTGTTTCCGAGCATCGCAAGAAAGTCGGGTTTAATCTTTTTGGTTTTTGGAAAGCCTCCGGAGCTTTCCATTATCAGTTCCTTTAGGTCAACGCCGGCTCTTTTAAGATATATGTTCACTCTTTCCTGCTGAGAGAGAATAACGCTTTCTCTGTAACTTGATGCTATATCAACTATTTCCACGCCTTCTGGATTCCATCCAAATCTCTTCATCGTTGATTCTATCTCTTCTTTTGTCTCTTCTGTAGAAAATATGAGTGTATTTCCACATGATGCCATTTGCTTGAAAAGAATCTCGCAGCCACTTCCCGGGACACTCAGTATCAAAGTTGTAAAGCCCTTTGGTATGCCACCATCTAGGAGTGCATCGAGTTTGTCGATTCCTGTACTTATAAAATCATCTGATAAAGGCATCCTTTCTGTGAATCCATATACAGGGGTTTCTTTTCCATTCTCCATTTTATCATTCAGATAAAGGTGTCTCTAACTTTCAATATCTTATCATTCAGATAAATCAATCTAGTAATGCTTTTGTCTTCCTCTCCTTCCTCAACAACCAGAGAAATAGTATGGATATCCTCGCATCTTGCTCTGTTTAGAAGCTGATAGAAGAATTCTGTTACCAGAGGAGAGTCATTATAGATCATCAGGGCGGAGAGAGAGTCGAGTATCAGATACTTCCCACTATCCGGGGGTGCTCTTCCGAACAGATTCATCGTCTCCATCATGATATTCTCGAGCATGGTTGGACTCTCTATATATACACACTTTTCATCTTTTTTCACTATGCCCGATGCTCTCGATATACAGTCTATGAATGTAACGTTTGGAATGTTGTTTATGTCACTTATCAACCTAGCAAAACTGTTGAACGGTCTTGTGATAGTGATGTATATCCAGACATCGTTAGGATGTTCTCTTATACAATCAAACAGAGCGCACACTATATCGTTGTAATTTGTTCCTGGTATAATTATACCAAGAGACTGGTACATGGATATCGAGGAAGAGATTCTCTCCTTCAAACCTTCAACAAGTGCTGTAGGCAATATATCACCTCACCTTCAGGAGGGGAGCAAGCTCAACACCTCTTGACGAGATATTCATAGCATATTTGGCTCTACTGTGATTCACCCCTCTCATCTTTATAATCTGGAGCGTCCTTATCAGGTCTCCGCCTCTTTCAATATCCCCAAGAAAAATGATTCCGTCTGATATGAATTCCTCAATGCCATACTGAGAAAACTTATACTCTCCAGGTGGGATCTCCGAGGTTAAGAAAGTGGTACACTCCATCGCAGCCAGAAACGTTCCGAGTTTGAACAGAAAATCTCTTATCATTTCTTTTGTATGCAGTCTGTAGCACAGCGCTGTTATGGAATCTATGACGACCCTTTTCGCGTCAAGCTCCTTTGCTATATCCTTTATAACATCAAGAAGTGCATTCGCATCCTCAACCGTATACTTTCCAGCATCAAGACCCATTCTCTCGAATATGATCCTGAGATCGATGATGGTTATCATTCCACTATCTATCAGCCCCCTATCAAAGAAATCAAACTTCTCCATGTTGGAGGTTAGTTTAAAGAGAGGTTCGGTTATGGTGAAAAAAACGCCCTTCTCACCCATTCTGGCTCCATTCACAAGAAACTGCATGCACAATGTGGTTTTTCCGGAACCACTGCTTCCAACAATGAGAACGGTGCTTCCAACAGGAATCCCACCCTCCATCTGAATATCAAGTTCCTTGATGCCAGTTACACACCTATCCCCTGCCATGCTCCCTCCTCTTGCGCCATTTACTATATCCTCCGGCTACATTAAAACTTTATGGTGCAGGGGGTGGGATTCGAACCCACGCACTCCTACGAGACAGGATATCCTCTCGAACCCCTCCCTTCTGGAGTCGATCTTAAGTCCTGCGCCGTTGACCAGGCTTGGCTACCCCTGCCGGATGCGGGCGCCGGGATTCGAACCCGGGCAGAGGGCTTGGAAGGCCCTAATCATACCCCTAGATCACGCCCGCTCTCTATATTTATCATAATAGGATGGTTTTAATTAAGGTTTCGTTTTGGAAATCTCCTGTTGCGCATGATGACTATGCTCTATCACAGGCTTTTCTCGAGAACATCGTGCAGCATCTCGGGAGTAAATCTGAAATCCACTCTTTTCAGGAAGTACTTCAGGTCTTCGAAGAGTATCTTCTCCACATCCCTAAAATCGTCTCTCGAGAATCCATAATCATCGAGGGTTTCTTCGAAACCTACAGATCGTAAAAACTCTCTGAATGATTTCTCTGCATCCTCGGGAGAATCTATCTTCTTTGAAAGAAGTGCCTGAAGGATTTTTCGGGAGTTTTCTGAATGTCTGTGAATCCAGTAAATGCTCCTTGCTCCAACTATAGCCAGACCACATCCATGGGGAAGTTCTGGATTTAATCCACTCAACGCATGTTCTATAGCGTGAACTATGTGAGCAGGGCTCATATCCAGAGAGATTCCAGCTATCATGGAAGCATAGAGCAGTTTTTCTTTCTCTTCTATGGTTTGCTCTTTTGGTAGGCTTTCGCCTATGAGTTTTGCTGATTCAATGGAGAGAGTTTCCACGAATCTGTTTGATGCTCTGGCTGTGACCGCTTCATATGCATGGAAAAACGCATCAATAGAAGTAAATATGGTTTGATTTTCAGGTAATGTAAGTGTATACCCGGGATCATCAATGCTGACATCCGGATACCTTGAAGAGATGCCTATCTTGTAGATGCCATCCGTGAGTACAGCAAACCTATCTATCTCGCTCCCTGTTCCATGAGTGAGATTTATGACATAAAGGGGTAGAAATCTCTTCGCGGTTTTCCCTTCAAGATAATCTCTTGCAGAACCTCCAGAGAGAGCTATTACCGAAGAAACTTTTGCTGTATCTATTATACTTCCCCCACCCACAGCCACCATGCAATCACTGGATTTCTTCCATATGTATTCTGCAAGCTCATCAGCCATCTCGACGGTGGGATTGGGTTTGACTCTGTCAAAAATATCGTACTCAATGTTCTTCTCCCTCAGTATGTTTTTGATGTCATCGAGGGCGCCGCTCCGCCTTGCCGATTGTTTTCCTGTAACGATGGTTGCGTGCTCGATACTTGATACCTCTCTTCCAAGGTTTTTGATCGCATTCACACCAAAGTAAAGTTTTGTGCCTCCGTACCTCAGATGAAATGTTTTCATACATCATCACCCCTGTGGGGGTACAGAAAAAACCGTTTTGGTATATAAAGTTAGATCACCCGAACAGTATGAACGAAAAGAAAGATATTGATAATTCACCGCTCTTACCATACTCATCTATTGCCTCTATCCTCAGGGTATGCCTTCCAAAGAGTGGGGCACGCAATCTGAAAGTGTATGTTTTCTCTCCTTTGAAGTTCTTATCGAGAATTATTCTTTCCAGCTTTCCATCCATGTAGATTCTAATTTTAACGTAATTTCCTTCATCCCTGACTGTAAAGTTGGCTGTTGTCTTACCTATAAGTACAGTTCCTCCAAACCAGTTTCTGAGGGCTGGTCTCGACATAAAGTGTATCATTCCATCCTTTGGTATCGAGAGTCCTACCTGGGGCGGAAGGTTGCCCTCGCTCAGCCTTTTGCCTGATATTGCATCGAGATATCTCGCATCAAATGGATGTTCATTATCTGGCGGGTCAGAATATTTCTTTGTGGTTTTGTCTGAAAAGAGTGCTGCTATAATCATGAGGTTTTCCTTATTCAAAGGCAGATATTTCTCGCTGGCTGTCCAGATTGATGGTATGCTCTTGCTTCCCCCAGCAGGTATATCAACACTCTCGGTGGTTATGAAGTCCATAAGGCTGTATCTGTATGGTTTTCCATCATAATCGTACCATCTCGAATTAATCTCCACAAGATACACTATCAGTTTTCCTGAATAGGGTGTGTAATCGTTATTTCTAATATATATTCTGCAGTTTATGGTTCTGTTGTTTTCGATATCAATGTTGATGTCAATGGACAGATTCTTCTTCGGCTTCTGTGAAATTTCCTTTATGTATTTCTCTATCTCGCTTTTACTTGCCTCAGAACCATATACCACCTTTCTTCCACCGTCTATGAACATTGTAGGGAAGCCGTAAATGTTATAACCTTTGTCCAGTCTCTCCTTGGCGGCGGCGCTCTTGTCGTAAACCAGGCTGATAACATACATCGGATATTTTCCGCTATCGTAAATCTCATACACCTTTTCTCCGAGTTTTGGACAATGTTTACACCATGTGGCTGTGCCTATCTCGCAGAGAACAGGGTAGAGTTTTTCCTGTTGTTGTGAATTGTTTGTCTGATCGGTTGATTCTCCTGAATCCGGTTGTTGATTTTCTTGGTTATTATTCTCTGATATTCCAGATGGAGAGGAATATGATGGTGTCAGGCTGACATAAATTAAAGATGCAAGAAGAAGCACAGCTATAGATATCACCGCCAGAGTGATTTTCACTGCCCTGTCCATTTTCTATTTCCAATTTTATTTTTATTTTTAATTACCTTTAACGTTTTCTATTAACTCAATTAAATTTTGTGCCGGCAGCGCACCGGCTCTCAGATAGAATATCCTCCCGAGTTCATCTATTACCACAATGGTGGGTATAGCATTCTCCAGAAGGTATTTCGATGCCTCTCCGTATTTATCCATGCCAAATGTCCATTTTCCTATATAGTCTGCATATGCCGTTTTTATGTAATCAGCAGCATCCTTGGCAACATCTATAGATATTATAACAACTGTATCATCGTTCATGTAATGATCCTTTACCTGTGAGAGATATTCCATCTCTTTCCTGCATGCAGGGCAGTTCACGCTCATGAGATCCAGTACAACCACCTTGTTCCTGTATTCACTGAGATGTTTCTCCTTTCCCGAAAGTGTCACAAACCTGAAATCCTCCCCTTTAACTTTACCCTTGAGTGTGAGATTCAGCACCTCTATGAATCTCTCTATGGATGCGTTTCCGTCAGAAGGGTCATAAATTCCATAAGCCACCAATCTGCTCAGTTCCTTGCCTTCGCTGTTGAGAAATATTACGAGAGGAAAAGGGGTGTACACGAATTTATATTTTGACAGAATCCACTCCTGAGACTGGTCGTACACTTCCACCTTGATCAGAATAATTTTTTTCAGCATGGATTTGACTGTATCATTGAAAAATAGCTCGTCCTCGACGAGTTTGCAGAAAGATTGTAAATAGGACTCAGAATTGTTGTTAAATGTACAGAAAAAGAGCATTGCTGGTTTTCCTGTTTTGTTTACTTCATTCATCCCGTCAGCATAGCTGTACCACTTGAGAGAATCTGTATCACTGGTGCTTTCGCTGTTTTTGTTCTGAGTGGTACATCCGGACAGGAGCACAACGATACCAACAATTATGGCAGTTATCTTAAATTTCATCCTCAACAGCTCATATCATGTTTAAGGATTTCAGTTTCTCAACAATGAATTCCTTGGGCATTGCACCTATGATTCTGTCAACGAGTTTTCCATCCTTGAAGAGAAGGATCGTGGGTATGCTCATTATGTTGAATCTCATTGCTGTTCTCTGATTCTCGTCGACATTCAGTTTTCCAAAAACCACTTTTCCTTTCAGTTCCTTTGCCAGCTCTTCTATCACGGGTGCAATCATAAGACATGGACCGCACCACGGCGCCCAGCAGTCGATGGCGACGTTTTTGTGCTTTATGACGATTTTCTCGAAATTAGCATCATTGACTTCCAGTGGCTTGTCAGGTGTCTCCTGTTTCTCGCCTTCCATATATCTCTTTCTCAACTCTTCCAATTTTTTCTTTCTGAGTATCTCCAGCTCGTCCATACAGTATAGAATATTGGAGAGGTTGTATATAACGTTTGTGCATAAACACTGCACAAACGTTAAATAGTTTGTCTTAATTCTGAAACTGAATGGAAGAGGAACTGTGTAGAGATATCATAAAGAAGATGTTGAATTTAAAGGATTTGGATGTGGTTGTTTATAAAAATCTGTTACGATTGAGAAGAAAAGTGAAGGTTAATGATCTCTCCCATATTGTTGGAAGGGACAGGTCAACTGTACAGAGGTCTCTGAACAGACTAGTAAAAGCGGGTCTGTGTCGTAAGGAGAAAAGGATAATGAGAAATGGTGGATATTATTACATATACTCAGTAAAAGAAGCTGAAGAGATAAGAGATATAATCGAAAAATGTCTGGAGGAATGGTATACAAAAATTAAGACCAAACTGCTGGAGGGAGAGGAGTTTCTGAGTTGATTGGAACGCTGTATAACCAAAATCTGTTAACGTCTGTAAATTATCGATGTGGAGGAACCCTGAAGAAACCATTTTGTAATAGATGGAGTATTATGTGAGAACATGAAAAGAAAAGGTTTTGCAAAAACAGCACCAAAATCTCTTGAAAAGAGGATAATTGATAATGCTCTTCTTATCAAGAACGATTTTTCTATCATTCTGCCAGGGCCACTTGATGATGCATCCAGAAAGGTTGTGAAATCCCTGGAAAAGAAACTGAAGAAGGTGTGGATGGTTAAAGATGATGCACAACGTCTCGAAAAGTTATCAAGGAAAAAGGGGGTAGAGGGTGCTTTTGCAGCAATTCTGATACTGGCAAATGATAAAAAGGCACCCTATTTAGCACAGGTTAGCGTTGGAGGGAAAAATATTTCGTATGCGGTGAGGGGAAAAGCTGAGAGGGAAAAACTGATATCTCTTCAGCATTTTGACGACCCTGTACTAAGGTTGCTCTTTTATAGAGATATCGCTTTTAAGAAAAAACTGGCATTTTATTCATGGAACAATAAACTTGTATGTTCCTCGGCTTCCTCAGATATACCTGAAGAATTTCTGGAGTTTCTTTCGAAACATCTGGGTCTTCAGAGAGAGAAAAACGTTCTCAGATGCTCTCATCTGGTGGATGAGGACAAAGAGCGCATGTTCATAGAAATTAAAAATGTCAGGGTAGAGATATGCAGGGATTGTCTGTCAGATAAGAATACATTCATGGAAATATCAAAATATTTCATAGACCCGAATCTGAAAAAGAAAATTAAAGTAGGGATTGTTTCACCTCTCCTCGAATACAATCTCGATACCAACTTCACCCAGGAGTACCTTGAGGGGAGGATAAGCGATTTCGGCTTCTTTGAAAAAAATCTGAAAAAATGGAAAAATGACCTAACTTCCAGAGAGGTTTTTCTGATATACTGGAAAGGAAAGGTCTTCAAAGATGCGGACAGTTTTCTGGAACAAGTGGGTGGAGACGAAATCGAAAAGAAAGGGCTTAGAATACTGTTTTCTCTGCTCAACGAGCCTGTTTTTCTAGATGATGCTTCTCCGAATGCAATACTGAAAATATACTGGAAAAAATTCGGAGAGAAAATACTCGTGGAGCTTTCAGGTGATGGGAAACTGTCCGCTGCTGTGTTTAACCCTGGAGAGCCGCCTATCAAACAGCTGAGAGAAATTGCAGAAATTATGGAAAAATCGAACAAGATATCCAGATATCCCGTTGTTGAGAATGTCTCACCAATCGCAAGATTCGTTGACGATATTGTCAAAGAATATATACTGCACGGTAAGGATAGAATCCTGACAAAACTTTCTAAGGTTCCACAGAATACAAGAGAAAGGTCGATAGCGTATGCATTTCTACTCGCTCTTGGAAAGGGAGAGGAAAGGAAGTGGCAGTACAGAAAGGAAGAGATAGAATTCGGAGAATTTCTCAAAGAGTATGCCGGGAAATTACTGGAAGCAAAACCAGAAAATTATCTGAAAAGATTAAAAGAACTTCTCGCGGCGGCAGGCGCGGAGTATGAAAACAGATAATTGAACAGTTGTCTGTCTCAGCTACCTCTTTTTCTTTATCATGTGGAAGATTACCTGGGTGAAAAGGCTGTCTTCATCAAATTTGCCATAGATTCTGTTCAGTTCTCTTTTAAGGTCCTTTTTTCTCTTCATTCCCTCGATGATCACATCTTCATCCTTTATATCCCTCCATCTGACCAGTTTTACGCTCTCTATCCTGGCAAATCCTATTTCCTCATCTCCAGCAACAACTTTAACCGTCTCTCCGACTCTGTAGTCCTTTACTCCCATCCTAAGTGTTGATATCTTCCTCCCCTTTAGCAGAGAATCTTTGAACTTTTTCTTGAAATTCAGACACTTCATCTTTACCACCATAGAATTCAAAGACCAGTCTCTCTATTGCTCTCTTCATCAATACCTTACATCTCTCCTTATCCATATCGAGTATTTCTGCAGTTCTATCCCAGCTCTTACACTGTATGTTTTTGGCGAGCAGTAGCAATCTTTCACTTCTACTTAAAACATTCTTTTTGTTACTCAGGAAGAAATTGTAACTCATTTTATAGAGACAATCTTTTACCGTCCTGTAGGTCAGACCTGCGTTCCATATGTACGCCATCACCCTGTTGAGCTCCTCATCATTCAATCCAAGATCTATATCATCGCCTTCATATGAATCCAGTATGGCAAGAGCTACCTTTGTGTTGAGGTCTCTCAGGGATTCAAAGAGCCAGTACATGAATCTCGTCATGAATCTCCTCCTTATGATTCTCATTTCCTTTTCGAATTCCTTGCTGAGGGGTTTCACAACCGTAACCGAGAATTCTCCACTGACATCGTTTCTGCTTGTTGATATGTGAATGGGGAGAAAGCCGTTCTTCATCCAGAAGTGTAGCAATCTCTTTGTTGCACCGAAAGTTGCTCCTATATAATCCAGCCCCTCTTTGCTGGCATCCTTGATTATATTTTCGAGCGCCTTGCTTCCTATACCCTTATCAAAGTTATCTGGATGAACGGCTATCCTGACAACCCTTATCCCTCTGTATTTCCCGTATTTCATATCTCTGTAATGCCTTATCATAAGTTGAGGAATCACGTTTCCCATAATCATTTCTCCACCATAGAAGACATCTTCACAATCTCTGTCCCCCATGTTCCCCTCATAGGCAAGCTGTATAGAACATACTATCTTCCCTTCGTATGTCAGGATTCTCGGAAAATGGTTCGGGGCATCACACAGTATAGCAAAGTCATTTGGATTATTCTTGTAGTGTGCCAGTATGAGTATCCCAAAATACTCTCTGAGTTTATTCTCGTCTCTGAGCAAATCTTCTATACTCGGTCTTTCATATTCGAGTTTTTCAATATCCTCAACATTAATTTCTGGCGCCTCCGCATCAAGAAGCAGTGTATCAAAAGCCCATTTCTCTATGGGGTCATTTATGCTGTATCTTATCGGCTCTGTCATCTCAAACTCGTATATGTTAACTCTCTTCCTTTTCAATCTCTGGAGGAATCTGACAGAGAAGCTGCGCCCGGCGCCCTCGTAGCCATGGACTGTTGAGGAGTAAATTATTCTGTTGGTTCTGTCGAGGAATGTGAGCAGAATGTTTGGAGGTATGGACGCTGCCTCATCCACAACAATGATATCCGCATATCTCTCTATCGCATCCGCCGGTTTCATATACTCTATGGTGATATTATCTGAACCTATCCAGAAGGTCAGGTTTTCACGCTTTCTTTCTCTTATCTC
>Ga0190304_1001489_pt1 | contig 10409 bp, 8 predicted proteins | sample 48700712_MG_FD_161670 | JGI IMG/M metagenome (GOLD analysis project Ga0190304, IMG submission 161670) | Hydrothermal vent sediment bacterial communities from Southern Trench, Guaymas Basin, Mexico - 4870-07-1--2_MG | ecosystem: Environmental > Aquatic > Marine > Hydrothermal vents > Sediment ... | reverse complement strand
GCACCCTTCTCTGGAGGATATTCACTATGATTTCTTTATCAATCAAACCATTTTTACCAGCGGTCTCTGCTGCGATTTCAAGCGTATCAAGTGCAATCCTTGCATCACCACCTGAAATCTCGGCGAGAAATTTTATGGTTTCATCGGATATTTCAGGAGAAATCTCCTTCATCCTCTCATCCCTTTCAAGTGCCCTCTTTATAAGAATCTCTATATGTTCAGGTAGCAATGGATAAAGTATATAAACCCGTGTTCTTGAAAGCAGGGGCCTTATCACCTCAAATGATGGGTTTTCTGTTGTTGCACCAATCAAAACAATTATACCCTTCTCCACATATGGGAGAAAGGCATCCTGCTGAGCCCTGTTGAATCTGTGGATCTCATCAATAAAGAGTATAGTTTTTCTGTTCTCCCTTTTTATTCTATCCTTTGCCCTTTCAACAACAGCCCTCACATCCTTTACACCTGAAAGAACAGCACTCAGGTTTTCAAAGTATGCATCTGTTGACCTGGCTATTATCAGAGCAAGTGTGGTCTTACCACAACCAGGTGGACCCCAGAATATCATTGAGGGAATCTTCCCTTCTTCAAGAAACCTCCTTATAGGCCCATCCGCACCTGTCAGATGTTCCTGACCAATGAATTCATCAAGGGTTTCAGGCCTTATTCTGTGGGAAAGGGGAGGAAACCCCTCCCCTTTCTCCCGTTTTTCACCCTGAGAAAAGAGTTTTTTCTCTACAGTTTAACCCCCACCATAAAACCATACTTTCTCAATGGGTCGTAGGTATCTGTTGCCTCATTGTAGGCAAATTTCTGCTGAATGGTGCCCGTTCCATAAACCTTCCAGAAAAGTCTGTGGGAGATAACAAATGTGAACACAGTGTGTTCATCCTTTCCCAGGAAGACAATATCCTTTGAAGATTCTATACCATCCCTGTCCCACATAACAAGGAGTGGCCAGTCCTTTATCACCTGTGTTGCATCAAGCACAAGGTGGATCCTCCCACTGTAAGGAATGTCCATGAAATATGTATATGTTCCACCTAATTTCAACTTACCAAGTGCGGTGGCATAGAGTTCTCCATAATAACCATCAAAATTACCATTATAACTGGCAAGGACACTGTCCTTCCATGCCCTCTGTGCCTCATAGAATGGGTCAAAGTATGAAGGGATAAACTGATTGGTTATCCTTCTCTTCTCAAACTTAGCACTAACCTGAACAAGATTTGATGGGAGCCTTATATCCGTTCTTACACCAAGTGCTGTTCCACTTCCGTAGTTAAGTGCCTTACCATAATCATAATAAAATGTGAGTGAGAAGAGGTCTGCAAGCCTCAATGGAAGCCCTGCATCAAAACTTGCCATTGCTATATCAGCATCTGGATGGAAGTCCTTCACATATGTTCCACCAATCTCAAAGTTTCTAATTATTGGTATGGGAGTAACAAACCATATTGGCCTCACGAATGCCCTTAATCCAAAAACCTCTGGCTTTCCAAGATTTGAATATAAAACCTGTGCACCAAACTTCTTCATATCAGATTCTATCAGGACACCCGACTTTCGCGTGTTCTCATCTATGGTATTTGTATAATTGTCCATGAGGAATCCATAGGCAAGTGTAACATGGTCAAGAACCCCGATTCTGAAGTAGAATGGAGAATACTTTTTCCCCAGCCTCAGATATCTTATTGTTGCCATTATATCCGATGGTGAATCCCAATCAGCAGTCCTGAAACCAACCTGAGGGCTATATCTGAAAGGAATATCAAGCCCCACACCAACAGGTCCAAGGCTGAGTTCTGGCTGGAGTGATAAACTGAACCATAAGGTATCATTCATAAAATCTGCACCCATCCCTCCAAAGAATGAAAAAGCATTACCATCCTCACCCTGAGGTAAATCCTGTGCAACAAGAACCAGTGAAAGAATCATAACACCGAGCAGCATTTTACGCATATTCACCTCCTTTTTAGTGATTTGAACCTCCTATGTCTTTCCTGAAATACATACCCTCAAAGTAAATCTTACCAATCTCCTTATACGCCTTCTCCCTTGCCTCCTTAAGTGTCTCACCTATTCCTACAACATTCATCACTCTTCCCCCTGAGGTATACAACTTACCATCCTCGTATTTTGTCCCTGCATGGAAGAGGAATTCAGGTTCTGAAAAGAACTTAATCTCCTTCCCCTTTTCATACTTTCCAGGATAACCCTTTGAAGCAAGAACAACGCACACGCAATACCCATCCCTCCACTCAAGTCCAGATGGAGCAGAACCCTCACTCACGCTGAAAAGCGTATCAACAAAACCACTATTCACCATTGGAACGAGGCACTGGGTTTCAGGGTCACCAAACCTCACATTGAACTCAAGCACCTTCACCCCATCATCTGTTAACATTATGCCAGCATAAAGAACACCTGTAAAATCCATGTTCTCCCTTTCAAATCCTTCCTTCATTCTTTTGAAAATCATCCGCTCTATCCTGATAAGCAATTCATCATCAATGTCAGGTACAGGAGAAAAGGCACCCATTCCACCTGTGTTGGGTCCTTTATCCCCGTCAAATATCTTTTTGTGGTCCTTTGAAGGTTTCAATAATATGTATTCCCCACCACCAAATATCCCAATAATGGATGCCTCCCTGCCTTCCAGGAATCTCTCCATAACAACCCTATTCCCCGCCTCACCAAACCTCTTATTTATCATAATGTCTTCAAGTGTATTGATTGCATCCTTCTTTGAATACACAATGATAGAGCCCTTTCCAGCAGCAAGCCCAACTGCCTTTATCACATGTGGATAATCAATTTTTTCAGCATATTTCACAGCACTATCAAAATCATCAAACTCCTCGTAATCTGCCGTTGGAACATTATACCTCTTCATAAACTCCTTTGCATATCCCTTGTCTCCTTCAAGCCTTGCGCACCTTTTATCAGGCCCAAAAATCTTGAGCCCATTCTCCCTGAACCTGTCAACTATTCCATCAACAAGGGGTGCTTCAGGCCCTACCACAGTAAGGTCTATGGAGTTCTGGTTTGCAAATTCCACAGGGTCTGTATCAGGTGGAAGATTTTCCCCTATTGAGAGAGTTCCTCCATTTCCAGACAGGAAGTATAATGAAACATCTGGAGAATCCTGTTTGATTCTCCAGCCTATGGCATGCTCTCTTCCACCTCCTCCAATAACAAGAATCTTCATACATAAATTTTAAGTGAGAACCCCTCTTATGTCAACACTGAACCCTTATGATTGCCATTGGATATATCACATTATTCTCCAGCAGACTTATTGTTAATCTGCACTTTTGTTTTATGCGCCTTCGGTATTCTGTCCTGTTTATGGAGAGAAGAGAAAAATGAATAAACAAATTATTTAAACCCTGGGGGCTTTTCCAGAAGTGAATCCAGTTCCTCAAGAAGTTTTTTTGCCTTCCCTGAAACCCTTCTGGGTGTATAAACATTAACCTGGACAATTAGGTCTCCCCTGCCATAGCCATTCATGAATTTTATTCCCTCACCTTTAAGATGGATTTTATGGCCTGATTGGGTTCCTGGTGGTATATGGATGGTTTTTCTTCCATTGAGTGTAGGAATCTCAACATCACCACCAAGAACAGCGGTCTTAAAACTAATAGGCAGGTTCAGTATGATATTAAACCCATCCCTGATAAATGTGTTGTCCTTTTTCTCGTCAATCAGAACAATAATATCACCTGGTGGCCCACCCCTTCTTCCAGCATGGCCTTCTCCTCTGAGCGTGATGTAGTTCCCCTTTGATACTCCAGGAGGAATCTTGACCTTTATCTTCTTCTCCTTCTTGATTCTTCCCTCTCCATGGCAGTACTTACACGGTTCTTTAACGATTTCACCACTCCCCCTGCAGGTTGGACATGTTGAAACAGAGACAAATTCACCAAATATATGCCTCTGGGTTCTCCTTACCTGACCAGTTCCCCCACAGGTCGGGCATATTTCAGTTTTCCCACCGGTTCCATTGCAGTGTGGGCATACCACATACTTCCTGAGCTTTATCTCCTTTGTTACCCCCTCAGCTATCTCCCTGAGTGTCAATGGAAGAACAACCTTTATATTACTGCCTGGCTCTCCCTGGGGTCTTCTTCTGTATTCCCTCCTCTCCCCTCTTCTGCCAGTCCCAAAGAAAAAGTCAAAGAGACTTCCACCACCAAAGAGGTCTCCAAGTATGTCCTCAAGGTCAGAAAAGTGAGTAAAATCCTCCCATGTGAAGTTACCCTGCTTGAAGGCACCAGAAAGGCCCTCATGACCGTATCTGTCATAGAGGGCCCTTTTTTCTGGATCCATCAATACTTCATATGCCTCTGATATTTCCTTGAATTTTTCTGTGGCCTCTTCCTTGTTCTCTGGATTGAGGTCAGGGTGGTACTTCTTTGCAAGCCTCCTGTAAGCCTTCTTTATCTCCTCAGGTGATGCATTTCTTGGAACACCCAGAACCTCGTAATAATCCCTTTTAGGGGCCATTTCCTTTTATTTTTCCTCCTCTTCATCTATCACTTCGTAGTCTGCCTGAACCTCCTCCTCACCTTCTTTTTTCTCTTCTTTTTTTTCTTCTCCAGTTTCTGTCGTGGTTGCTCCACCAGTTGCAGAACCAGTCTCTGCAGCCCTTTTGTAAACCTCTTCTGCGATGGAATATGATGCCTTCTGAAGTGCCTCAATCTTCTCCCTTATCTTATAAACATCTTCACCCTTCATTACCTCTTTGAGGTCCTTTATAGCATTCTCTATCTTTGCCTTCTGGTCAGGTGGAACCTTGTCACCAAGGTCCTTCAGTGTCTTCTCTACAGAATAAATAAGGGCATCTGCCTGGTTCCTTGTCTGCGCAAGTTCCAGTTTCCTCCTGTCCTCTTCCTCGTGTGCAGCAGCCTCCTCCTGCATCTTTTTGATTTCCTCTTCAGTAAGACCACTTGAAGCCTTAATCTGTATCTTCTGCTCTTTTCCAGTTGCCAGGTCTTTTGCCTTCACATGGAGGATACCGTCGGCATCAATCTCAAATGTCACCTCAATCTGTGGCACACCCCTGGGTGCCGGTGGAATACCCACGAGGTCAAACTTGGCAAGGGTTCTGTTATCCTTTGCCATTGGCCTTTCACCCTGGAGTACATGGATTGTGACCGCTGGTTGATTATCTTCAGCAGTGGTGAAGATCTGGCTTTTCTTTGTAGGGATGGTGGTGTTCCTCTCTATGATTTTTGTCATAACACCACCAAGGGTCTCAATACCCAGTGAGAGTGGAGTAACATCAAGAAGGAGCACATCCTTCACCTCTCCACCAAGAACAGCACCCTGTATTGCAGCTCCAACTGCAACAACCTCATCCGGGTTTATTCCCTTGTGAGGTTCTTTACCAAAAATTTCCTGAACCTTCTTTTGAACAAGTGGAACCCTTGTCATTCCACCAACCAGTATCACCTCATTTATGTCCTCTGGTTTCAAACCTGCATCCTCAAGTGCCTGTTTTACAGGGCCTTCTGTCCTGTTAACCAGGTCCTCCACAAGGGATTCAAACTTTGCCCTTGTGAGTTTCCTCTCAAGGTGCTTTGGGCCTGTCTGGTCAGCAGATATGAATGGAAGACTGATTGTTGTTTCAAGCATGGATGAAAGTTCCATCTTTGCCTTTTCAGCCGCCTCCCTGAGCCTCTGGAGAGCAGACCTATCCTGTGAGAGGTCTATACCTGTCTCCTGCTTGAACTCCTCTATGAGCCACTGAACAATCCTCTGGTCAAAGTCATCGCCACCAAGATGCGTATCTCCATTGGTGGAGAGAACCTCAAAAACGCCATCCCCTATTTCAAGGATGGATATATCAAATGTTCCACCACCAAGGTCATACACAGCAATTTTCTCGTTCTTCTTCTTATCAAGTCCATATGCAAGGGATGCAGCGGTTGGCTCATTTATTATCCTCAAAACCTCAAGCCCTGCAATCTTTCCTGCATCCTTTGTTGCCTGACGCTGGGAATCATTGAAGTATGCAGGGACTGTAATCACCGCCTTCTTCACCTCTCTACCAAGATAGTCCTCGGCAGCCTTTTTTAGATACTGTAAAACCATCGCAGATATCTCAGGTGGTGAATACACCTTATCACCCACCTTAACCCTTGCATCTCCATGGGGGCCTTCCACAACCTTGTATGTAACATACTTCATTTCTTCCTGAACCTCATTGAACCTTCTTCCCATGAACCTCTTTATTGAATAAATGGTGTTCTCTGGATTCATTATCATCTGCCTCTTTGCCTGAATCCCAACCACCCTTTCACCCTCCCTGAAAGCAACCACTGATGGAGTGGTTCTTCCACCTTCAGGATTTGGTATAACAACAGGCTCACCCTTCTCTACAATAGCAACAACCGAATTAGTCGTTCCCAGATCTATCCCTATTATCGGTTCCTTCATTTTCTATCACCTCCTTTCTTTCCTCTTCTTTCTTCTCCACGGACACCGTAACCCTTGCGGGTCTGAGTATCCTGTTTTTGTAAATATAACCCTTTTCGTGTTCCCGCACAACCGTTCCTGGTGGAATGGTGTCATCCTCCACCACTGAGAGTGCCTCGTGCTTCTGAGGGTCAAAAGACTTCCCTTCACTCTCAAATGGAACAACACCCTCTCTTTTGAGGAACTCCATAAAATGCCTGTATATCATCTCAACACCCTTTTTTATACCCTCCACATCCTCTCCACCCTTGTCAGGCATCGCCTTCATTGCCCTCTCAAAGTTGTCCACCACAGTGAGAAGTTCCCTCAGGAATCTTTCGTTGGCATATCTTATGCCTTCCTCCAGTTCCTTCTTCTTCCTCTTCCTCAGATTATCATAGTCTGCAAGCGTGTAGAGATACTTATTCTTCCACTCCTTAACCTCCTCTTCAAGTTCCTGAATGCGGTTCTTAAGGATTTCAAGCTCCTTCTGGAGTTCGTCTATAATAACATCCTTTTCCTTCTCAACCCCTTCTTTTTTTGGAACCAGTTTCTCCTTTTTAACACCTTCTGTGGTGTGCTTTTTCTTCTTTCCCATATTTACCAACCTCCTTCTGGAAGCACCTTCCAGTTATAAAATAATAATCATACCTGATTTGTCAAGTATTACCGTCCAAATTCTATGACAGGGAAGGTTTCCGTGTCAATAACCCCATCTATCTGACTGATTTTCTTAATGATAATCTGTCCGAGTGTATGGAAATCCGGTGCCCTTATCAGTGCAATTATGTCAAAACTTCCTGTCACTGCATCTGCCTGGGTGACAAATTCCTGGGTTCTCAAGGTTTCAAGGATCTTTTCTGCCTCTTTTGCCGAGACCTTGATGCCAACATATGCATTTATAGCCATTTTCAACCTCCTTTATTGAACCGTTACCCTTATGACCTCATCAACAGAGGTTATACCCTGTTTCACCTTTTCAAGCCCATCCTCCCTCAATGTTTTCATGCCTTCTTTCCTTGCCTGTTCCATGATCTCATCGCTTGTTTTTCCTTCCACAATCATTCTTCTTATCGTGGGTGTTATTGGAAGTACTTCAAAAACTCCGGTTCTTCCCCTGTATCCTGTATTCCCACATTCAAGACACCCTTCACCTCTGTAAAAGGTCAGGTTCTGTTCCGGATCCAATCCAAAGAAAAGAAGTTCATCCTCAGCAGGTTTATATGGTCTTTTACATTGCTGGCAGATTCTTCTCACGAGCCTCTGTGCCTCAACAAGGATGATTGAGGACGCAAGAAGATAGGGTGGAATTCCCATATCAACAAGCCTTGTAATGGAAGATGCAGTATCATTTGTATGAAGAGTGGAAAGCACCAGATGGCCTGTGAGTGCAGCCCTTATTGCTATCTCTGCTGTTTCCTTATCCCTTATCTCACCAACCATGATAATGTCAGGGTCCTGCCTGAGGAATGACCTCAGAACTGTTGAAAATGTAAGCCCAATTTCATCCCTGACATTAACCTGATTTATACCCATCAGGTCATACTCAACCGGGTCCTCAGCGGTCATTATGTTTACACCAGGTTGATTAAGCCTTTTAAGTGCAGAATACAGGGTGACCGTTTTACCACTACCAGTTGGGCCTGTAACAAGAATAATCCCGTTCGGTTTTGCAAGTGCATTCACAAAATCCTCATATGCCTTGCCTGTGAGGCCAAGTGATTCAAGGGCAATACCGAGCCCACTCTTCTTTGCTATCCTTATAACCACCTTTTCACCATGGGTTGTGGGAAGGGTTGAGACCCTCAGGTCAACCTCCTCTTGTCCAACCCTCATATTAATGTGTCCATCCTGTGGCAATCTTCTGTTCGCAATATCAAGTTTTGCCATAAGTTTTATCCTTGATACGATAGCAGGCCCAAATATATACTGCGGAGACATGGCCTCATGGAGAACACCGTCTATCCTGAATCTGACCCTGAGAACCTTCTTATATGGTTCAATATGTATATCACTTGCATTTCTCTTAACTGCTTCTGCAATGATACTATCAACAAGTTTTACAACTGGCGCAGCTTCTGTATCTGTTATAACATTCTCCTCCTCCTTTTCTTCAAGCACCTCAATCTTCTCTTCCATCTCACTGAGCACCTCTGCGATAGCACCACCAACACCATAGTACTTCTCAATTGCCTTCCTGATCATCCTTTCAGAGGCAACATGGGGGAGTATTTCAAAACCTGTGGCGAATTTAATATCCTCAACAGTGTAGATGTCTGCCGGATTGGCCATGGCAAGGTGGAGTATCTTCCCTTCTCGCTTCAAAGGGAAAACATTAAGTCTCTCTGCAATATGCTGGGGAATCAGCTTTAGAACCTTCTCATCCACCTCAATGTTGCCAAGGTCAACCGCAGGAACCCCAAATTGTTCACTCAACACACTGATAAGGTCATCATCCGAGATATAGCCAAGTTCAACCAGGATTGAACCAAGACGGCCCCCTTCCTCCTTCTGCTTCTTTAGTGCTGTTAATATCTGCTTCTGGGTAATAAGCCCCTTTTCAACCAGTATTTCACCCAGTTTTTTTGCCATTCTCAAGCCTCCATTTTATCACCTTACCTATCCTCCTCCATCTAATCTTCTGGAAGAATTTGTACGCTGGGACTTCCTTCCTGTGAGACCAGTAAATGAACATGGGAACACCCGATATGTAATTTATAGGTATTGGACCCCAGAACCTTGAATCATCAGAATTATCCCTGTTATCACCAAGACCGAATACACACCCTTCTGGAACAACAACGGGCCCAAAATTATCTCTCACAAGCGCGGTTCTCTTGAATTCCCTGTTTTCCCAGAATTTTTGATACATCTCCTGTGGCATGGGCTGGACATCATTTATATGTGGAAATTCCCTGGGGTCAATGTGTTTTACATAGGGTTCTTCCATTCTTTTCCCATTCACATAAAGGATCTTATGCCTGATTTCAATTGTATCACCCGGAAGTCCAACACATCTTTTGACAAAGTTTGCCCTTCCAAGAGGATACCTGAAAACTATGATGTCACCCCTCTTTGGATAGGAAAACCTTAAAAAGTATTTATCTGTGAATGGTATCTTCATTCCAAATACAAACCTGTTAACCATCAAAAAATCTCCAACAAGGATTGTGTCCTCCATTGAACCTGTAGGAACATGGTAGGTCTGGATAAAAAAGGCCCTTAAAAATAGCACAAAAAGAATTGCTGTCAGGTAAGACCTGATTTCGGAAAGAATTTTCTCCTTCTTCATTTCCGCTCCTTTTTTTAACATTTTAATCCCCCCTTTTTCAGGTGTCAAGGGACAAAGGAATAAAATGGTTGATAGAATTTGATGTAAGAAGAAACCGTATAAATCTATTGTGGGGTCAAATTCCTGAGTGAAACAGATATCCCACTAATCTTCGCACTTTTTATCCCTGAAAATATCGGGATGCTACAAAGAGGTAGCTGGTGCAGACACCGGGCAAGGTCCCGGGCAGGCTCAGTGTCTGAAGTGCCTTGTTCTGGTGAAGACAAGCACCATGTCGTGTTCGTTTGCTGCATCTATAACCTCCCTGTCCCTCACAGACCCACCTGGTTCAACAACAGCACTCACACCCGCCTCTGCTGCTGCATCAATTGAATCCCTGAATGGGAAAAAACCATCAGAGGCAAGTGCAGTTCCACCTGTATATTTACCCTGATTATGGGCATTCTTTATTGCAATTTCAACAGAACCCACCCTTGAGGCCTGTCCAGCACCTATGCCTATGGTCATCTCCCTTGTTGCAAGAACAATTCCGTTGGACTTCACCCATTTAACAACCTTCCAGGCAAAAATCATTGCCTCCATCTCCATATCAGTGGGCTGTCTGTCACTCACAACCTCCCACTTTGTTGGATCCTCCACAACCCAATCAGACTCC
>Ga0190304_1001485_pt1 | contig 10418 bp, 15 predicted proteins | sample 48700712_MG_FD_161670 | JGI IMG/M metagenome (GOLD analysis project Ga0190304, IMG submission 161670) | Hydrothermal vent sediment bacterial communities from Southern Trench, Guaymas Basin, Mexico - 4870-07-1--2_MG | ecosystem: Environmental > Aquatic > Marine > Hydrothermal vents > Sediment ... | reverse complement strand
GGAGGTACTGAAAGATGTTGCCTTCAGAGTTGCACCCATAGATAAAGAAGATGCCTTAGAGATGATAAATGATATAAAGTCTTATCCACTGTTGTATGGTGTCAGAGGAGAGAAGAGGAAAGATATAGACAGTATATGTGATATTTTGATGAAAATAAGTAATCTTGTTTACCAGATCAGAGATATAACTGAACTGGATATAAACCCATTGATAGTTCTGGAAGAAGGAAAAGGAGCTAAAATTGTTGATGCAAGAATGACCATTAAATCAAAGACATACAGACTCGCAGAGTATATGTGGCAGCATGCTTAACATTACAGAACAAAAAACAATATCCCGAGAATAGAGAAGAACATAACACCCCACAGAAGAGGGCTGTATCTTACAACCTTCGATCCATCCATAGGAGGGACAGGAAGCAGATTGAATAAAGCGAGGAATAGATTAAAGTATGCGAGAAAATGCAGAAAATTGCTGGATATAAAAAATGATAATCCAATGGAAATTAGAGCTATGATAAAATTAGCAGCCGGACCTGAAACAGAGGTTTTTACCATAGTTTTTTCGTCTGCATAACCAGATGTATAAACAGCACCAGGAGCAGCAAAGAGGAATCCAAGAAACGATGAGAAGACAGCAATCAGAAGACCAAAATCCCATTTACGGAACTCTGCGGCAAGCCCATACTTCTGTGCAGTATACTTATGTGCGATCTCATGGAATGCAAAACCTGTACCCACAGCTATAAAAGATTTTGGCATCATTCTCAGGACAGAGAAGGGATGAGTTATACCTCTCCATACTATGGCAAATGCAAAGCTGAGTACTATCCATGATACCAGAAGATCATTTATCTCTCTTCTAGTGAATTTCATGTTTCTTCTTACTCTCATAGATTTTTATATCTTCTCATAGTTCTATACTACCTCTACATAATCTAAAAAAATTTAACTTTCTTTTCACTTTCTGTCGGATATTCTTGTCTTTACTTTCATAGAAATTCTTTTTTATAGTAAAAAGATTATGCACATATCGCTTTCTCAATTCTATCCGAAAAGTTTATAAACAATCGGATTTTATATTATATTGAAAACAAATATTGGATGTGATATAATGAAAAGAATATATGTTGGAAAAGAAAAATCAAAACTTCAAGAGATGATAGATATACTGGATATGGGAAAAATATTAATACTCTCTCTGTTTAAAAGAAGCAAGTGAAACAGTTGCTGGGTAATCAGATGAAACAGTTGCTGGATGATCTGGACAAAAAAATAATAGTTGAGTTGGAAAAGGATGCAACAAGACCTTATAAGATGTTATCTGAAATTTTAAAAGTACCTCATTCTACAATATTTGAAAGAGTAAAAAGATTAAAAAAGCTTGGCATTATTAAAGCTATAATCCCTCTCGTAGATACTGAAAAATGCGGATTATCGACTACGGCATGGATAAGAGTAAATATTGGCGATTTTCATAGGATAGATAGTATTGAAAAGGAAATTTGTAAAATAAAAAATGTTTTGGAGGTACATGAGATATCTGGTGAGTGGGATATTTTATTAAAAGTAAAAGTCAAAAATAATAGAGAGTTAAGAGATCTTGAAATAGAAAAACTAGGAAAAATAGAGGGAATTAAAGATTTGGCATCAATGATAGCTGTTAAAACAATTAAAGACGATCCAAGAATTGTTATTTAGGAGGAATGTTGTGAAAAGACTAAAAGAGAGTGTAAAAAATTATGATACAGAGTTCATAGAATTTAGAGAAGAAGTGAGGACAGTAAAACAGGCTAAGGAACTTCTGGGTGTCTCCTCTAAAGAAATAATAAAGAGCATAGTAGTAATAGATGATGAGCCTATTTTATGTATAGTACCAGGAAATAAATCTATAGATTTTAAAAAATTAAGCAAACTCTGCGGAAATGTTAGATTGGCTACAGAAGAAGAAGTTTTGAACATAACGGGATATAAAGTAGGGGGGGTACCTCCAATAGTTGATATAAAAGTTTTGATTGATAAAAGAGTTATGGATAAAGAGTATGTTTATGGGGGAGGCGGAAACGAACATACACTTTTAAAAATAAAACCGCAGGATATAGTAAAGATCAATAAAAATATAGAAATAGTCAATATCGCAAAGTAAGAATATGAGATACTGCATCATAGAATGTTATGATCTTCAGGGCTTGGTGTCCCTCCATACCTTGGAACGTATCGGATACGTATCGCTCTGAAAACCTCTTTCCTGCTGAAAGAAAAAGAGATTAATCTTTAAGCTCTTCTATAACTTCTCCAAGGTTCTGAAGCATCTCCTGAATATCGGCGAATCTCATATACCCCATGTTTCCTATCCTGAATGTCTTCTCCTTCACAGAGCCATAACCCTTCGCAAGTTCGAATCCTCTTCCACGCATTGCTTCATATACTTCTGTTCCATTAACACCTTCAGGTGTGAGAACAGCTGTTATTGTTGGACTTTCGTACCCCTTTTCTGCGAGGAAATCAAGACCTATCTTTCTGACACCATCTCTTATCATCTCTGATCTCTTTCTGTACATCTCGAGCCATTCCTTTTTTCCTCCCATCTTTTCTATAACTCTCAGAACCACATTCAGACCAAATATCTGAGGCATCGGTGGAGTTGAGGGTGTCCCCTGTTTTTTATCCTGATACTTTACATACTTTGAGACATCAAAGTACCAGCCCTTCTCCTTCATATTTTCTGCGATCTCAAGAAATCTTTCACTGAATGCAGCCATGGCAAGACCTGGTGGAACACCAAAGGCTTTCTGTGAACTTCCAAATACAACATCTATCCCCCATTCATCAAATTTTATATCTGTGCCTCCCATCGCACTCACAGCATCCACAAAAAGGAGCTTTTCGTGTTCCCTCACAATATCTGCAAGTTCTGGAAGTGGATTTAAAACACCTGTGGATGTTTCGTTATATGTTATCGTAACAGCCTTTGCATCTGGATTTTTTTCGAGAGTATCCTCAAGATCTTTGGGTTTCACCGCCTTTCCCGGATCATACTCCAGAAATACAGCTTTCCTCCCATTGGACTCAACAACATCTCTGAATCTACTTCCAAACGCACCTACGGAAGTTACAATGATCTTCTCTCCTCTAGGAACTCCGCATCTCACACACATCTCCATTATTCCAGTTCCTGAGTTTGGGAATAGAAGAACATCTCCTCTCTCAGCCTCTAAAAACTTTCTGAGTCTCTCAACAGTATCCATGTGGATAATCTTGTACTCCTTAGATCTGTGGCTGAACATCTGAATATTCATTATCGCAAGAACCTCTGGAAAACATGCTACAGGTCCAGCCGTAAAGAGCTTATATTTTGGCTTCACTATCTCATACACTTCTTCATATGCATCTTCATACTCCATTTTAACACCAATAAAAATAGTTCTGAAGGGTATAAAAACCTATTGAATCAGCATTCATCCTTCAATACTTCAAGAATTATTGCGGGACATATTCTGTGAACTCCCTTTATTCTTCCTATCTTTTCTGATATTATCTTCATGAGTTCCTTTCCATTTCTGGTCACTATCTCAGTCATTATCATATGATCCCCCGTGGCTGTTGCCACATACTTTACCTCATCAATCTCAGTCATTTTTTTGGCTGCATCGAGAAACATGGAAGGTTCAACATCCAGGCCCACATAAGCAATGGTATTGTACCCAAGCTTCGATTTATCTATTTTTATACTGTATCCTGTGATCACCTTTTTATCCTCAAGATTTTTGATACGTTTTCTTATTGTAGCCTCGCTGAGACTGAGTATCCTGGCAATCTCCGTATATGGAGTTCTTGAATCTTTTTTTAGAATCTCTATTATTTTCAGATCTTTTTCATCTAACATAATATCACATCACCAATTTGTACGAATTTCGAGCGAAAGATTTATATAGGTAGTACCTAAATATGATATATGGAGAAGGAGTATATAAACTTTTCCATAAAAAAAGTACGAAATAAGAGAGATGAAAAATATGGCAAAATGGAAATGTACCGGATGTGGTACTGTAAGAGAAGGAAGATGTAAACCAAGAAAATGTAAAGAATGCGGAGGAACAAGCTTTGAGAAGGTAGAATAAAAAAAGTATTTAATATAGAAAGAGAAAATATATATGGTGATAAAATGATAAAAGAATTTAAGAATGAGGAAAGAACAATAAAGATAGACCACGATAAGTGTACTGGATGTGGAGAGTGTGTTGAACAGTGCCCTGCGGATGTTTATGAACTGAAAGACGGTAAATCCCATGCTACAAATATAGACAAATGTGTGGACTGCTGTCTCTGTGTGCAGGTCTGTCCTGTTGGGGCTATAGAACATAGCTCCTGTTAAGGTGAGAAGATGTTAAGTGAAAAAATGGCGGAAGCGCTGAATGAGCAGATAAATAAAGAGATCTACTCTGCTTATCGTGGGAAAAGAGGGAAATGGACTTTTCATGATCGATAAGGAACTGGGAGAAAGAAAATCTGAATAAAGGTGATAAAATGGAAGAAATAAGTAGAATGCCTTTGATAGGAGAAAAATTTCCAGATATGGAGGTGCAGACAACGCATGGGAAAATGAAGCTACCTGATGCTTTCAAGGGAAAATGGTTCGTTCTGTTCTCTCATCCAGCAGATTTTACACCTGTCTGTACTACCGAGTTTGTGGCATTTCAGCACAGATATGAGAAATTCAGAGAGCTTGGAGCTGAACTCATAGGACTGAGTATTGACCAGGTTTTCAGCCATATGAAATGGGCAGAATGGATAAAGGAGAATATAAAGATCGATGGAAAACCAGTGGAGATAAAGTTTCCCATAATAGCTGATGATACAGGAAGAGTTGCTGAGAAACTTGGCATAATACACCCTGCAAAGGGTACAAACACAGTAAGAGCTGTATTTATTGTTGATCCAAAGGCTATAATGAGAGCTATGCTTTACTACCCCCAGGAGCTCGGGAGAAATATGGATGAGATACTTAGGATGATAGAGGCATTAAAAATCTCAGATGAGAATGGAGTGGCAATGCCAGCAAACTGGCCGAACAATGAAATAGTTGGAGATCATGTTATAGTACCGCCTCCCGGGTCTGAAGAGGAAGCAAGGAAAAGACTTGAGGATGCAAAGAAAGGAAAACATGAATGTTTTGACTGGTGGCTGTGCCACAAGAAAATTTAGGAGATGATAAAATGACAAAAGTTGGAGAAATATACAGATGCAAAATCTGCGGAAACATCGTGGAACTCCTGCATGCGGGACCAGGAGAATTGGTCTGCTGCGGAGAGCCGATGGAACTTTTAAAAGAAAAAACAGAGGACGCTGGAAATGAAAAACATGTGCCTGTGATCGAGAAAACAGAAAAAGGGATAAAGGTAAAGGTGGGAAGCATTCCACACCCCATGGAAGAAAAACATTACATAGAATGGATAGAGATAATCGCAGATGGAATAAGTTACAGAAAGTTTCTCAAGCCCGGAGAAAAACCTGAAGCAGAGTTTGGGATAAGAGCTGAAAAGATAGAAGCAAGAGAATACTGTAATGTTCATGGATTATGGAGGATGATAAGATGAGTGAAGAAACAAAGGATCTTGAGAGAGCGAGACAGTCTCTGATAGAGGAATTACAGGCTATAAACTGGTATCAGGAGAGAATTGAGGAAAAATTCTACAGAGATCTTGCTGAGAAATCTGAATATAAAAACATTCTTTTATATTTAGCAGATGTTGAGAAAGGACATCATGCTATCTTAGAGGCAGAACATAATATGGTAATGCAGTATCCTGATTACTACAATAAAAGCTGGGATACAGATATGATACATTTGGAGCCGTGAGAAAATGAGAGAGATAAAAAGAAATGTGTATTATGTGGGAGCTATACACTGGGATAGAAGGCTCTTCGATGAGCTTATACCCCTTCCAGATGGTACGAGTTATAATGCATATCTTATAAAGGGCAGTGAAAAAACAGCTTTGATAGATACAGTTGATCCGGTCATGGAAGATGTGCTTATAAAAAATTTAAAGGACGTAAAAATAGATTACATCATAGCAAACCATGCTGAACAGGATCATTCAGGAGCATTACCGAGAATGCTTGAAAAATATCCAGATGCCATGATCGTAACGAATCCAAAATGTAAAAGTATACTCATGGATCTTCTTCACATTCCTGATAATAAGTTTATAGAGGTGAAGGATGGAGAAACACTGTCCTTAGGGGATAAAACACTGAAGTTCATATACGCTCCATGGGTTCACTGGCCAGAAACAATGTTCACGTATCTCAGAGAGGATAGAATACTGTTTCCCTGCGATTTCTTAGGATCTCATTTAGCAACAAGTGATCTTTTTGTAACTGACGAATCAAAGGTATATGAGGCTGCTAAAAGATATTATGCGGAGATAATGATGCCCTTCAGGACAACTATAAGAAAGAACCTTGAGAAGATAAAAGATCTGGAGATAGATATAATCGCACCGAGTCATGGTCCTTTGTATGACAATCCTGAGTTTATTCTCAATGCTTACAGAGACTGGAGTTCTGAAAAGGTAAAGAATGAAGTTGTTATACCGTATATCTCAATGCATGGCAGTACAAAGATAATGATCGATTATTTTGTGGATGCTCTGATAAAAAGAGGGATAACAGTAAAACCTTTTAATCTCACAGAGACAGATACTGGAGAACTGGCGATGGCTCTGGTGGATACGGCTACAGTTGTAGTTGGAACGCCTACTGTACTCACAGGTGCGCATCCGAATGTCGTTTATGCCGTTTATCTTTTAAATGCTTTGAGACCGAAGGTAAAGTTTGTGTCGATCATTGGATCTTATGGATGGGGAGGAAAGATGGTGGAGCAGATTACAGAAATGCTGACCAATCTGAAGATAGAGATACTTGATCCTGTGATAGTGAAAGGATTGCCAGAAAGAGAGGATTTTGAAGCGCTGGACAGATTAGCAGATGAGATAAAGGAAAAACACAGAGGAATGGAATGAATAATAAGATAAAGAAAGGAAAATACCACAGGAAAATAAAAAGAGGTGATAAAAGTGGATAAGTATAGGTGTACAGTTTGTGGATATATATACGATCCTGAGAAGGGAGATCCTGATGGAGGAATACCACCGGGAACACCTTTTGAAGATATTCCTGACGACTGGGTCTGTCCAGTCTGTGGAGTTGGAAAAGATATGTTTGAGAAGGAGGAATAAAAATGGAAACGGTAAAAAATTTAGCGAAGGCCTTTATAGGTGAGAGTCAGGCTAGAAATAGATATGCATTCTATGCAAAGGTCGCAAAGAAAGAAGGATTTGAACAGATAGCAGAGATATTCTTGATAACTGCTGATAACGAGAGAGAGCATGCAAAATGGCTTTACAGAATGATAAATCAGATTTCTAAGGATAAAGAAATAGATGTAGAAGCCACAGCACCTATAACATTGAAAGATACAAAAGAAAATTTGAAGGCAGCCATCGCAGGCGAAAATTATGAATATACGATGATGTATCCAGAGTTTGCAGATGTTGCTGAAAAAGAAGGTTTTAAAGACATTGCAGTGAGGTTGAGGGCGATTGCAAAGGCTGAGAAACATCACGAGGAGAGATTCAAGAAACTTTTAGAAGAGGTAGAAAACAATACAGTGTTCAAAAAAGAGAAAAAAGTTCACTGGGTCTGCAGAAAATGTGGCTATGTACATTTTGGAGAAGAGCCGCCTGAAAAATGTCCTTCATGCGACCATCCAAAAAATTATTTCGAATTAATGAATGAGGTGTATTGATGATAGAAAATCTTTCATATGAAATATTAGAAGCTATATTTGATGCAATGCCCATAGAGATATCCTTCATAGATAAAGAAGACACCGTCAGATATTACAGTAAAGGGGATAAGAGAATATTCAAAAGAACTCCCTCTGTGATAGGAAGAAAAGTTCAGAACTGCCATCCGAAAAAGAGCGTTGATAAGGTAAACAAGATTCTGAATGACTTCAGAGAGGGAAAAAGAGATTCTGCAGAGTTCTGGATTGATCTGGATAACAGGAAGATATACATAAGATACTTTGCAGTGAGAGACAAAGAAGGAAATTACGTAGGCACATTAGAAGCAACTCAGGATATCACAGATATTCAGAAGATAAAGGGTGAGAAGAGGCTGCTGGATTGATGAGGATCGAAGAAATAAAAAATATCTATCGCAATACAGAAGATGAGATAAAACTGAGATTAAAAGAGTTCAGAAAACTTGGAGAATACGGATCTGAAAAGGATCTCTTCACTGAACTCATTTTTTGTTTATTAACTCCACAGTCTAAGGCTGTATCATGCTGGGAGACTGTGGAGACTCTTTTAAATGAGAATCTATTATTTGAGGGCAGTGCGGAGGAGATCTCAGGAAAGTTGAATAAAGTGAGGTTCAGAAACAGAAAAGCTGAGTATATTGTGGAGGCAAGAAAACATTTTCCATTACGTACAAAAATAAAAAAATTCAGTAATATTTATGAGGCAAGAGAATGGTTAGTTAAAAATGTAAAGGGTATGGGATATAAAGAAGCGAGTCATTTTTTAAGGAACATTGGATATGGAGACGATCTTGCTATCCTTGACAGGCATATACTGAAAAATCTAAAATATTATGGAGTTATAAAGCATATTCCTGCTTCTCTCACAAGAAAAAAATACCTTGAGATAGAGAGAAAGATGAAGGAGTTTTCAGAGAGAATTAATATACCCATGAGTCATTTAGATCTTGTTTTATGGTATAAGGAAACAGGGAGGGTATTTAAATAGGGCTGATGAAATACTGAGGGAGATAGTTCTTCCTAAGAAGAATAAAATAACAATCGAAAACTTTATATACGAACACAGGGATATAATATTGGATTTTATGAGTAAAGAAAAAGAGAAGGGAATTGAAGAGTTATATAATTATTTGATAAAAAATAAAGACAAGATAAGTGAAGAGGAGTATAACGAATTAAAAAAAGATTTTAAAAACACCTTACTCAAGGCTTATTCAGAGAAATCTATTTCTAAAGGATTTTTTGAGGAGTATTCTCAGAAAATAAAAGAACTGGAGGAAGAAGGAGGGATAAAGAAAAAGAGAACAGAAGAGAAAGAAATTAAATATTGCCCAAAATGTGGGGCTGTAAATGAAAAACGTTCTATATTCTGTGCAAAATGCGGATATGAATTTAAAAAAGAGTTAAAAGAAGAACAACCTTCATCAAAAAAACAATGGTCTCTGGTAATAGGTCTTATTGTTATAGTATGTGTTGTTGCTATCGTCGGAGAGCATTTTCTTGAGTTTGGCAAAGAGAACGAATCTGTTCTGAAGTATAGGGTAATATCAAAAGAGGATTATAGTTACCTTGGAGCTCAACGTATGAAATACATAGTAATAGTTGATGTGGAGAGTATACCGTCCAAAGATCAGCTCATGAGTACTGCAACAGAAATATGGCAGAATGGAAACAAAGATTGGGATGAATTCACTGTTCAGATGTATTTACCAGAGATGGAAATAATTGCTGCCTATGCTGTGGCCCAATTTGATCCAGAAGGCTTGAAAGACTTTGAGATAAATGAGCATGCCCTATATGGAACAAAATGGGATGAATCCCACACAACAACGGAATCTCCGATCACAACTCTTCCACCTACAGCAACTTCAAAACCTACAACTTTACCTCCCGCAACGAAGATATCAGAATATTCCGATGAGTACTATATCCTACTTATAAAGACGACCTTGCAGGCTCATGAAATTGATGTATATAGTGTGCTTATACCTAAGTCCAAAGTTAGAGAACTCGTGGTTTTCTATTATTCAAGAGCTAAAACAGAAGATGAGATGGCAGAAGAGATAGGATATATTTTAGGAGCTTTTGTTGGTGCTGTAAAAAATGAGTTAAATGTAGAACGTATGGTGATATTTGTAGGTGAGAAATCAACAGATGCTATAATTGGCTCATTACATTGTGAAACTGACTGGGTGAAGCAGTATTTAAGAGGAGATATGTCAATAGAAACATTATGTGCAAAAACTTTAATGACACTCAAGGCATATTAGAGAATTGTTATTGATTTTTGGTATTATGATATCCTATACTTATATTATTGCTCTTCAATCACAGAACTGCATTCCATGGAACAAATCCGTTTCTTTCTTTTCGGGCGCATTTTCGCAATCACTTGGATGTAAATTGAAAGTTTTACATCAATCTGTGTACGAAAGAAAAGTGCTCCCGCCGGGATTTGAACCCAGGTCACAGGCTCGAGAGGCCCGTATGATTGACCGGTCTACACCACGGGAGCATAATATATAAAAGAAGAATGAATTTAAAAACCTTATTGTGATACCTCATTGTGCAGAAGACTCACTTT
>Ga0190304_1001484_pt1 | contig 10419 bp, 10 predicted proteins | sample 48700712_MG_FD_161670 | JGI IMG/M metagenome (GOLD analysis project Ga0190304, IMG submission 161670) | Hydrothermal vent sediment bacterial communities from Southern Trench, Guaymas Basin, Mexico - 4870-07-1--2_MG | ecosystem: Environmental > Aquatic > Marine > Hydrothermal vents > Sediment ... | reverse complement strand
ATAAAGGAGCTATAGAAATAGTTAGTGATAAAAAATATAAATCAAAAAACGGGAAGCTGAAAATTAGATTAAAACAGAGGGAAGCAAAAATACTATATATAAAATAATATCTAGTTTTGGTTTTCAACATATCCTGGTACACTTCCTGACTCTAACAGCAATATTTGATCAATATGCATGATACCTCAGATATCATATTTTTAACCTTTCTTTACAATAGATGTATCTAATTTCCACACCTATCCTCCCCAAATTCTGAAACCTGCCAGAATCTATACCGAAGTATTTCTAGAAACCTTTATAGTAGTCATAGACATACTATATCCTTGTATACTATAATATTTTGAAATCTAAAATTTAAATCTCTAATAATTACAATATCTATGGGGATGATATGAATATCGGGAAGCCAGATATTAAAGGAAAAATTTTATTTCTCATCTCCTTTATATTTATTTTTTTCATCGCATATTTTCTCGGTAGTTGGATATATATTTTATCAAGAAGCATTATAGCTTCAAGTATAGCTATACAGGTTATATTTATCCTTCTACCCATAGCAATAATTTTACTGACTCATGAAGATTTAAAAGAATATGGATTTAATATATCAAAACATTATATAGAGCACTCTATTTTAATATCTCTAGCAATATCGTTTCCACTGGCATTTATAAGCAGATTTTTTAGTGAAAAATATGAAATATCAATAGTTTCAGAAAATTTTTACAACATATTATTTCTATCACTAATACTCTCACCTATAGGAGAGGAGACATTGTTTAGAGGATTTATGGAGGGATATCTTTTAAAATATGTTAATAAATGGATAGCTATACTGATTCCAGCAATATTGTTTACGGCAATACATATAATACCATATTCTTCAGCACCATTTATAATATTCATCTATACACTAACTGGAGCATTTATCCTAGGTATATTAGCAGGATATTTTAGAGCAATAAGCGGGTCGCTAATTCCAGCAATAATTACACATGCTATATTCAATTTTTCAGGAATAATAGTATGGAAATCGCCATAGAAATATGATTTAAATTATTAAATCTCGATTTCATACTTGTTAATTTTATTCAATATGATGGTAGTATTCTATTGGTTTAAGTTCTTTATACTCGTCTGTCTCCTCTACAATATGTTTTCTAATATCGAGGCATAGATGACATTTAGATATATATCCATTTTTAAGCTCCCTATAATTATATTCATCTACAGCAAACCTATATAGTTCTCCAATATTCTTCGATAAAGCATTTAAAATGGGATAGTTATCTAGATCTATTCCCTGAAAAATTGAATCCATATCTCTAGCATCTCCCAGAGAAATTCCCCCACAATATCCTGGAATATAGTTAAAATAGTTATCTATATGTATATGCCAATCCCTCGTCAAATCATCTCTACAAGACATTTTAAAAAACTTTTCTGCAGGATATTTTTTATATAGGAAGCCAAGCCTATATGGAAGTCTACCCATTGGAAGTAGTTCTGCATAATTTAATAGAAAGCCATATCCATGTCTAAAAAATTCTTGGAGTGAAAGCTTATTCTTTAAACCAATTTCCCTAAAAAATCTATAGAAAGATTCTTGATAAACCATCACATTTCCATTAAAAACTTTTCTACCGATTCTAACAGCCCTATCCATTCTATCAAATGAAACATATTCTAAGATAAATGGATTAACGCTAACCAATATACCATGCAAACCGGCATCCCTCAATAAACTAAACCATCTAAAAGTAATATCATCATTAACGCACCAAAAACAGTTAGACTCAACAAAGAGGGATGGAATATTAAAATTAGAAGCAGCCTTAACACATCTAACAAGTAAATCAAAGTTTAAGAAAGGCTCTCCACCAGTAAAATGGAGACCATAATTTATACCAATCCTATCCCTCCCAAACGGAGAAGCAATAATACTCTCAGAAAGATAATGTAAAACCTTCTCTAAACCACTAAGAGAAATCCAGTCAACACTCCATTTAGAAGAACAGTTATACATACAATGCCTACACTCAGCAGTACATTTATAGGAAAGAAAAATGCCACATGAAACAGGCCTAGAAATATACAGTATATCGCTCAAGCAGTTCACCATAAATAGTAATACTATCTATATAATATTATATTAAATATATTAACTAACCGAGATATCAATAGTATTTTAGTATAAAATACTGTCCCTGAAAAGATGGGTGAAAATATCTTAAATTATTTTTTAAGATATATTGGTTCAGGGTCTTTTTGCTGGAAGTCTTATCCATAGGATATATTATAGATATTCTCCATTTCTAGTTGCCTCAAACTCTATAATTCTTCTCTCTTTAATACTTGTTCTCTCAGTTTCAAGCTCAACTATCCTTACCTTCTTCTTAGACGGATTCTCTATCCTACATATATTATCTGCCTCACATTCAATCCTTATATACATTCTAACTTCTACTTTCTACAACAAATATCATTATACGAAAATTTCTTCTAAAGTCATCTTAGTTACACCATAGAGTGGACTCAGATCTATTTGAGAAGATCGAGCTATTTTCCTTAAGCTATGAACCCCCTTTAGCTCCTCTACCAATGGGCCCTTAAATAAGTCAAAAGCCTTTGAGATCTGCCCACCAAACACTATACAGTTAGGCTTAAACTTCATAGCTATTGGTTTTAGACATCTACCTAGAATAAGTCCTATTTCTTCAAATACTTTAAGACTATTCCTGTCTCCACGGAAACCTCTGATCGCTATTTCCTTCACATCCAGATCCTCTCCTGCTAGCTCCTTATATCTCTCTATAATCCCTCTTCTCGCAACCCTATCTTCGAGTAGACCTCCTTCATAGGGCAAGTTCCACAACCATCCTTCTGGCGGCACTCCTGGTCCCTGGGTTACTATACGTCCATCCACCATAAATGCTGAACCCAAACCCATACCTAATGTTATACCAATGATTCTCCTATATCCTCTAGCAATTCCCTGCCAAGCCTCTCCAACTACAAAAGCCCATGAGTCAAGCTTAAAAATTATGGGGAATTCCTTCTCCAAGCCTAAGCTCTGAACTATTATCCTCCTTAGGTTTAATCCATAGAGGGAGGAGAACTTATGCTTCATGAGGCTAATGCCCCTTTCGAGGTCGAAGGGACCGGGTACAGCCAGTCCTATAGCTTTCACTTTAACCTCTCTTTCACATGCATCCTTCAACCCTTTCTTCAATATGCCTATGAATGGTCTAAGAATTTCCTCCCTTTCACCCATCGAGTTCACATGTATGACTCTAAAAGTCTCCTCAATATAATTACCTTCAAAGGAAATTAACGCCAGTTTGATCGAGGTCCCCCCTACGTCAACAGCCAGGACACATTTCTCCTCTCTCAAGGCTTCCTACCTCATAAACGCTTTAACTACCTTACAAGGACTTATTCCCATGTTTATGAGGAGATATTCTCCAAAGCAGGCTGGGATTAGGGCTGTTTCAGAGAAACGTACCTTCAGTCTCCTATCGAGGTTGGATTTCGATGATATAATAATCTGTTCACCATCCACTAAGGTCAATATATGGAACTTACCGTTAGTATTGTCACTGATGTTCCTCAAGAACTCCAATCTATGGATCATTATATGTAGTTCGCCAAGTTCTCCAAGGAAGTATTCAACCCAATTAGGTCCAGACCTTATAGGCTTAGGTCTGACTTTAAGATGTTTGTAGACCCAGTTTGCCCGCTTTGTAGGGTCTAGAACTCTAAATGCATGATATGAATGTATTGGGCGGAGTTTTCCATCTAAGTCCGGTCTCAAGTAATCATAGAAATGAAATGTATATAGATCAGTAGTGTCGCTTATTTCAAGTACCACTTGATTGTAACCTGATGCATGAATTGTTCCAGCTGGTATTAGAAACAGATCTCCCTCCCTGCTTTGAATACTATTCACATATTGGTTGTGGTCAAAAGGTATACTCTTGATTTCGGCTTCTAGGACGGCTTTATGGAACTTCTCTACATTAGCTTCATTCTTTAACCCCAAGTACACCTTAGACCCGGGGCCTGCAGCTACTATGTAGTAGCTTTCGTTCTGTCCAATAGGTTCGTTAAAATTTTCTTTGAGATAAGAGAGGTTGCCGTGAACCTGTATTGCCATGTCCCCACCCGCCATCGAATCATCATAGTTTACTCTAATGGGGAAGTTTCCACCAACCTTTTCATATGCCTCAAACTTCCCCATAACTCTATCCGGATGTTCCCATAGGAGATTGAGGAATGGAATGTTTAAGGTTATATTCCTAAGCTTGACAATCAAGCTCTGGTATGGTGCCATTACCTCATAGGACCAGGCGCAGTTTCTCATAAATTTAGGTAGCTTCCTGACCTCCTTAAGCCACAGTCCTCCCCAAACTCCTTCCAGGTATATAGGCTTAAGCCTTAAGGGGTATTCGGAGAGAATGAAGAGAATGTCCTTATACACATTCCTGGGCAGCATGATTAGATTTCCAATATTATTTCCATCCAAATAAAAGTCCATTCGCTTCAGTACCTTCTTCTTATGTCTATCCAGTACTGGGAAGTCGACATAATAAAGTCTCTTTCCAGCATACTCCTTATTTTCAACCTTACTTCTATTTCCTAGATGTTGGATTAAACCACTTAAAACTCTTTTTCCTGCAACTTCTTTAGTTATATCCACGTAGAATACAATGTCATATAGGTCTGCAGTAAACTTGTTAACCATCCCGCAGCCGAAGCATATAAGCACGCTAGAGCTTCTCTCATAACGTTTAATTTTTTCCTTCAACTCCTCCCCCTTAAGGAATATCTCTATTTCCCCCTCAAATATTCGACCAAAGTGTGGATCGCATGTTAGAAATGGTTTAATCATGTTCTCAATATAGTCTGATGGCTTATAGAAATCGGTTACATCTAGCAGTTTAAAGTCTATCTGTAGTTCCTCAAATTTTTCTTTAAGTTTATGTATTAAAACATTCCATTCAACGCCAATATATCCATCAATACCTATAATAACCCTTCCTTTCTTCGAAATATTATCCTCAACAAGACTTCCAATATGCAAGCATACCTTATCCAATTCTGTTACAATATGCTTTATAATCTCACTGGAAACCTTAGGGGTGTTAATTGCCTTCTTATCATCATAAAAGCTAATCAATATATAAGACATATTAACTAATATCTAAATACTTAAAATATATCTTTTGGCATACCATATATATTTAGGCATAAGGGAAGAAGTTGGCTAGAATTCTCCATAGCAATAGAATCAGAACAATTCAGACAAGAGAGCTAAGAGGCTATTTACCTAGTCCAATACGTTAATGATCCAAGATATACGAATATTCCTCAAATATCTAATAAAAGTATGTTGACATCCATCACACAATTATACATCTCTACGAGAACTTAGAAAAAGACATATACCTATTCTGAGAACCAATAAAGGATATTGAAAAATGAAAATTAGAAAGGAGACAAATAAACTTATTGTAAAAGCTTAGCGATAGAGAGCAAGACTCACAGATATCCACCAATAGTCCAAAAATAATCCTTAGAGCAAAGTTAAGAAACCAATCTTTACCACAAAATCTTAAGACCCCAATATTAGAAACAGCTTTCCCATATAGGATACATAATTCAGCTTCAAATACAAAGCCGAAACATCATCATCTCTAAGAATATCCTTATGGAACACCATAAGACCATGAGTTAAACATTAATAGGTCAGCCACAACCCCAGTATTATCCAACATACAGCTCAACGTTTCATAATCAAACACCGAATCTCAAACGGATTAACTTTAACATTAATAGCCCCAGACCTGACACTTAAAGGACCCTCAAGAAGATCCTCCACATTCAAGAAACCATTCACATCAATATGTTCAAAAATTGTTTCAGAAGTCATATTGAAAAGAAACCATGCCTCACATCCCTCACCCACACGTCGACGACGAGGAAGTCTACCACAGAGTTCCGGTTTAATACCAGTCATATTCAGTAAAGTCAGCAGAAAAGCTTGTGTAGCAGAATCTCTAAAAGCTGTGTATGCGTGGCCGAGAAGAGTTCCTATAAGATAAGCTTTTCCCTTCCCAAAACAGTTAACCACGCCAGTAACTTGATCTCCACAGAGCAGAATCGGTGTAGAACCCTTCACTCTAAATGTCTCCACGATTAAGCTAGGCAGAATACTATGTCCTTCAAAGGGCCCAATACCCTTAAAGCGTGTGGCAGCTAGAATTTGACCATAACTAAGTTCACGGGGAGTCCATCGAGGCGGCTGTCTAGGCTCATGACAAAGCTGCACAGAACGATGTTCCACACCAAAAAGTTCCTCTGCACTAGAAGCTAATTCCCCCGGCCTCGCAAAGCCGAAACGATCATGACGACCTGGACATGCCTCTGAAAGCAATACACCTCCCGAAGCAACATAATTCTTCAACAGATCGAATACATCATCACTCATAGCCAATGGGAAAGGCAGAATAATCAATTTATACTTACTGAGCTCCTCTAGGGTTGTTTCATTAGCCTCAATAAAATCAACCCAAACTCCAGCATCCCACAGCATCTTATAGATGCCACGAATAGTATAAGATAAATGCGAATCAAGGTTTTTATCATAAAAACCTTTAGCCCGCATAAAGTGCCAAAGATCTTCATTAATAAATATGGCTACCTCAGCCTGAGGAACACTGCCAAAATGAAAGAGCTCGGCATAACGGTTTATAGCTTTAGCAATACGTCCAGCCTCTTCAGCACGAGCAGTACTGTCTCCGCGAAGGTCTAGCAAGCCAAAGCTGTAGGCCTCTACCCAAAAGATCTCCGCCCTAAGATTCCAGAAGTATAGTTCCTGAATTCCTGAAGATAATGCTGCAAACATCCAGCGTCGTATATCTTCAGGAGACGGGGTACCTAGCCATCCTTTTGGCCCACCTTGAAATTCGGCTGCAGCAATTCGCCGTATAGGCCCTGCAGCACACCTTATATAGTCATATCTTAATGTTATCGACAAGACTTCTTGTCGTATACACTCTTCACGAGAAATCGATTGACCAGGAGCTGGGAATCCGGCATCCCACTTATGAAAAGCTCCAGAGGGATAACATGAACTACCAAAGACATCTACTTCCTTCGCCCATCTCCATTCACTCCCCCTTCCTGGCGTGACTCCACCAATATGGGCAAATATAGGACGTCGCTTAGGATCATTTGCCCTGAATGTTTCAGCCTTCCAACGTAGATGGCGTGCCACGTATACATCGTCCATGAAATACCTCCAATCGATGTAGGATGGCACACGAGCGAATAAACGTGGCGGCTCTACTTCTTCCCAATCACCGTAACCCGTGCGCCACACCCTATTAAGTGCATCTAAGTCACCATATTTCTTCTTCAACCACTCTCTAAAGGCTGCTAAAGTATATGGACAATAGCAGAAACCAAGTGTTGAAGGTCGTATCATTGAAGGATGCAGAGGCCAGAAACCGATCTCCTGGTTGATGTTCCATTCTAAAATATTATCATAACGGCCAAGTCTTTGAGCCAATTTAGCTATAAAACGAATAGCAGCTGCCCTTGCACCGGGATGATCCCAACATGGTCCAGGCTTTCCATCGTAGGGAAATCGATACTGCGTTGGATCTTCGTGTTTATCTCCTGTACTATAGACCATACGGCAATCAGGATACTTTCTCCAAAGCCAGGCTGGAGCCTGCTCCATGGTTACGCAGAAATGCACATAGAGCCCTAGGTTTTCAGCTTCCTCTAAGAGTGCCTCTATTTTGCTTAGATCGATATGTCCTTCTACTCTTTCATCTATGCACCAATGTTCTTGGAATCTGAGTGTGTTAAATCCTAAACGTTTGGCAATACGCATATCATGCATAAGCTCATCTAATGTCCTAGAGGGTTCAAAGTAAAACTGGGGGCCGATTGGAAAAATTTTAGGCAATATTTTCACCTCTTTAGATTAATTATCTTGATATTAAGAATGATGTAACCTTTAAATATTTAAGGTTTTATGCTTTTTAACGAACATGTAGCTAGAAGTTATAACCCCTCTTATAGCGTGGTGAAGAGATAGCTTTCCGTTAGTTTTAAACATGAATTGATAGGGTTCTATAAATAAAGTCTAAGGATAAAATAGGTTGTTGAAATGCTTTCCGAGAAGATAGAAACATGATGAAATCCTATAGGTTAGAAAACTATTCTAAAGATAGGATTAAAATCGATGTATGTTAAACCTATCTTTGATTCAGTTTTCATTTTTCCAACTATAATTTATTTTCTGCAACATATTTTATTACTGGGTCTGCTATTGTATAGTTATCATTTATCTTTTTAATATAGCTGTAGTCTAAAAGCTTTTTAAAGAACATTGTATCTCGGCCTACCTATCTTCACTCCATTTAAAAGTAGAAATCTATATATTTCACTCCAACGTGTATATCCCCTTGCAATAGCCTTTAAAATAAACCTATATCTAGGACTATATTTAAGTAGATATGAAATTTCGTTTAAAACGACTCCGGAAGCCTCCTCCAAAGATTTTTAAAACTATATCTAGATTTTTAACCCTATATCCCTATGTAGCATACCAGTAACCGAAATATGAAAGCCATCCTACAAGTCCATCAAAATCTTCTACAAATTTTGTCTCCGATAAATATATCATAATTATTTTACTAGGTATCGAGATATCTCTCTAAACTTGTCCAAATACATTGAAATATGTATAAAATTTAGGAGATTTTAAAAGGAGAGTGAAGGCTAATATTACAGATTCATTGTATTTTATAAGGGTTTAAGAATAGTTGGAGTATTGAGTATTCCTATAAGAAATATTTATAATAAACTATTTCATCATTTTTAACGAAAATACGTATATCTTGTATCTAATATATAATTATATTGTAATTAATATATATAGGGAGTAAAATGTCACTAACACCTGAAACATATGAACTAATATTAAAAATAGTAGATGAAAGAGTGAAGGAAATAAAGGTTACTAGAGAAGATTTCGACAAACTTTCAAAAACAGTAAACCAACTAGCAGAAAATATAAATATACTTACTCAAAGAATAAACAGCCTAACCGAAGCCCATCAAAAACTTGTAGAAGCGCAGAAGGCAACAGAAGAAGAATTAAAAAAGCTTGCAGAAGCACAAAAAGCTACAGAAGAAAGGCTTAACAAGCTTACCGAGAGAGTGGATAAGCTTGCTGAGAGTGTTAGGGAGCTTGGCGTAAAGTTTGATGAGCTTTCTATGGCTGTTGGGAGGTTGAGTGATGTTATTGGTTTTGGTTTGGAGGATATTGCTAGAGTTGTTGTTCCTGGGTGGTTGGAGAGACATTTGGGTATTTATGTGGAGAATCTTGTGAGACAGTTTTTCTATGTTGAGGGTATGAGGTTTGAGGTTAATCTTTATGGTGAGGGTGTTAAGGAGAATGTTAAGACGATTATTATAGGTGAATGTAGGAGTAGGATTTATGGTAGGGATGTTAAGGAATTTTTAGAGAAATATAGTTTGATAAGGAAGGTTCTTCCATCAAATGTAAATGTTGTTGGATTAATGTTTGGCTATCTAATACATCCCTCGGCACAAGAAGTTGCTGAAAGAAACAAAATATATGTAATTGCATCATATATGAGATAAATGGTCATTAATCTGGAAATAAATTTTAAAATATAGTTTAGTTAGGTGGTTGTCTTGGATGTTTTATCTAAGGTTATTAAATATTGTAGGAGGTATGGGTTTGGTTGGGGTTCTGATATAGGGGAGAGACATGCGTTTAAAGTTAGGGATCTAGCTTTAAAGATTTTTGATGATACTAGGAAGATACATGGTATGGATGGTTATGAGAAAAATCTACTTGAATTTGCATCACTACTCCATGATATTGGTAGATATAGCTTTGATGAAAATCATCATATAGAGTCTAGAAACATGATATTGAAGTCTAGGGAGCTTAGAGAAATATTGGCTTCAAATGATATTAAGATAATCGCATGGACAACATTTTTCCATAGAAAGAAGCCGAATCCATTAAAGTATAGTGATGAAGAATGGAATAGGATAAAAAGTGATAGAAAAATATTTGATATAATTATTAGATTAGCCTCAATTCTAAGAATAGCTGACGCACTAGACTATTCACTAAGCCAAATCGTTGAAAATATAGATATAAAATATATGGAGAATAGACTGGTATTCCAAATCCATGCTAAAGGAGATGCCGATATAGAGGTTGCCAAAGCATATGATAAAGCAGAATTATTCAAAGAAATATTTAATATAAATATAGATTTCATTCAAACATAATCTACATATTATCCTATACAAATCACTTACTCCTAAATTCCTCTACAATTATTTCAGCACACCAAA
>Ga0190304_1001483_pt1 | contig 10427 bp, 6 predicted proteins | sample 48700712_MG_FD_161670 | JGI IMG/M metagenome (GOLD analysis project Ga0190304, IMG submission 161670) | Hydrothermal vent sediment bacterial communities from Southern Trench, Guaymas Basin, Mexico - 4870-07-1--2_MG | ecosystem: Environmental > Aquatic > Marine > Hydrothermal vents > Sediment ... | reverse complement strand
TCCAATTGAGCTATGGGCGCAAAAGTAATGGCGGTCCCGACGAGAATCGAACTCGCGATCTCCTGAGTGACAGTCAGGCATGTTAACCGCTACACCACGGGACCTCAATTAGAGCAGCAGTAAATATTATAACATAACCAAATGCCTAACACAATGTTTTTCAGCCGACTTTTATAATAACAAAAAATCGCTATTAAAGCAAGTAATTTGTGTAAGATTTTAAAATTATTTTTATTAATAATTTATTTTTAGATTACCCTCAAATTTTCTGTATTTATTGATGAACTATTATATATTACTATACCTACTTCTTCTCCTTTTTTAATTTACTTATTAATACTTTTAGGTAAAATAATATTTAAGATAATTCCAACTACAGCAGCTAAACTCATTCCAGCTAAACTTACACTTGAATTAATCGCAAATCCTGCTCCTCCAAGCCCTATAACAAGCATTGTAGCTACAATAATTAAATTTCTCATATCACTTAAATCTACTTTTGCTTTCAACATTACTTTTACTCCATTTCCGGCAATTAATCCGTACAATACAATTGTCATACCACCAATAACGGCCCAAGGAATACTAATAATAAATGCTTGAATATACCCGAAAAATCCTAATAATATTGCAAATATCGCAGCTACTCCAGTAACGTAAACACTTCCGACTCTAGTCATTGCTACAACCCCAGTATTTTCTCCATATGTAGTGTTTGCTGGTCCTCCTATCGCCGCACTAACAAATGTAGCTATTCCATCTCCCATTATTGTATTTTCTAATCCTGGGTCAAGTAAAAAATCCTTACCTGTTACTTCGCCCAAAACGGTATGGTCGCCAATATGCTCCGCAATCGTTACAAAAGCAATAGGAGCGAACATTAATACTGCTGAAAAATCTAATGAATAAGTTCCAATAAAAGTAAAGTTTGGAACTTGTAAAATCTTATATCCTGAAAATATTGCTGTTGGATCAACTAATCCAAAAATAATTGAAGCAATATATCCTGTAAAAATCGCCAATAAAAAAGGCACGAGTCTGAAAAAACCTCTACCTAATAAACTTACAATAACAACAGATGCGAAAGTAATACTTGCTACAAGTGGTACTCTCCAACCAGATGCACCATCAAAACCAGAACTTCCTATAGCTACCGGTGCCAAAGATAACCCAATAATAATAATAACCGGTCCAATAACAACAGGTGGTAATAATTTTTTAATCCAACCATTCCCAGTAAATCTAATAATAGTTGCCACAACAGCGTAAATAATACCTACAACCATTAATCCGATATATGCACTACTAAATCCACCAACTGCTCCAGCTGTAGAAATAGCGGCTATATAAGCAAAACTACTTCCTAAATAAACTGGTACTTTTCCTTTTGTACAAGCAATATAAATTAATGTTCCGACTCCACTAGCCACTAAAGCGACACTAACATCTAATCCTGTTAACAAAGGAACTAGTACTGTCGCACCAAACATCGCGAATACATGCTGCAAACTTAACATTAACCATTTTAAAATACTTTTAGGCTTTTCTTGAATCCCAACAACTAAATTTTTTTCCATTTTCTTCTCTCCTTTTTGTTTTCCAAAAAAAAAAAAAAAACTTGGACGAAAGATGTAAACTAAGAAATTTTATAAAGAAATCTAAAAATTTCTTTGCTTCTCTTTCTAGTCTACCCGCAGGTTTTCTAAAGTTAATATATCACATATAATAAAACACTGTCAATACATAAATAAAAAAAGAGCCATAAAAAACTGCACCCTTTCTTTTTCATAGTTTCCTATGTCCAAGTTTATGGGCGCAGTTCGTTTTAAAGTGTCTACTTTTTTTGGTTCATTTCAAAAAGCACTCTTTTTTATTCTAATTCACCTTGCCAAAGACCATGTAAATTACAATGTTCTCTCGCAAAAACTTCTTTCCCTTTAGCTACTTTAAATTCAGCGACTGGTAAATCTCCTGGATTAAGTTCTTTTTTAATAACCATTTCCCCATCAACATACAATTCGATAAACTCTATATAATGAACTTCAGTCATTGGATGATGTGACGGTTTTCCAACTGTTACACGATATCCATTTTCTAATTCTTCAACATAAGGTACATGTCTTTCTTCATTTACATTTCCTGTTAAAACTTCCATATCTATTTCCTCCTTCTATGTTATGATTCAATTATATTTTATATTCATAAAAATATCAAATAAAATACTATTTATAACCAATACTTAATAGTATAATATTACTAAGGAGAGTGATATTATTATGAAAGTTATAAATACAAAACATGCACCAGCCGCAGTAGGACCATATTCTCAAGGTGTTTTAGTTAATGATACTTTGTATGTTTCCGGACAAATACCTTTTGTACCAGAAACAATGACTTTAATTAGTGATTCAGTTAAAGATCAAACAAGACAATCATTAAGTAACGTACTAGCTATAGTTGAAGAAGCAGGTATGAAAAAGGAAAACATTATTAAATGTGGTGTATTTATGCAGGATTTAGGAATGTTTAAAGATATGAATGAAGTATATGCTGAATTTTTCGGTGATCACAAGCCAGCTAGATTTGCTGTTGAAGTTAGAAGACTTCCGCTTGATGTATTAGTTGAAATTGATGCAATAGTCGTAAAATAAGGTAATTTTAGTGTTTAGCTAATACTAAATAAGTATTTTAAAAAAGGCATTTCCATATTTTGTAATATGGAAATGCCTTTTTTATTTTTTTACAAGTCTCTAACTATTCTTTTTCTTTTGAAGCTATACTTTCTTTTTTATCTTTAGATGCTTGAGCTCTTTCAGCAGCTTCATCATCTTCTTCTTTCAAAAGTTCTTCTTCTTTTTCATTAAGTTTCTTTGGGTCAAATTCTTTATATTCTTCAACAATTGATTTTAAAAATCTAAAGAAATATACTCTAAATACATAAATTGCGTAAAATAGGTATGGAGGCATAAAAAGAATATTTGGACCAAATACAATTAATAATGTCCATGTCCATTTAGCTTTATTTCTCTTTTTAAGATAATTCCATACTAATTTGTAAACTAAAAAGTAATATAATCCAAGCACCGCAATAGCGGCAATTACGTAAATCCATTTTGATGAATCAATAAATACAATACGATTAAAAAAGTTTTGTAAATTACCAACAGCTGTAATATTCGTTACTGAAAAAAATCCTCCATTTTTAATAAATAGCCAAATATTTCTTCCTAAATAAAATAATTGTTGTAAGAATAAAATTGCAAAAATTAAAAACGATACTGTTTCATAAGGTCTTTTATTTGATGATAATGCGTGTTTTTCTCGATCTATTTCTTCTTTAAATCCCATTTTATTAACCACCTCTCTTCTTAAAATATATCATATAATTTATCTTTATTCAATAATAACTTATTTTACAAAAAAAAATACTTATCATTCGATAAGTACTACAAGTTAAATATGGTAGCCCGTACGGGATTCGAACCCGTGTATGCATGCGTGAAAGGCATGTGAGTTAAGCCGCTTCTCCAACGGGCCATAAATGGCGCCCAATCTAGGACTCGAACCTAGGACCCCATGATTAACAGTCATGTGCTCTAACCAACTGAGCTAATTAGGCATTTATTGGTTTTTTTATAAAAGCTATTTTGATTTTTAGAAAATAAAATAAAAAAGAAAGAAGCCTGGCAATGTCCTACTCTCGCACAATGTACTACCATCGGCGCTAAAGTGCTTAACTGCTGTGTTCGGTATGGGAACAGGTGTGTCCACTTTGCCAAAATCACCAGACTATTCTTCCAAAACTGGATAATACTGTTTTTGTAAAAAGTTAAGTCCTCGATCTATTAGTACCAGTCAGCTTCATACGTCGCCGCACTTCCACATCTGGCCTATCAACCTCGTAGTCTACAAGGGATCTTACTTCATAATTGAATGAGGAATCTCATCTTGAGGTGGGCTTCACGCTTAGATGCTTTCAGCGTTTATCCCTTCCACACATAGCTACTCAGCTATGGGCCTGGCAGCCCAACTGATGCACCAGTGGTGTGTCCAACCCGGTCCTCTCGTACTAAGGTCAGCTCCTCTCAAATTCCTAACGCCCACGACGGATAGGGACCGAACTGTCTCACGACGTTCTGAACCCAGCTCGCGTACCACTTTAATGGGCGAACAGCCCAACCCTTGGAACATGCTCCTGCTCCAGGATGTGATGAGCCGACATCGAGGTGCCAAACTCCTCCGTCGATGTGAACTCTTGGGAGGAATCAGCCTGTTATCCCCGGGGTAACTTTTATCCGTTGATTGCCAACCTTTCCATACAGAAATTGGCAGTTCACTAATACCTACTTTCGTACCTGCTTGACATGTACGTCTCGCAGTCAAGCTTCCTTCTACATTTACGCTCTACGAATGATTTCCAACCATTCTGAGGAAACCTTTGTGCGCCTCCGTTACTCTTTAGGAGGCGACCGCCCCAGTCAAACTGTCTGCCAGACACTGTCCCCCCGGCTACACACCGGTGGGTTAGATAATCAATAAGCGAAGGGTGGTATCCCAATGATGACTCCACCGAAACTAGCGTTCCGGCTTCAAAGTCTCCCACCTATGCTGTACATTACTTATCAAGTATCAATATCAAGCTACAGTAAAGCTCCACGGGGTCTTTCCGTCCTGTCGCGGGTAACCGGCATCTTCACCGGTACTAAGATTTCATCGAGTCTCTTGTTGAGACAGTGCCCAAATCGTTACGCCTTTCGTGCGGGTCGGAACTTACCCGACAAGGAATTTCGCTACCTTAGGACCGTTATAGTTACGGCCGCCGTTCACTGGGGCTTCAATTCATACCTTCGCTAATGCTAAGTACTCCTCTTAACCTTCCAGCACTGGGCAGGCGTCACCCCATATACATCATCTTACGATTTAGCATAGAGCTGTGTTTTTGATAAACAGTCGCTTGGGCCTATTCTCTGCGGCTCTACATAGTAGAGCTCCCCTTATCCCGAAGTTACGGGGTCATTTTGCCGAGTTCCTTAACAAGAGTTATCTCGCGCGTCTTTAGATTCTCTCCTCGTCTACCTGTGTCGGTTTGCGGTACTGGCACCCTATAAATTAACCCTAGAAGCTTTTCTTGGAAGCATAGATTCACATGACTTACGTCGTCACGCCTCAGCCTTCATGCAATACGGATTTACCTATATCACAGCCTAAACGCTTAAACCACAATCCACTCAGTGGCCCACGCTATCTTTCTCCGTCACTCCATCAGTTTATAAGGTGGTAAAGGAATATCAACCTTTTATCCATCGGCTACGCTTTTCAGCCTCACCTTAGGCCCAGACTAACCCAGAGCGGACGAACCTTCCTCTGGAAACCTTAGACTTTTGACGGTAGGGATTCTCACCCTACTTTTCATTACTCACACCGGCATTCTCACTTGTTATCGCTCCAATAGTCCTCACGGTCTAACTTCTCCGCAATAACAACGCTCACCTACCATTCGATAAATCGAATCCGCAGTTTCGGTACCATATTTAGCCCCGGTACATCTTCGGCGCAAAACCATTCGACTAGTGAGCTATTACGCACTCTTTAAAGGATGGCTGCTTCTGAGCCAACCTCCTAGTTGTCTAAACGATTTCACATCCTTTCCCACTTAATATGGATTTAGGGACCTTAACTGGCGGTCTGGGCTGTTTCCCTCTCGACCACGGACCTTATCACCCGTAGTCTGACTGCTGCATATGTTAGTATGACATTCGGAGTTTGATTGATATCAGTATCCCGGGATGGGACCATCAACCATTCAGTGCTCTACCTTCATACCACTAAACTGCAACGCTAGCCCGAAAGCTATTTCGGTGAGAACCAGCTATCTCTGGGTTCGATTGGAATTTCACCTCTAACCACAAGTCATCCAAACACTTTTCAACGTATCCTGGTTCGGTCCTCCATTGGGTCTTACCCCAACTTCAACCTGCTCATGGTTAGCTCACCCAGTTTCGGGTCTACAACAACATACTAATTCGCCGGTTAAGACTCGCTTTCGCTTCGGCTCCACTCCTCAAAGTTTAACCTTGCATGTTATTGTAACTCGCCGGTTCATTCTACAAAAGGCACGCTATCACCCATTAACGGGCTCTAACTTGTTGTAAGCACAAGGTTTCAGGATCTTTTCACTCCGTTCCCACGGTTCTTTTCACCTTTCCCTCACGGTACTGGTTCACTATCGGTCAATTGGTAGTATTTAGCCTTATGAGATGGTCCTCACATATTCCGACAAGATTTCTCGTGTCTCGCCGTACTCTTCGCCTAACGGAGATTTTATGATTTCGTTTACTGGACTCTCACCATCTATGGTTTGCTTTCCCACACAATTCAACTATCATAAAATTTTGTAACTCCAATGTTAGAACAGGGCTGGTCCCTTTTCGCTCGCCGCTACTCAGGGAATCGCTATTGCTTTCTTTTCCTACAGGTACTAAGATGTTTCAGTTCCCTGCGTCTACCTTCCATTACTGGATACTAGTTCTTCAAACTAGTGGGTTCCCCCATTCGGAAACCTCGGGATCACTGCCTACTTACGGCTACCCCGAGAATATCGCTGTTCGTCGCGTCCTTCATCGGCTCCAATTGCCAAGGCATTCACCTTGCGCTCTTAATTTCTTAACTTTTTACAGTATTATCCACTTTTCAAAGACCTTCTTCATTATTTAATAGAAAAAAATAATAAAGCTTGTGAAAGACTAAGTCTTTCAAAACCAAATAGAACAATGTTTTTTGATGTTTAGTATGAATTGATGTATCAATTTTATCTTTCTCCCTAGAAAGGAGGTGATCCATCCCCACGTTCTCGTAGGGATACCTTGTTACGACTTTACCCTAATCATCTATCCCACCTTAGGATGCTCCCTCCAGCAAGCTGGTTAGGCCACATACTTCGGGTGTTATAAACTCTCATGGTATGACGGGCGGTGTGTACAATCTCCGAGAACGTATTCACCGTGGTATTCTGACCCACGATTACTAGCGATTCCAACTTCATGAAGTCGAGTTGCAGACTTCAATCCGAACTGAGACCAGTTTTGAAGATTAGCTCCACCTTGCGGTTTGGCAACTCTCTGTACTGGCCATTGTAGCACGTTTGTAGCCCAGGTCATAAGGGGCATGATGATTTGACGTCATCCCCACCTTCCTCCAGTTTATCACTGGCAGTCTCGATAGAGTCCTCAACTTAATGTTAGCAACTATCAATAGGGGTTGCGCTCGTTGCGGGACTTAACCCAACATCTCACGACACGAGCTGACGACAACCATGCACCACCTGTCATTCTTGCCCCGAAGGGAAACTCTATCTCTAGAGTGATCAAGAAGATGTCAAGACCTGGTAAGGTTCTTCGCGTATCTTCGAATTAAACAACATGCTCCACCGCTTGTGCGGAGACCCGTCAATTCCTTTGAGTTTCAACCTTGCGGTCGTACTCCCCAGGCGGAGAACTTAATGCGTTAACTTCAGCACTGGGTAACCCCAACACTTAGTTCTCATCGTTTACGGCGTGGACTACCAGGGTATCTAATCCTGTTTGCTCCCCACGCTTTCGTGCCTCAGCGTCAGTTCCGGTCCAGTTAGCCGCCTTCGCCACTGGTGTTCCTCAATATATCTACGCATTCCACCGCTACACATTGAATTCCACTAACCTCTGCCGTACTCAATTCTGCCAGTTTCAAACCACTCTCCCCAGTTAAGCTGGGGGCTTTCAGGTTTGACTTAACAAAACGCCTACGCACGCTTTACGCCCAATAATTCCGGATAACGCTCGCTCCCTACGTATTACCGCGGCTGCTGGCACGTAGTTAGCCGGAGCTTTCTGGTTAAGTACCGTCAGCGCAGAATCATTTCCTAAACTGCGTGTTCTTCCTTAACAACAGAACTTTACGATCCGAAGACCTTCATCATTCACGCGGCATTGCTCGGTCAGGCTTGCGCCCATTGCCGAAAATTCCCTACTGCTGCCTCCCGTAGGAGTCTGGGCCGTGTCTCAGTCCCAGTGTGGCTGTTCATCCTCTCAGACCAGCTATGCATCGTCGCCTTGGTAGGCCGTTACCCTACCAACTAGCTAATGCAACGCAAGACCATCACACAGTGGTGCTTGAAAGCACCTTTAAACACTAGATCATGCGATCCAATGTCCTATCCAGTATTAGCTATCGTTTCCAACAGTTATCCTCGTCTGTGGGGTAGGTTTCTTACGTGTTCCTCACCCGTTCGCCACTAGCGCACCCCCGAAAGGGATTGCTCGTTCGACTTGCATGTATTAGGCATGCCGCCAGCGTTTATCCTGAGCCAGGATCAAACTCTCCATAAATTATGAATTGTTTTGATTCTTACTTTTTTAATTTTTTTTCCTAAACTCAAATTGACTTGTTCTATTCAGTTTTCAAAGACCTAATTGGTCGCACGAATAATCTAGCGTGCGTTTAATATTCTACTATAATTAGAATACTATGTCAACACATTTGATTAATTTTCGTAACTTTTTTTACTTCTTTTTCACCAGTACGTTTTTTATAAATAATTCGCACTGCAATAAAGAGTATATTATTTTAATGCTCAGTTGTCAACAACTTTATAAAAGTTTTTATTATGTTATAAATAGTATAATAAATTCTTACAAATAAGCATTATAAACGGTGTATAAAACCTAGTCGGGCTCTATTTCACCGCAATTAAAAGTATATAAAATTATATACCTTTTGTCAATAACTTTTTAACTTTTTTTTACTATAATTTTTAAGATAGTAATTAAATATTTATTTTAGATACAAAAACCCTCAAAATAGAGGGTTTTTATTTCTATATTATATATAATCTAAAATTTCAGTCTTTTTTATTACATTTTTTTCATTAATATAACGATTAATAAATTCAACTTTTCCATCAATTGCGTCTTTACCAACTATTATCCTTAATGGTATCCCAATTAAATCAGCATCTTTAAATTTTACTCCAGTTCTTTCAATACGATCATCTAGTAGTACCTCAATCCCTTTTTGCTTTAATTCATTATATATTTCTAATGATAATTCTTTTTGAATATCATTTTTAAAATTGATTGGAACAATATGAACTTGATAAGGAGAAATTTCTTTTGGCCAAACAATTCCGTTTTCACTAGAGTGTTGTTCAACACTAGCCATTAATGTTCTACTAATTCCAAGTCCATAACACCCCATAATAACTGGTTGTGGCTTTCCTGATTGATCAACGAACTTAGCATTCATTGCTTCGCTATATTTAGTTCCTAATTTAAAAATATTCCCAACTTCAATCCCTCGAGCTATTTTTACGGGTTCTCCACAAAGCGGACATGGATCCCCTTCATTTAGACCGCTATGTTCTTGATTAGCAGCGTATTCACAAATATTACAATAAGTAATATTATCTTCACCAACCTCACTCATAACCATAAACTCATCAGCTTCATCTCCACCAATTTGTCCAACATCACTACTAACTATCTTAATATCTAATCCACATCTCTTAAAGATATCAATATAAGCTTGTGTAAATTTTTTATACCAAGCATCAAGATCCTCATCTGTAGGGCTAAAAGTATATGCATCTTTCATAATAAATTCCCGACCACGCATAAGTCCAAATCTTGGTCTCATTTCATCTCTAAACTTCGTTTGTATTTGGTATAACGCAAATGGCAATTTTTTATATGAACTTATATAGTCTCTCACTACTTGTGTTATTATTTCTTCATGGGTTGGGCCTAAACAGAAGTCTCGACCCTTGCGATCTTTTAATCTCATCAATTCTGGTCCATATTTATCCCATCTGCCTGATTCTTTCCATAAATCACTTGGTTGTAAGGCTGGCATTAATAATTCGCTAGCGTCAATTTTTTCTAGTTCTTCTCTAATTATATTTTCTATATTTTTAATAACTTTGTAACCTAATGGTAAATATGTATAAATACCAGAAGCTACTTGTTTAATTAATCCAGCTCTACTCATTAATTTGTGGCTCTTGACTTCAGCGTCTTTAGGAGCGTCTTTTAATGTTGGCACAAATAATAAACTTTGTTTCATTTGTCTCGCCTCTCTATCTTATATGAAATAATCTTAAAATATCATTAAATGTTATATATACAAACAATCCCATTAACATAATATACATTACATAATGAAGAGTGTTTTCTACTTTTCTATTTGGCTTTTTAGTTGTGATTGCTTCATATCCTAAAAAGACTAGTCTTCCACCGTCAAGTGCAGGAATAGGTAATAAATTAATTACTCCTAAATTAACGCTAAGTAAAGCTGTCCAAGTTAAGAAAGAAACAAAGCCAGCACTTAAAGCGCGGGATGTAATAGAATAAATACCAACTGGGCCAGCTAAATCTCCAACACCAACTTGGTCATTA
>Ga0190304_1001482_pt1 | contig 10430 bp, 7 predicted proteins | sample 48700712_MG_FD_161670 | JGI IMG/M metagenome (GOLD analysis project Ga0190304, IMG submission 161670) | Hydrothermal vent sediment bacterial communities from Southern Trench, Guaymas Basin, Mexico - 4870-07-1--2_MG | ecosystem: Environmental > Aquatic > Marine > Hydrothermal vents > Sediment ... | reverse complement strand
TTTTTAATATCGTGAGGATGGAGACCAGTTGTTGGCTCATCTAAAATATATAAAGTCTTTCCTGTGGCTACTTTTGAAAGTTCTAAAGCCAACTTTACCCTCTGAGCCTCTCCTCCAGATAGAGAGGGAGCTGGCTGACCTAATTCAATATAGCCCAAACCTACATCATATAAAACCTTCAATTTTCTATAAATTGCAGGAATGTTTTTAAAAAATGTCAAAGCTTCTTCAACAGTCATTTCTAAAACTTCAGCAATATTTTTTCCCTTGTATCTAATTTCTAAAGTTTCTTTGTTATATCTCTTTCCCTTGCATTCCTGGCACTCAACAAAAATATCTGGTAAAAAATACATTTCAATTTTCTTTACACCTTCTCCTCTACATGCTTCACACCTCCCCCCTTTAACATTAAAGCTAAAACGACCTGGCAGATAGCCGCGAGCTCGTGCTTCCCGTGTTTTTGAAAAAAGTTCTCGGATATAAGTGAAGGCGCCAATATAAGTGGCTGGATTTGATCTTGGCGTCCTACCAATTGGCGATTGATCTACCAAAACAACTTTATCTAAATTTTCAACTCCCAAAATTTTTTTGTGCTTTCCCGGTTCTTTTTTCGCGCCGTAAAACTTTTTCATTAGGGCTCGAGCCAAAATATCATTCACTAAAGAACTTTTGCCAGAGCCTGAAACGCCAGTAATGCAAACAAATTTTCCCAAAGGAATCTTTACGTCAATATTTTTCAAATTATGTTCTTGGGCTCCTTTGATAATTAAAAATTTCAATTTGTCTTCATTTTTTTCATTAGGGCAAGATAAACTTTGAGATGGAACTTCAACTTTTTTCCTTCCAGCCAAATAATCTCCGGTTAAAGTATGACTTTTTAATAGTTGTTTTGGTGTTCCTTCAAAAACGATTTTCCCTCCATTTTTCCCAGCGCCGGGACCTAAATCTATCACCCAATCAGCTGATGAAATTGTCTGAGGATCGTGTTCAACAACCAAAACCGTATTTTTTAAATCTCTTAGTTCTTTTAAAGTTTCGATTAACCTTTTTTGATCTCTTGGATGAAGACCAACTGATGGCTCGTCTAGAATATATAAAACCCCAGACAATTGAGTACCTATTTGGGTTGCTAATCTTACTCTCTGTTCTTCTCCACCAGCCAAAGTAGAAGCTTTTCTGTTTAAAGTTAAATAGCCCACTCCCACATCAACCAAAAACTGCAACCTGTTAATGATTTCTTTAATAATTAATCTCCCTATTTTCAAGTCATTTTTTTGTAGTTTTTTCCCTCTTGTTAGTTCTTCAAAGAAATCCCGAAGTTCTGAAACAGGCATCTCTACTAATTGATCAATGGATTTACCAGCTACTTTCACAGCTAGAGCTTCAGGTCTCAGTCTTTTTCCTTTACACTTTTCACAAATTCTCTCTCTCATATATCTTTCAATCTCTTTTCTCACGTAATCAGAATCTGTCTGATGATATCTTCTTTCTAGCCAAGGAATCACACCTTCAAAATCATAACCACCATACAAAATCAGATCAATGATTTTTTTTGGTAAATTTTTTATTGGCTCATGTAAAGAAAAATTGTGGCGTTGAGCTAAATCTTGAAGTTTCCACCAAAAATATCCCTGTCTACCAACTTTGTGAGAGGCATGAGCCCAAGGGAAAATGGCGCCTTCAGCAATTGATAAGTTTTTGTTTGGAATTACTAGTTTTGGATCAACCTCTAATTTCTCTCCGAGCCCTTGGCAGGCAGGACAAGCACCAAAAGGAGAATTAAAAGAAAAAAGGCGAGGTTCTAATTCTGGCAAAGAAATCCCACATTTTTCACAGGCAAAATGCTCCGAAAAAACCAAATCTTCTGATTTGGTTTTTAAATTTTCAATTTTCAATTTACAATTTACAATTACTATGCCCTTGCCTAATTTTAGTGCGGTTTCTAATGAATCAACTAATCTTGATTTATCAAGGTCTTTGTCCAAGATTAATCTATCCACTACCACTTCAATATTGTGCTTTTTGTATCGAGATAGAGTTTTAGTCAAAGCTTCTTCAAGCCGATAGATTATCCCGTCTATTCTCACTCTGACAAAACCAGCTCTGTGAATCTCTTCTAAAACCCCTCTGTGCTCTCCTTTTCTTGCTCGAACAACTGGTCCCAAAATCAAGATTTCGCTTTCTTTTGGTAACTTTAAGATTTGTTCCACAATCTGATCAACCGTTTGTCTTGAAATTAATCTCCCGCATTTTGGGCAATGGGGTTTACCAATCCTCGCAAATAACAATCGTAAATAATCATAAATTTCTGTAATGGTTCCAACTGTAGAACGAGGATTATGGGCTGCCTTTCTTTGATCAATAGAAATAGCAGGAGAAATGCCTTCAATTTTGTCAACGTCTGGTTTTTTCATTACCCCCAAAAATTGTCTAGCATAAGCAGATAAACTTTCAACGTATCTTCTCTGACCCTCTGCATATAATGTATCAAAAGCAAGAGATGACTTCCCAGATCCAGAAACGCCAGTAATAACCACCAATTTATTTTTTGGGATTTTCACATCGATATTCTTTAAATTGTGAACTCTTGCCCCTTTTACTTTAATAAAACTCTCTTTTGCCATAACTTTTATTATAGCCAAAAACAAAAGAGGTTTCAATCTTTGCATAAAGACATTTTTCAAAACTCAAATCAAAATAACTCAAACCAAATAGGTCCAGGTTTTAAGCTAATTTCGCTTGAAAAATTCAAGATTTTGAGTTAAAATTTTTAAATGGGTTAAAATTTTTGAATGGAAAAGTTCAAATATTTAAAAAGAGAATGCCTCTCAAAACTACCAAAAAGTACAGGTGTTTATGCTTTCAAAAAAGGAAGGGAATTTTTATATATTGGAAAGGCTTCAAACATTAGAGAGAGGGTGAAAAATCATTTTCAAAAAACATCCTATCGGGATGGTTTTTTTATTGATAAGGTTCGAAAAATAGGTTATATAAAAACGAATTCTGAAATTGAAGCTTTGATTTTAGAAGCAAATTTGATCAAAAAATACCAGCCAAAATTCAATGTTGTTTGGAAAGATGACAAAAACTATTTCTTTGTCGGAATTACAAAAGAGGATTTCCCAAGAGTTTTCTGGACCCACCAAAAACAAGTCAAAAGTCAAAAATCAAAAATTAAAAGTCAATACGTTGGTCCTTTTGTTGATGGTAAAGCATTAAAGCAAACATTGAAAACTTTAAGAAGAGTTTTTCCTTATAGGTCTTGCCGTAAATTACAAAAAAAGCCTTGTCTTTGGTATCAATTGGGAAGATGTCCTGCGCCCTGTCAAATAAAAACCAAAGAGCAAAAAATAAAGGATAAAAAGTTTGCGAGAAAGATAAAAGAGGAATGCCAAAGTAATGTCAAAAATTTAATGCTTATTTTGGGAGGTAAGAAAAATAAAGTTTTGAAAAGTTTAGAAAAAGAAATGAAAAAAGCTGCAAAAAAGCAAGAATTTGAAAGAGCAGCAAAAATTAGAGATCAAATTTTAGCCCTAGAAAAAACCTTATTGCATGCAAAAGTTCTATCTAACTCCCTACCACAACAATCGTCCTCATTTTATGTATGGCAAAATACAGAAGAAAAATTGAGGGAAATTTTAAACATAAAAGGAAAAATTGAAAGAATTGAGGGTTACGACATTTCAAATATCCAAGGAAAACAAGCAACAGGCTCAATGGTAACATTTATCAAGGGTAAACCCGATAAAAATTTTTATAGACAATTTAAAATCAAAATTGAAGGAAAACCAAACGACATAGCAATGCTAAAAGAGCTCCTAAAAAGAAGATTTAAACACCTCGAGTGGGGTTTACCTGATTTAATCTTAATTGATGGTGGCAAAGCTCAGCTTAATATTGCTTGCCAGTGTTTAACGTCTGATGTCAAACACATTGGAGTTGTTGCTCTAGCAAAGAAAGAAAATAAATTGTATATTAAAGGAAAGGAAAAGTCTCTTTTGCTTAAAAATTTACCTCGAGAGATTTTCAATATTTTTTTGCAGGTAAGAGATGAAGCCCACCGATTTGCTCTTTCTTATCATAAAAAGCTTAGAGTGAAGGCTCTTTTTGAAAACTCTTAAAAATTTAATCTTTCTCTTTTTATTGACTTTTGCAAAATTATTGATATTATAAAATTGTGTTGCAAAAACTCCTCTTTCAAATTTTGGCTGCCATTTTGGCTCTTTGGTTGGCTCAGAGATTTGTTCCTAAGGTTTCTTTTGAAGGAGCGACTGAGATTTTTCTGTTTTGTGGTTTGACTTTGGGTTTAAGCAATTTTTTTATAAAGCCCATTTTGAGAAAAATTACTCTACCTTTGAGGTTTTTAACCCTTGGCATCTTTGATTTTTTTATTAATATGGGAATTGTGTGGTTTATAGATATTCTTTTTCCTGAGTTGAAAATTGTAGGAATTTTACCTCTTTTTTTAACAACTTGTATCGTTTGGGTATTGAATTTTTTCCTCGGTCAATAATTTGGAACTAATTTATGAAGAAAATCTTACCATTTTTGCAAATTGCAGTTTCTATTCTTTTAATAGCAACTATTCTCTTGCAACAAAAAGGAGGAATTTTTAGAGGTGAGGGTCGATTTTATCGCACTTTTAGGGGACTTGAAAAGAAAATTTTTTGGCTCACTTGGATCTTAGGTTTTTGTTTTATCATTTTGGCATTACTGAATCTATTACTTTGATATTTCAAATCATCTAAGGTGCAGGGATTTCTCAAAAAAATCTTTGATTTTCCCAAAAATCTTCCTTCGAAAGCCCAGTGGAAACTTTTCTTTCAGGTTTTAACAAGAAAAGAAAAAATTATTTTTCTTTCTTGTCTTGGTTGTTTTTTGAGTTCTTTGATTTTTCTTTCTTTGAACTTTTATTTTGAGAGAACAAAAATAGTTCCTGCTAGAGGAGGCAGTTTTATCGAAGGAGTTGTTGGACAGCCCAGATTTATCAATCCAGTTTTGGCGTCCAGTGATGTAGATAGAGATTTGGTAGAATTAACATTTGCTGGCTTGATGAGATATGAAAAAGACGGAAGGATTGTTCCAGAGTTGATAAAAAATTACCAGGTTTCAGAAAATGGTAAAATTTACGAAATCACCTTAAAAGATGCCCTTTGGTCAGATGGTCAAAAAATTACTAGCGATGATGTCATTTTTACAATAAAAACTATTCAAAACCCAGATTTTAAAAGCCCAGAAATAGTAAACTGGCAAGGAGTGAAAGTTGAAAAAATCTCAGAGAAAAAATTAATTTTTAAATTAAAAGAGCCCTATTTCCCGTTTTTGGAAAGATTAACAGTAAAAATTTTGCCAAAACACATCTTTGGAGAAATTCCACCAGAGAACTTTCCTTTAGCTATTTATAATCTTCAACCCATAGGTTCAGGTCCTTTTAAATTCAAAGAGATAAAATATGACAAATTGGGAAAAATTGCCTCTTTAACTTTAGTCAAAAACGAAAATTATTTTGGAAAAATACCTTATTTAGAAAATATCACATTTTTTTTCTTTGAAAGCGAAAAAGACGCTATAGAGGCCCTAAAAAGAGGAGAGATTCAGGGATTGGTAGTTTTAAATCCACAAATTCCCCAACTCTTTTTAAAAAATAGTTTTTCCTTGTATGAAATTGCTTTACCAAGATATTTTGCAGTATTTTTTAACCCAGAAAAATCTGATATTCTAGAAAAAAAGGAAGTAAGAGAAGCCCTTGATCTTTCTCTTAATAAATCAGAAATTTTAGCAAAAGTTATTGAGAATCGAGGCAAGATTGTCAATTCCCCTATCTTACCAGAGTTCTATAAGTTTACAAAACCAGAGATTGAATCAACATTTGATTTAAAAAAGGCAAAAGAGAAGTTAAAAAAAGCTGGCTTTTTGGAAAAAGATGGAAAATTTTTCAAGGTAAAAAGAGAAGCTACGTTTTCTTTTGAAAGTTATCTGGAAAAAGGAAGTGAAGGTGAAGAAGTAAAAGATCTTCAAAGATGTCTCAGTTTTTTCCCCGATATATACCCACAAGCAAAAATTACAGGATATTTTGGTGAAGCAACAGAGAAAGCGGTAATTTTGTTTCAAGAAAAGTATAAAGAAGATATCTTAGAACCTTGGGGATTTGAAAAAGGAACAGGGATTGTTTCCAAAACAACAAGAAAAAAACTAAATGAGATATGTAATCAAATGTCGACTAAAACATTACCTTTAAAACTCTCTTTGGTTACTGTTAATCAACCTTTTTTGGAAAAAACAGCTAACCTCTTAAAAGAGCAATGGTCAGCTCTTGGCATTGATGTAGAAATTAAAACTTTTGAATTCAACGAATTGATGAGAGATGTTATAAAACCAAGAGAATATGAAATGCTTTTGTTTGGGGAAGCCCTTGGTATGATTCCTGATCCTTTAGCTTTCTGGCATTCTTCAAGAAAAGTTGATCCAGGGCTCAATTTAGCTCTTTACGAAAACGAAAAAGCAGATGAATTTTTGAAAAAAGCAAGAACGGCTCAAGATTTTTCAGAATTGAGAGAAAACTTAGAACAATTCCAAAAAATCTTAATTGAAGATAAACCGGCAATATTTTTATACAGTCCGAATTTTTTGTATTTGGTTTCCACAAAAATTAAGGGTTTGAATTTTGAAATCATTGCTGATCCCTCAAAAAGATTTATTGATATTGAAAATTGGTATCTAAAAACAAAAAGAGTATGGAAATAAAACCCCAAGTTCGGCTTTTAAAGGAAATGGAAAAAGTGGTCTATGATAAAGATTTTGCTAGAGCTAACCCAGATCTTGAACTTTATTATGTATATCGAGGAGTAAAAAAGGAAAACGGTATTCGCTATGATGTTACGGTAATTCCTCCCAAAATGTTAGGAAAGGAATTTGTAAGGACAAAAGGAAATCGCAACTCTAGAAATTTTCAAGAACTTTATACTGTCCTCAAAGGAAAAGCAATTTTCTTGATGCAAAAAGCAAAAGGGAAAATAGTTGAAGATGTTGTAGCAGTTGAAGCAAAAAAAGGAGATTTTGTAATCATTCCTCCAAAATATGCTGTCATTACGATTAATCCAACAAAAAAAGAATTAAAATTGGGAAACTGGGTTTCAGAGAAAAATAAAAATATTTATGAAGAATTAGAAAAAATGGAAGGAGCTTGTTATTTTTACACAGTCGATGGCTGGATTAAAAACAAAAACTACAAAAGAATTCCCAGACTGCGTTTTGAAAACCCATTAAAACAAAAGCCAAAAACACTCCATTTTCTCAAACTGTAAGCTCTCTTGATATTAAGCGGACGTGGCGGAATTGGTAGACGCGATGGCTTCAGGAGCCATTGGGCAAAAGCCCATGAGAGTTCGAATCTCTCCGTCCGCACCACAAAAACTTAAATATCACAAAAAGATCTCATTGTCTTCAATTATTAAATATGAAAGGATCTAAAAAGCAAAATATTCTTAAAATAATCCCGCTTGGAGGCTTAGGAGAGGTTGGTAGAAACATGATGCTTTTTGAATATCAAAAAAAGATTTTGATTGTTGATATGGGATTGAGATTCCCTGAAGAATCTATGCCAGGCGTAGATTATATTATCCCAAACACTTCTTATTTAAATGGAAAGGAAAACCAAATTTTAGGTGTTATTTTTACTCATGGTCATTATGATCACATTGGTGCTCTTCCCTATTTAATTGAAAAGCTGAAACCTGGAACTCCAATGTTTGCTGGCGCTTTAACAAGGGGAATTATTTTAAAAAGACAAGAAGATTTTCCAGAAAAGCCAAAACCAAAAATCAAAACAATAAAAGATAAAGAGAGAATCAAGCTAGGTCCTTTTGAAATCGAATTTGTCAAAATGAATCATAACATTCCTGATACTTTTGCTCTCTTTATCAAATCACCTGTGGGAAATATCTTTCACACTGCTGACTTCAAATTTGATGAAAATCCGGTTTATGATACACCAGTTGATTTTGAAAGGCTGAAAAAAATTGGAAAGAGGGGTATTTTGCTTTTAATGTCTGATTCAACTGATGCAGAGGAAGATGGTCATTCTCTTTCAGAAAAAGAAATTATGGAAAATCTAGAAAAGATTTTCAAAAAAGCAAAAGGAAGAATAATTGCTGCTACTTTTGCCTCTTTAATTAACCGTATTCAACAAATTATTACCCTTTCAGAAAAATATAAAAGAAAAGTAGTCATTGAGGGCTATTCAATGAAAACCAATGTTGAAATAGCGAAAAAATTGGGCTATTTAAAAATTCAAAAAGGGACACAGATTTTACCAAAAGAAATAGAAAATTATCCCGATTCAAAAATCACTATCTTATGTACAGGAGTTCAAGGCGAAGACAGGGCAGTTTTAATGAGAATCGCTAATCGAGAACATCCGCGCTTGAGATTTAAAGAAGGAGATTCAGTCATTTTTTCTTCTTCGGTAATACCAGGAAATGAAAGAACGGTTCAGATTTTAAAAGACAACATTTTGCGACAAAAAACACAGGTTTTTCATTATGGAATGATGGATATTCACACAGGAGGTCATGCTAAAAAAGAAGAGTTGTTGCAAATGATTAAAATAATGAAGCCAAAATTTTTCATTCCAATTCACGGTCAATATTCAATGCTAGTAACTCACGCCCAGATTGCCAAAGAAGCAGGCATTCCTGAAAAAAATATCCTCATAGCTGAAAATGGCAATGTCGTTCACTTAACACCAAAAAGAATCTCCCTCTCAAAAGAAAAAGTGCCCTCTAATTATGTCATGGTTGATGGTCTTGGAGTTGGCGATGTTGGCGAAGTTGTCTTAAGAGATAGAAAGGTTTTAGCTGACGATGGAATATTTGTAATCATTGCTATTGTCGATAGACAAACTGGACGAGTTCGGGGCTCCCCTGATATAATATCAAGAGGGTTTGTTTACTTACGAGAATCAAAAGAACTTCTTTCAGAAACAAGAAAAAAAGTGATTAGAATTGTTAATAAAGCCACTGGTGGAGGAATTGTCAATTGGGCTTACATAAAAGATGAAATTAAAGAAAAAATTGGAGGTTTCCTTTATTCAAAAACGCAAAGAAGACCAATGGTGTTACCAGTAATAATAGAAGTTTAGCGTCTAGGGTCTAGCGTCTAGTATCATTAAAAATTCCTTTTTTATTAAACCCTAAACCCTAATTTTATGCGAGTTTTTAGTGGCGTTCGACCAACAGGAAATATTCATATTGGCAATTATTTAGGAGCAATCAAAAATTGGGTGGAACTTCAAGATAAAGCTGATTGCGTTTTTTGCATTGTTGACTGGCATGCTATCACTACTCCTTACGAGCCAAAAAAAATGCAAAAATATATTCAAGAGACTGCCATTGCCTATTTAGCTGCTGGTTTAGATCCTAAAAAATGCATTTTCTTTGTTCAATCACAAGTTAAAGAACATGTAGAACTCTCTTGGATTTTAGGATGTGTAACGCCCGTTGGTGATCTTTTCAGAATGACTCAATACAAAGAAAAGTCAAAGGAATTAAAAGAAAACCCATCGGCTGGTCTTTTGAATTATCCCATTTTAATGGCAGCAGATATTTTGTTATATCAAACAGATATTGTTCCTGTTGGTAAAGATCAAGTTCAGCACGTAGAATTAACAAGAGAAATAGCAAGAAGATTTAATCGAAAATTTGGAAAGACATTTAAAATTCCAAGAGTTCAAATTTCAAAAATTGGAGCAAAAATAATGAGTTTGCAAAACCCAAAAAAGAAAATGGCAAAAACTGGCAATCCAAGAGGGTGCATTGGTCTTTTTGATAGCAAAAAAGAAATTAAAGAAAAAATAATGAAAGCTGTCACTGATCCTGGTCGAGAAATAAAATATGATCCTGTAAAAAAACCTGGCATTTCAAATCTTTTGACAATTTATAGTGGTTTTTCAGGAAAACCTATCAAAGAAATTGAAAAAGAATTCAAAGGTGCAGGTTATGAAGAATTCAAAAAATCTTTAGCCGATCTTTTAATTGAAAAACTAGAACCTTTTCGCAAAGCAAAAAAGGAGTTTTCAAGAGAAAAAATAAACAAGATCTTAAAAGAAGGAGCAAAAAGAGCTCAAAAAATAGCGCAAAAAACAATGCTTAAGGTCCGAAAGAACACAGGCCTAGTTTAAGAATATTTACTACCTAACAAGCCATGGCTTCTTAAGTGTACAAAGCATTTTAAAAAGTTGTAGTTTTTAAGTTAATGTAATTTAGGTGGGGAAAAATCAGGAGAGTTTAAAATGTTTTTTTAGCCAATCGTCTTTACCGATATCTCGAGCAACAATTAACCTCATTTCTTTTTCGCTCAAGCCAAAAAAATCTCTCAAAAGCTCGATTTCGTCTCGGCACTCAAAGGGATGAATCCAAACGCTTTTTTGGAGA
>Ga0190304_1001480_pt1 | contig 10442 bp, 5 predicted proteins | sample 48700712_MG_FD_161670 | JGI IMG/M metagenome (GOLD analysis project Ga0190304, IMG submission 161670) | Hydrothermal vent sediment bacterial communities from Southern Trench, Guaymas Basin, Mexico - 4870-07-1--2_MG | ecosystem: Environmental > Aquatic > Marine > Hydrothermal vents > Sediment ... | reverse complement strand
TTATTATTTTGACAAGAATAATCAGAGCAATGAAACAGGAATGCTTTTTATTGATTATGGAACACACTTGGAAGTAAAATGTTCCGGAAATATTACAGCGGAAGACTGGATAATTCCAAATCAGAAAATAAATCTAACTATGAAAGTTTGCGATGGGAATTTGTCGGGAGGAAGCAATTGCACAAATATAACAAAAGAAAATGTTGTGATTCCAAATGAAGTTCCGATAATCTCTTTAACTTCTCCTGAAAATAATACCAACTCAACAAACGAAACAATCAAATTTGTCTGGAATAGTTCTGATTCAGATTCTGACGAATTAATCCATAATCTGACAATTTATAATGGAACCGGAAGTTTGATAAAGAAGATGGAGATAAACGATACAAATACAACAATAAATTTAACAGAAGACGGAATTTATTACTGGAATGTTTCTGTAACAGATTTGTTTAACGGAACAAAATTAAACACGACAAATTCAAAGACGAGAAAATTAATAGTGGATACGACTCCGCCAGAATTAATAAATGCAAGTTGCAATATTACGCATTACAATGGGACAAATACAACAAGCTGGATAGAAGAGAATGCAACAAACAGGACTTTGAATGCCACGCAGGGAGACAACCTTACTTGTATTTTGGAGTGGAGAGATAATTTCCAGAATTTGGGAATAAATGGATTGAAGAATGCAATTTTGAATATAACATATGAAGTTAAAGAAAATGAGGAAAGAAATTTAAACTTCACAGAAAACAGAACGGAATTTAATTTAACAAATTTATCCGCAGGTTATATTAATTTGAACCTGACTGCATTTGACTGGCTTTTAAATAATAACACGATAAACATAAACTTGTTGGTGAGAGATATAGAAAAACCAGATATTGTTTCAATATCCAATACACCTGATGATCCGGCAGATTTAGATCCGGGAAGGAATATTACCGTTTCGGCGGAAATAACGGATAATCTGGGAATAGACAAAGTTTTGCTTTATTATAGAAGAAACGATTCTCTAAATGCAACAGATTGGAATCAAACAGAGATGAATTTGAGTTCAGGAACAAATAGAAGCGGAATCTACGAAACAATATTGGAGAACTGGACGAAAGGAAACTGGACTTATTATATCTGGGCTAACGATACTTATGGAAATGAAATAAACTCAAGCAGCCGGAATTTAACGGGATTATTGCAGGTTTGGTTTGATTATGCGATTTTAGTTAATATTACGGGGGTTCCAAATACCGCAGTAATTAACCAGACTTTTGCTCTTGGAACAATTAATTTTGAAAACAGGGGGGACTTTAATTATACTTGCAGCCTTCCACAGCTAAATTCAACGTCTATAAATGTAATGCCAGCAGGAAGCCTAGAAAACTTTAGTTTTAACAATTCTTCTATTGATTTGAAGCCGGCAGAAACAAAAAAAAGAGAAATAAATGCAACAGGAAAGAAATTTGGAATTGCAACTGCAGAAATTCCCGTTGATTGTTCTTGTATAAACTGCACAGAAAATAATGCAAATTATACAACAACAATATATCTCAAGCCGCAGATAAAAATAATAACGACAGGTCCTTATTTTGAACTTGATGGAACTTCAAAAATAGAAACCATGAATGCCGGCAGTTCTATGGATTTGATAATAGGAATAAAGAACATAGGAAATGAAAGCGCTGTTAATTTGACTGTTTTCTTCGCAAATTTGCCGTCATGCCTTGCAATAAAACCAATTGATAAGAAAGAATCTTTTTTCAGTTGCGAATCCGGAAAAAATTATAAAACCTACACATATACAATTTCTGTTGATGATGGCACAGAGACGGGACTTTATTGCTTTAATCTAATGACAAATTGCTCAAATTGTGTTGTGGAGCAAGATTTAAAACAAATTTGCATTCCGGTAGAAGGAAAATCAAAAGTGGAAAAAGAAATTACCTATGTTGGCGGAGGCGGAGGCGTGGGGGGCAAAACGGGAACAACATTTGGATTGACGGCAGAGCAAAAGAAAAAACTGATGCAAACAGAAGAAATATTTGAAGTTGTGAGAAAAAAACAGCAAAACTTCACTTTGACGGTAAAAAATATTTTTGATGGGCCCATGGAAAATGTAAAAATAAATGTTTCAGGCTATTTATCCCAATATCTATCTCTGGTTCCCGACTTTGTTGATTTTATTCCCGTAAATGGAAGTTATAATTTTACAGTTCAGATCATGGCGCCGAAATACTTTACTAGAGGAATATATTATCTAAATTTCACAATTGTTGCAACAATAAATGAGACAACAACAAAAGATAATATTATAAGAAAAAAATTCACCGATTTAAAAGAAAACAGACAAGTAACTTTAATCATCCTTGAAATTTCAAGACATGAAGCAGAGATAAATTTGAACAGAAGCAAAGAAATATTGGAAGAATTTAACAATCTTAACTTTTATTCTAAAGATGTAGAAAAACTGATAAAAGATGGCGAAAATGCAATAGAAAATAAGAATTATATAAAAACAGAGGAAATACTCAATAAAATTTTGGAAATAAAAGAAAAAGCACATTTAGCAAATAACGGAATTAAAGATATAACTCAATTAATAAAAGAGGCGGAGGAAAGAGAAATAAAAGTAGAAAAAACAAAGAGACTTTTAAATCTGGCAAAAGTTGCTTTTGCAAGGGGGGATTATGCAACTGCTCTCTCAAGAATTCAGGAAGCAAAATTAACTTACGCCGCAGAAGTTAAGGGAGAGTTTTCTTTAAAATATTTTGTTAAAACTAATTGGAAGAAATTAATATGTTTGGCTCTTCTCTTATCCATTATTTCCTTTTTTGGTTTTAATATGCTGAAATTGCAAAGAATAAACAATAAGTTAAGAAATTTAAAAAAAGAAGAAAAAATTTTACTTTCTCTAATGAAGGAAGTACAGAGAGAGTGCTTTGAACTTAAAAAACTTTCAATGGAAGAATATATTGAATCAATGAAACATTATGAGAGAAGATTGAGTAAAGTTATTTCAGATATAATAAAATATCAAACAGCTAAGGAGAATCTGCTGAAATTCAAAGGAAGAAAAAGAGCTTTAAGAGAAGAAAGAGAAAGATTATTGAATTTAATAAAAAATACACAAAAACTTTATTTGGAAAAAGGAAAGTTAGAAACGAGAATTTATGTAAACAGGATTAAGAGTTATGCAAGAAGGTTTGCAGAAGTGGAGGAAAAACTTGTGAGCTTGGAAGCCGAACATAAAATTAGAAAAGAAGAAAGCATTTTTAGTAGAATTAAAAGATGGATGGAGAAGAGGATTAAGAAAAGAGAAAAGAAGATTGGAGAGAGAATTAAATTAAAGAAACAAAGAGAAAAGGGAGATGACATTGTCGGAAAGAAGAAGAGCAGGTTAACAGAAAATAAAAAAGAAATTGAAAAGAAAAAAAGTTTGTTCAGAAGGTTTGGAAAATGAGAGGAAAAATTTTTGTTTGGTTGTTGATTTTGTCTCTGTTAGCAACCCCTATTTTTGGTCTGTCCGATGCAACAGAAGCAAATAATTCTTTGAGTGAAGCGAAAATTGCGATTCAACAAATGAAAGAGGCAAATTTTTCTGTTCAAAGGGTTACCGACTTGTTTTTAGAAGCAGAGCAGATTTTTAAATCTCAGGTTGCTTTAAAAAATGCGGGAGGCAAACCAGATTTCTCTTTAATTTTGGACAGAACCAAAAAAATATTGGAATTAAAAGAGAAATCTTTTAGAATTTCAGATGAGTTAAAAGCTTTAAGATTAAGAATTGATGAAAGCGATGTTAATACAAGCGAGGTTGAAGAAATTTATCTTGAAGCGGTCAAAGAGTTCAATGATGAGAGATATGACCGGTCTGAAGAATTAATTGAAAAAGCTTACAGAAAATTATCTGAACTGGAATCAAGAGCGGCAAGAATAGCAGCTTTTTATGAAGCGGTATCAAAAACTTTTGAAAATTTTATTAAAGAAAATTGGAAAAAAATTGTCTTCATATCGGCAATAATTCTATTACTTCTTGTTATCTTTCACAACAGGATAAAAGTGTACCGACTTAAAAGAAAACTGGAGAGATTAAAGTTGAGAAGGAAAGTTTTAAATGAGTTGATAGCAAAAAACCAGAGGGATTATTTTCAATTTAGAAAGATCGGAGAAGACACCTTTCATATCAGAGAGAAGAAATTTGGCGAATTGGTCAGAGATATTGATCGTCAGATTCCTTTAATAAGAGAACAACTTGCTAAAGTCAGGAAAAAGAAATGAACTCTATGAAAAAAAGAAGAAATAAAAGAAAATAGGAGAAAAAGCAAAAGAAACAAAAGGAATTTCAGTATAGCCTTAAGTCAGCGATCAATATTGTTAAAGAAATAGAGAAAAACCAATTACATGAATTATACTGAAAATAGAAATTTATGGGGTAAAGAAATTGAAAAATTTTCAAAAAATTAAGTGAATGCCAAAGCACTTTTAATTCCCTCTCCAATTATTGATTCTGGATAGACAACTATTCCTTTTTTGCTGATAATTCTCATTTCTACAATTTTCTTTTTAATTTCTGTTCCTCTCATCTTTATAATTTCTATGCCAGATCTTCTTTTTCCTTGTCTATAAAGAATACTGTAAAGAGCAATGATTCCATCAGCAAGGAAAGAAATAGCTTCTCCTTTTTCTGTATAAACAAGTCCAAGATGCGTTGGATGTGCAATTTCTCTTATTAAAAAACTTGTTATTTTTTGTTTTTCCAGGTATCTAAAAAATTGCTCCATATAAATCCTAAATCTGGATTCTGCTCCAGAAAAAGCAGAGGCAATTGATGATAAAGAATCAACAATTATTATCTCTGGATCATAATCGGTAGGTATTAAGACAGGTTGAATTTCTATTAATAATTCTCTCTTCGCTTCTGAAAGCAAAGCTTCTACAGATCTTGCAATATCCAAAGCATTAAATCTTTGTATCTTAAATAAGCCTTTATCCTCGAACTTTTTTGCGTCCCATCCAAATTCTGACATATGGTGTTTCAATCTTCTTTCTGGTTCTTCAAAACTCATATACAAAACTTTCTTGCCTCTTTTGCAGGCATTGTATGCAATTTGTAAACAGAAAATTGTTTTACCGCTTCCGGGACCTCCTTCAACTAAAATGCTTGAGCCCACGGGAATTCCTTTACTAATTAAATCATCAAATCCGGGAATTCCTGTCTTAAACCATTCTAATTTATCCACAGATTCAGAAAACTTATCTTTAGCATTTGACATAATATTAATATATATTTAAACATAAATTATTTACTAACCGTCGCTGTTAGAGAACCTTTAGAAATAAAGAAAGTTCCCCCTGAGATTTTGGGATAGGGGGAGATTAAGTTTCAGAGTGTTGTTGAAATATTTTTGTTCCTGTTTTGATAATTAAAAGAGTAACGATAAGTTTTTATATAAATAATGAAATATTTATGAAGAAATTGGATTTATTAATTTTGAAATATAAAAAAAAAGAATTTAACTTACTGACATTGCTTGAAGAAACTGTGAAAATAAAAGGATATCTTTCTTTTAAGACCCTGAATTATATAAGCGAAAATCTAAAAATCCCTCTTGCAAAATTATATGGCGTTGCAAGTTTTTATTCATTTCTTCCAACTGTGAAAACAGGAAAATATATCATCAGGGTATGCAATGGACCATCCTGCTATTTAAATGGCTCGCGAGAAATTCTGAAAGTATTAAAAAAAGAACTTAAGATAGATTTGGGCCAGACAACAAAAGATGGAAAATTTACTCTTGAATCAGCTTCCTGTATAGGTTGTTGCGATTCGCCTCCCGCAATTATGATTAATAATAAAGTATATAAAAATCTTGATAAAAATAAAATCAAAGACATAATAAAAAAATTAAAATAATATGCAGATTTTGAGAAAATCGGAATGGGAAGGGTTTAAAAAAATTTTGAGGATGAGTAGAAAAGAAGTTATAAAAAAAGTTAAAGAATCCGGACTGAAAGGCAAAAGCGGCAGTAATTTTCCGACAGGTCTTAAATGGGAATTAATGGGCAAGGGAACAAGATATTTGATTTGTAATGCCGATGAAGGAGAACCGGGAACGTTTAAGGATAGATTTATCATGGAAAAAAATCCTTCTCTTTTAATAGAAGGAATTGCAATAGCTTCTTATGCTATGGATGTACACAAAGCTTTTATTTATCTGAGAGGAGAATATTCTTATATCAAACCAAAACTTGAAAGAGTAATAAAGCAGTCCGAGAAATACCTAAAAAAAATAAATCTTAAGATAAATATAAATCTTGGCGCAGGTTCCTATCTGTGCGGCGAAGAAACTGCGATTCTTGAATCAATTGAAGGGAAGAGGCCTGTTGCAAGGCAGAAACCTCCTTATCCTTCTGATGTGGGTTTGTATGGAGAGCCAACCTGTATAAACAATGTTGAAACTCTTGCAAATGTCCCATTGATTTTTTTAGGCGAATGGAATAATAAATTAGAGCTTTATTCTTTATCTGGAGATTTGGAAAATCCCGGAGTTTACGAGATAGAAATCGGAACTAATTTAAAACAAATTGTTTCTCTTGGAAAACCGAGAACGAAACCAAAGGTTATTTATTTTGGTGCTTCCGGAGGTTGCCTGCCTTATAAAAAATTTGAAAATCTATCTGTTAATTGCAAAACAATTTCTGAGCAAGGAGCTATGCTTGGCCCAAGAAGTTTGATAGTCTGCGGAAAAGACAGAAGCATTGTTGAATTATCTAAAATAATCACAGAGTTCTTCTTGCATGAAAGTTGCGGTTATTGCACCCCTTGCAGAGAGGGAAATTTCAGAATATGGGAATTGCTTAAAAAAATTGAAGAAGGAAATGGAAAAAAATCAGATTTAAAATTGATGGAAAAACTCGCTTATCATATTGGTGATACCTCATATTGTGCGCTTGGAAGTTCATCAACAACTCATCTAAAGTGCGCAATAAAATATTTTAAGGAGGAATTTTTGAGATTATGCAGATAAAAATAAATGGGAAAGGAGTAAAGGCAAAAGAAGGAGAGACTATTTTGGAAGTCGCAAGAAGAAATAAAATATATATTCCCACTCTTTGTTATCATCCAGATTTGAAACCGGAAGGGAGATGCAGGGTTTGCCTCGTTGAAGTCAACAAAAAACTTGTCACTTCATGCAATACAAAAGTTGAAGACAAAATGGAAATATTCACAAACACAAAAAGAGTTCTTGAAGCAAGAAGACTGAATCTCGAATTGCTTTTGAGCAATGTTTCTTATATAAGAAAAGATTTCGAAGTGGCAAAACTTGCAAAAGAACTGGGAATCAGAAAGATCAGATTTAAAAAATATGTAGATATCTCTAAAGGGCGAGCTCCAATAGAGAAAGACAATCATAAATGCATTTTATGCGGCAGGTGCGTTCAGGTTTGTCAGAACATTCAGAAAATAAACAACATTGACTTTGTGAACAGAGGCATATTTACGGAAGCAAACACCCCCTTTAATATTCCTCTAAAATATTCTCCCTGTACTTTCTGCGGGCAGTGCGCTCTGTATTGTCCGGAAAATGCATTGAGGGAGAGGGCATTTAATGAGAAACTTGTTAAATATGTTGAGAATATGGATTTAGTCAGGGATAGCAAATTTTTTATTGTTCAAACCGCTCCATCTATAAGGGCTTCTCTTGGTGAAATATTTGGAATGGAACCCGGAACTTTGGTTACGGGAAAAATGGTTTCGGCTCTGAGAAAAATAGGTTTTGATAAAGTATTTGATACCGATTTTGGCGCGGATCTTACAATTATTGAAGAAGCGAACGAGTTTGTTGAAAGAATTAAGAAAAATAAAAATTTGCCTTTGATTACTTCTTGCTGTCCTTCGTGGATAAAATTTGCCGAAGATACTTATCCCTTTTTACTAAAAAATATTTCCACCTGCAAATCACCGCAACAGATGTTTGGCGCAATTGCAAAAACCTATTATGCCAAAAAAATCGGTGTAAAACCGGAGAATTTGATTGTCGTTTCAGTAATGCCCTGCATTTCAAAAAAATTTGAGGCTGAAAAATTGGAGATGAGATCTGCAGGTTGTCCCGATGTTGATGTTGTTTTGACAACGAGAGAACTTGGCAGAATAATTGAAAAAAAGAAAATTAAGTTTGCAAAATTAAAGGATGATGAATTTGACCTGCCTTTGGGACTTTCTTCCGGAGGAGGAGCAATTTTCGGAGCAACGGGAGGAGTTACAGAATCGGCACTGAGAGTTGCTTACGAACTTCTTACTGGAGAAAAACTGAAAAAGGTCGATTTCAAGCAGATAAGAGGATTTGAAGGCATTAGAGACGCAACTATAAAAATAAAAAACAGGAATATAAGAGTTGCAATAGTGCATGGATTAGGCAATATTAGAGAAATGATTGAAAGCGGAAAATGGAAAAAATATCATTTTATAGAAATGATGGCCTGTCCGGGAGGATGCATAGGCGGAGGAGGACAGCCAAGACCAACAACAAAAGAAATCAGAAAAAAGAGAATGGAGGCTCTTTACAGACAGGATAAGAACAAGGAAATCAGGGTTGCAAGTCACAATCCCGCAATTAAGAAGATTTATAAAGAATTTTTGGGAAAACCTCTTGGTGAAAAATCAAAGAAATTACTGCATACAAAATATAAGAAAAGAAAACCGAAGTATTTTTGATATAATTGTTTTTATCCTTTAAATAAAATGTTATTTGTTTTAACTTTTTTTGTTGTCTAAATAGCAGTTAACGCATTAGTATTTTTTTTATTTTATCCAAATACCCCGAGGCTCTGCCTCGGTTGGGAAGTTCATCTAAATACCTGAGGTTCTGCTCAAGAAAAACCGAGATTACGGTAATGGAGGGTTTATAGGATGCGGTATTGGAAAATTCGCAGAGTTCAGAACAGAAAGGAATAATACAATAAGAAGAAATTATATATATGAAGAGGATATTCATTTTTGCATTTATTCTGTCTGTCTGTGTATTTCTGCCCGCATATGCAGGTTCTCAATCTTATAATCCCATAGGCAAAGGCTGCACCAATGCCTTTTATATTGACAAGGATTGCGATGGCTATGGAGTCGCCTCTCCCCTGGGGGTGGATGCGGATGACAATGACCCTGAGGTAAATACTCCGGAAACGGTTATTGCAAAATATGGGACTTTGGAAAATTTCCTTCATCACTTGGGTTATTATCCGGAGAGAATCTTCTATATTTCTGCCAATGGAGATGATGATAATGGAGAGGTGGATAATATCAACAAACCTTATAAGACGTGGGATGCAGTAGAATCTCAATTGCAGCCGGGGGATGCGGTGATTTTCAGAGGAGGAGTTTATGATTATCTTGGGGATTATGCAATTACCTGCGGTGATCTTAATGGGACCGCGGATAAACCCGTTATTATTATGGCTTACCCGGGAGAAAATGTTATAATAGATGCTGCTGAAAATTCTATAAGTATGACTTATGCAAGTTATTTGGTCTTTGACGGATTTATCATTGACAATTTAAAGGACGAATGGGGAAGAGGCATTAATGGGCATTATTTTGACCATGTGACTTTTAGAAATATCGAATCAATGCATCATTCTAGTGGATGGCATACTGATGCTCAAAGAGATGTAGTAATTGAGAACTGCGTGTTTCATGACAATTCTCAGAGTCATGGTATCTACCTAAATTCCTATGTCAAACCCCTTGATAAATGGGGTAAAAACATAATTGTAAGGAATTGTATCTCTTATAGAAATGGAAGACACGGTATACAATGTAACGGAATATTTGATAATGTTACCATAGAAAACAACATATTTCATTCTAATACATTGGGTGGAATCTCTCTTCTTAATGGAGTTTGTAATTCTATAGTTAGAAATAATCTCGTTTTTGTTAATCAAAGAGCAGGTGTAATTTTCTTCAATTATTGCAGCTATGATTGGTTTGGTGCGGGTAGACCAGCTAAAAACAATAATATAATAAATAATCTGTTTTATATTCACAAATCTGATGAACCAGGAATATTGTTTAATGATGGCACCAACGGAAACTGTGGAGGAGCTCCAGGTTTTGATCCGGATAATTTCACAATGAAAGAAAATATAATAAGAAATAATATAATTATAGGTGGCGGGTGGGGTGGTGCAGCACCCATAGACTTTCGCCAATACAAACATTTTTCGTTCACTGCCATTGATAATAATATATTCTATAGGTCAAGTGGTGATGCCACCACTATAATAAAAACTGAGGGGGATTTCTATACCGTGGGAGAAGCGGAAAACCTGAGCAATCAAATCAAAAACAATCTCCTTGCAGACCCAAAATTCACAAATGTCTCAATAGACTACAATCTAAATCCAGAGAAGTTCAATTTTGATTATCTCTCAAACAGTTCCGT
>Ga0190304_1001479_pt1 | contig 10443 bp, 12 predicted proteins | sample 48700712_MG_FD_161670 | JGI IMG/M metagenome (GOLD analysis project Ga0190304, IMG submission 161670) | Hydrothermal vent sediment bacterial communities from Southern Trench, Guaymas Basin, Mexico - 4870-07-1--2_MG | ecosystem: Environmental > Aquatic > Marine > Hydrothermal vents > Sediment ... | reverse complement strand
AGCCAAAAAAATCATACCCAGAGAGGTTGACAAATTTTAAAAGAGTTGTTATAATATGAGCGGAAATTTAAAAATCTCTTCTCTCTTAGCCCAGAGAGAAGAGAAAAATATAAGGGCAAGGAGGAAAAGATGCTTACGCTTATTAGCAAAGAAAAAAAAGAAGTAGAGAGATTTAATGCAGAAGCGAAGAAAGTAGGTGTGGATATAGTAATAGAAAGAATTTATACAGGAGCTTGGAATTGCAAAAACCTTGTAGAAGAGGCAAGGATGAATATCCACCACGAAATTAGAATTAACAAGATTTATATACTAATTTATGCACTGATGCTGTATGATATTCCACCTAGCGTCTTGAGAAAAGTAGCAACGATGCATTTTGGTGCCGGGCTTATTATAAAAGAGATGACAAAGAAAGAAGAAAAGATTTCCAATGGTCCATTCGTTGTCTGGATAGGATGCGAGAACTATATTACTGACAAATTAAAAAATGAATGTTTTGTGTTGACATTCGAGGAAGAATGCGGAATAGAAGTCTTTCATTTCAGTCCTTAAAAAACAACAGGGAGGCTAAGCGCCTCCTCTTTCTTTAAGAAGTGGAAATTTTTTCACTTTTTGGAGAAGAAAAAAGAAAAAAACCAAAACCCAAGTTATTCCAAATTGTTTCAAAAATTAATAATACATTTTACCAACAACCAAAACAAAAATTAAAAGCAATAATACTATTAATGGAGGTGGGAGATGAGAAGTAGGAAGTGAGAAGCAGGAAATTGAAAGTTGGAAGTAGAAGGCGTGAAATAAGATTAGAAGATAATAATTTATATTCCAACATTCTGCAGAATGTTGGAATGTTTTGTTTGAGGTTATTTATCTAAAAATCATAAGTTGTTTAGGAGTATTATAGCCAAGAGAAAATTTAATTTGACAATTAAAAAATTTAATATTACACTTTTTTAAAAAGCCAGAAAATTTAAAATTTTCTAAATGAAAAAACCTCTTCTTTTTAAATTTAGAAAAATTCCTCAAGCAATAAAATATATTCCTTTTTCTTTATCAAAAGAAATAAAAGGTTTGGGTGAAAATCTTCAAATAGAAGAAATCCGAAGTATAGTGAGAAATCGGTTAGCAGGCGCACCTGTAGAACTTTTAGAAGAGGAAAACTTGGCTTCTTTAATGATTGCATTAGATGAACTTCGTGAATTTTCTCCTGAGGTAATATTTAAAACTAAAGAAAATCAAAGATTTTTAATTTTTAGCCTTACAACTCAAGTTTTTTTAAGACCAAAAGATATTGATTTTTCTTTAAATTTTTTATTAAAAAAATACCAGAAAAAATTTCAACTAGATTCTCCTTCCCCAAAAAAAGAAATTATAATTCATCTAGAAAAAATTTGGTCAGAAACTAAAGAAAAAGATTTCACTACGAGAATAAAAAAAGCCTTTAAAAAAGCAGTAAGTCAAGTTTCTCCAGCCGAAATTGCAATATTGGTAGGAGAAAAACCTCCCCTCCTTTTTTTATTAGTTCAATTTTTTCTCTACGGAATAGTAGGAGAAATTTGGTATCAAAAAAATCTTCAAGATTCCCCAACTAAAATTTATGGTTTTTAGGCGTTTTGAGAAAAGTTTTTTTAAAGAAGGAGTTAAAGAAAAAAAGAAAATTGAGCAAGGATTAGATAAAAAATTACCAATTTTTGAGTACCGAGAAAAAATAAAGGAGGTAGTAAAAAACCACTCTCGTTGTATTATTGTAGGAGAAACCGGTTCAGGAAAAACCACTCAAATTCCTTTAATGATAAGAGAGATTCTTCAACCAAAAGATAAAATCGCGATCACCCAACCTCGTCGAGTCGCGGTACGCTCCGTGAGTCGATACGTTGCCGAAAGAATTAGTTCTTCAATCGGAGGTGAAGTAGGATATCAAATTAGGTTTGAAGATAGGACTACCGAAGGAACTAAAATTAATTTTATGACCGACGGAATCCTGCTCCGAAAAATTCAAGAAGATCCTCTTTTGAAGGACTACTCTGTAGTAATGATAGATGAAGCCCATGAGAGAAGTTTAAATATTGATTTTATTTTGGGGCTTTTAAAAAAGGCCCAAAAAGAACGTAAAGAAAAAAAATGGCCTCATTTAAAAGTTATTGTGTCTTCCGCCACGATCGAGAAAGAAAAATTTGCTCAATACTTTGAGAATGCACCAATTATAGAAATTCCTGGTCGTCTTTATCCGGTAGAAATTCATTATGAGGAAGAATTTGTTTCAGATTATTGCGAAAAAGCCGCTGAAAAAGTAGAAGAAATTTTAAGAGATCCAAAAAGAAAAGAAGGGGATATTTTAATTTTTATGCCAGGCCAAGAAGAGATAGAAAGAACCATCAGAAAAATTGAAGAACGAAATTTAGAAAATACAGTTTGTCTGCCTCTTTTTGGTTTAATGGCTCCAGAAGATCAAGATAAAATTTTTGAAGAAATTCCTCGTCGAAAAATAATTGTCACCACCAATATTGCCGAAACCTCGGTGACAGTGCCAGGAATTCGTTACGTTATTGATTCTGGATTAATTAAACAAAAAGAATATGATCCTTCTTCAGGAATCGAGGCCTTAGTAACTGTACCTCATGCGAAAAGCGGATGTATCCAAAGAACAGGCCGAGCAGGCCGACTGGGGCCCGGAGAATGTTGGCGGTTTTATTCAAAAGAAGATTTTGAAGAAAGAACCGAATTTCAAAAACCAGAAATTCAGAGATCTAACTTAGCCCATGTAATTTTACAAATGAAAAAAATTGGAATTGAAGATGTAGAAAATTTTGAATTTATTGATTCTCCGCCAAAAGAAGCAATTAAATCTGCCTTAGAGGAGTTAAAAATATTGGGGGCTTTAGATAAAGAAGAAAAATTAACTAGAGAGGGCGAATTATTAGCGGAGCTTCCATTGGAACCAAGGATTGGTAAAGCAGTTTTAGAAGCAGAAAAATATAATTGTGTTCGAGAAGTTTGTAAAGTAGTTTCTTTTTTGGGATTGCGGTCAGTTTTTGTGCGGCCAAAAGGAAAAGAAATGGAGGCAGACCTAACTCATCGAAAATTTAAAGTACCTGGTTCGGACTTTTTAACCTTGCTTAAAGTATGGGAAAGTTATGAGAATTCTAATTATTCCAACGAATGGGCTCGAGAAAATTTTTTACATTGGCGCACTTTAAAGGAAGCAAAAGACGTTCAATGTCAATTGTTTCGAATTTTAAGATGTAACGGAATTGAAGTTAAAAAGACAAAAGATCCGGAACTTATTAGCAAATCTATCGCTGCTGGGTTAATCAACAATTTAATGAGTTATTATTCCCATTATAGATATCTTAGAATTAGAGACGGAGAAATTGGTTTTTATATTCATCCTTCTTCAGCTCTTTTTGGCGAAGCACCTAAATTTTTTGTTGCTGCTGAAATAGTTAAAACAAAAAAAACTTATGCCCGGATTTGTCAAACAGTCAAACCAGAATGGTTAAAAGAGATTGCTCCTCATTGGATTGAGAAAGAACCCCAAGAGCCTCATTATGATTTTTATGAAGATAAAGTGGTCAGGGAAATAAGATATTATTTAAAAAACGAATCCAATTCTGTTTTTAAAGAATTAGAAGAAATTAAAGGAAAAGAAGCAGTTGAAGTTTTTGCCCGTGTTTTAGCCGAAGAAAAATTAGACTTGCCTTTTATTGAACATAATCGAGAAGTCCTTAATACCTTAAAAGAACTCTGGATAAGATCAGGTGGAAAAATAGAAGGAGTTAAATCTTCCGAGAAATAATTTTAATTAAAGCATTAAAAATATGAAAATATCTCCTTTCGAAAACCCAAGAAAATTTTCAGAGAATTTTTACAAGGAAAGATTAGGTCAAATTTCCTCTAAAAAAGAGTTAAAAGAAGCCCTTGAAAAAGGAGAGGTTAATTTGGAATTGGACTTAGATGACCTTATTTCTCCGAAAAAAAGAGAAGAAATTTTAAAAAACAATCCCGATGAAATAGAAATTAATCAAAAAAAATATCCCGTGGAATATATGTATTCTCCCTGGGAAGAAGAAGATGAGCGTTTTAAGGCAAAAATAGAAATTCCTTATGAGGAAGTCTTTAAACTTTCGGAGATTCCTACTTTGCCCTCAGGTCGATTTCTTAGTATGAAAGTTATTTTTCCTTCTGAAAAAAATTTTTCTTTAACAGAAACTTTTGAAGAAAAGGATTTAAAAGAATTAAAAGAAAAAGTAAAAAAAGAATTTCTGGAAAGAGAATGGGAAAAATGGAAGGAAAGCGAAAATTATCCTGAGGCAAAAATAGTAGAAGAGTGGAATCCTCTTATTCCGTTACCAGAACTCCCCTCCCCTCTTTCTTACACCAAAGATCCGGAAACTGGAGAAGAAATTTTTTCCTATCCTGCTTTTACAATTAAAGAAAGAAAACTTTTTATTGAATATTTTCCTTCTTTAAAAACTGCCAACAAAGTTCAATCTCAAACATTAGAAATTATAGAAAAATTAAAAGGAGAAGAAGAAGCAAAAAAAGAAGCCATCCAACTTGAAACAGAGTTAGAAAGATTAAATGAAATATATGAAAATTTAGGAGAAGAAAATGATTTAGGATGGAATGAAAAATTGGAGGAATATGGATATGAAATAGAAGTTGAATGGGAAGGAAAAAAAATGGAAAGAAAAGAAAAAATTTCTCAGATTAAAGAAGAAGTAAAAGAAATTTTAAAAAAAATAAAAGAAAAAGAAATTGGAAGAGAAGGTCTTAAAAAAGCCTCACTTCTTTTGGAAGAGTTTAAAAAAGAAATAGAAGAAATGAAAAAATATTTTGAAGTCCGGCAAGAAGCAAAAGAAACGGCTTTAAAGGAAATTGAAAAACATTTTAAAAAATGTCCTTTATGTGGAAAAGAACTAAAAGAAGGTTGGTATTGCGACAATCTTCAACATAATCCTGATTTAATTGATTTCGAAGTAGATGAGGAAGGAGAAATTAAAGAAGAAATGGTTCTTCTTTCAGAACTGAAAACCGAACAAGAAAAGGTAGTAGCTCAATTGTTTGGGGTCTATGACTACTATAAAGGAAAGGACTTTCCAAATAGTGGCGTCGTTCTAGAAACCTGGGAAAAATTGGAATTTAAAATTCCAGAAGTGTGGTCAGGTGAACCTTTTAAAGAATTAAAATATCAAGACTTTCACAAAATTCTTTCTTTAGAAGAAGCGCAAAAAAGAAAAGAAAAAATTGAAAAATTAATTAAGCGAGCTGAGTTTAAACACGCCTGGAAAGAATATCAAGAGGAGTTAAGATATGCCTTAGAGCGAGTAAAAGAAAAGGAATGGGAAAAAGGAAAGTTTAAGAAAGGTCAACATCCAAAAACTGGAGAAGAGCAATGGGAAATCACTTTTAAAGTTGGAAAAACTTTAGTAAAGTATGTAGCAAATAGATATGGACCCCAACCTACTTCAGAAAACTTAGAATATTTCTATAGCATCCATCGGACTCTAGTAGATCTTCCTCAATTTAAACTTTATATTGTAAACTTAGAACCTCCTTTACCTGAAGATCAACCAGAACCTTTAGAATCTTTTACTTCTTCAGAGGATCAATCTTCTGAAGAAAAACAACTTTCTAAAGAAGAACTTCAGGGGGCTTTAAAAAAATTAAAAGAGAAATTTGAAAAATAATTTTAATTATTTTGATTGATAAATTTTTTAAATTTTAAAAGAGAGGTGGTTGCATCTTAAAAAAAATAAAAAATACCCTAGGCTTTATTACCCAGGACGGGATTTTATTACCCAGAGCGGGAAAAGAGAGGAAAATGGAAGAAATAAAAATCCTTTCTAAAAAAAAATTAAAGTTCATTTAAGAGTGCCTATTTTTGAGATCATTGTCGTGATAAGGATAGGTAAAAGCGCTCGGGCAAAACTAATCGGGTAGAATTGATACGGCAAAGTACATCTTCCTTTTATTAACAACCAGGACAAAAATTAAAAGCAATAATACTATTAATGGAGGTGAGAGATGAGAAGTGGGAAGTGAGAAGCAGGAAATTGAAAGTTGGAAGTAGAAGGTGTGAAATAAGATTAGAGAATAATAATTTACATTCCAACATTCTGCAGAATGTTGGAATGTTTTGTTTGGGGCTGTGTTTATTTGAAATTATTAGAGAAAAAGAAATAATATAATCTTTCTTGACAAAATTTTTGCACTTTTTTACCTTTTTAATAGAACATTAATTTTTAAAAGGAGGTGGTGAAAATGAAGAGAAGAAAAAACGAGTATATGGTATTCAGGGGAAAACACCCAGATATTGACATTGGATTAATGTTGGATGCTTTTGAAAAATGCCAAGGTGAACCTGCTACTATAAAAAAAGCATACAAACATGTCTACGAGGATAAATGCGGCCGGTGTTTAAAATACATCGAAAATGCAAAAGCTGTAGAGGAATCAGGAATTCTTATCTCGAAAGTTCGTGACTGGCAAGTAGGACGCTATTGAGGCTCAAAGGAGGTAGCGGAGAGAAATGGAAAAAATATGGAACGATAAGGCCAGAGAGATTAACATGCAGATGATAGTAGAAATTAGAAAAAATTTAAATGGTCTTAGAAGAGAAATTAAAGAAAATTTAAATGAACTCAGAAAAGAGGTCAAAAGAGAAGTCAGAGGACTCAAAAATAGAATCGACGATTTAGAGAATCGATACGAAGAACTTAGAAGAAGTTCTAGAACCGATGAGAGATTAATGGCTCCCTCTTTTACATTTGCTGAGAATTCTACATTTACAGACAGATACAGACAGATATGAAATTACCAAACGTTAAAAAAATTCTGCCCAAATAAACCTCTCTTTTTAAGGGAGGTTTTTTGTTTTTATGGGTAATTAGAATATTTTGTTTAAGACGATAAGTTGTTAAAGATTATTGCGGGCAGAGAAAGGATTGACAAAAATTTGAAATATTGTTATACTTAGCTCTAAAAAAAGTAGTAGTTTTTTAAAAAAAATAAATAAGGGAGGTAAAGATGAAAAAGATAGTTATGGCAGAAACTGCTAGCGTTATCTTATCGATTGTTTTTATTATCATTTTCCGGTTTTTTTTCAGCGGGGACTCCCTACTGTCTGCTACATTTTTTGCACTTATCGCAGTTGTCTTCGTTGTTGTTTTTGTCGCACGCGCTGCTTCTGCCAGTTCAACCGATCTCTCTACATCGTTGTTTATTTTTGCTGGCCCAATTCTTGTTGCCGCTGTTATTGTTTTAAATGTACTTACCGCCGTCGTCATCCAAACTTCTCCCGTTCTCATTACATTTATTGCTCTCGACATACCTATTACTATAATCGCTTTCGCGAGTGCTGTCTTCGTCTTGGCCGATGCCGCTACTATTACCAAAAAAAGCGTAGTGGCTGCATCGCTTTTGATTGAGACAATGTTAATTATAGTGGGATTAACCTTCGTTATTTAATTTATAAAATCAAAAGGGCTCTAAAAAAGGGCTCTTTTTTTGTATTTAGATGTCTAAATTTTCAATGCCGTTTTTGGAAAATTCTTCGCGGGGTATTCTTTTTCAAAATATATTGCTCAATTTCATCAAACTCTCTAATATGCTCATCGCCTTTTCTTCCGGAATGAATGGCTTAAAAGCTTTTTAGATTTTTATAAAATTTTATTTCTTTTTTGATTAAACTTTTAAAATTAGAAGAAAATTGTTTTACAAAATTTTGATCTTTGATTAAGGGTAATAAATCATATCTTAAATCATAAGGGTTGATTTTCTCTATTTTTTTCTCAATTAAATCCCAAATTTCTCTTGGAGAGATCTGTCTGTTTTGATAAAAGACACAATTATAATTGGGAATGACTTTCTGCTTCATAAACCAATAGAGATCAAAAAAATCTCTCCCTTTAACTTTGATTTCACTCTTCTTCCCTTTAAACCAGACTCTTTCTAAAACAGCACAAATTTTTCCTGCCATTAAATCTTCTTGGGAATATCTTTTTAAAAGAAAACTAAATCCTTGCTTAAAGATTGAATCAAGTTCTGTTTTGAAAGAACATTCTTTTGTTTTTGCTAGCTCGATTTTAAGATAGAGTTTTTCACTTTCGTTTTCTTTAGCAATTTTTAATTCCTTCAGTATGGGAAATTTTAAATATAATCGTTCTTTGCTAATTTTTGTTTCGAGTTGAGGAAAGTTTTTTTCTTTTTTAAAAAAATTAATTAAATCTTCAAAGAAATTTCTTATCTCAAGTTTTTTTGGATAATCAAAATCTAAATCTTCTGAAAGTCGAGGCAAATCGAAACAAACTCTTAAACAAGAGCCGCCTTTAAAAATTAAAAAAGAATATTTACTGTTATAAATAAACTCTAAAACGATTAATTGAAGATATTCTTTTAAAAGATTTCTTAAAAAATCCTTTCGGCTTTCCTTATTCTCTAAAACAATATTTTGAAGTTCTTCTAAAAGCATTATAAAAAATTTATTTTAATTCCTCTTTTATTATTTTAAAAATTTTTTTCATTTTTTTAGATTTTGAAATTTCAAGATACTTTTCAAATTCGAGCCAATCAGATTTTTGCATTTCTTCTAAATTTAAGCGGAGTTCCTCAATAAAGCTTGGATTGATTTTCTCTAGTCCTCTTTTTTGAAAATACAAAAAATCAAAAAGGGCTTTTGCTTTTGTGGCTTCTTTTATCAAAAAATTTCCTTTTTTTATCAATCGCCAACCACAAAAAAGAGATGGCTTTATCTTAAAATAAGAAAAAATTCCTAAATCATTAGTAATTCTTCGAGAAGTTTTCAAGGTAATTGAAGTCAATTCGTAAATTGCTTCTGAAATCAAAGAATGTTTTGAAAGTACGTACCCTAAAGAAAGGTAAGAAGGCTCTAATAATTTATTGGCTAAAAATTCTAAATAAACCTCAAATTCTTGTTTTAATTTTTCTCTTTCAACAAACTCTTTAGAAACATAAACTCCTTTTTTTAGACCTAAAATTTCTCCTTTCTTTTTTTGATATTTTAAAAACGGCAAAATATTTGTTTTGCTTTGGGGTTTAATGCTTTCTAAAGAAAAAAATGGAAGAATTTTGAGGTTTGCTTTCAAATTCTTGTTCATTTTTGCCTATTTGTTTAAGATAAGTATAAAAAATTATACCAAATCCTAAACAAATAGTCAAATTATTAAAGGATGAATAAGGCAAAAGAAAATGGACCAAAGGTTATTTTTTAAAAACTTAGTTGGCTTTTTTAAAGTTTTTCTTTTAAATCATAAGGGAGAATTTTTTGTTAAGTTTCTTTAATTTCTAAATTTTCAATGCCGTTTTTGGAAAATTCTTCTCCTGCTTTTATTGATATGAAACCAACTCTTCTAAATTTTTTCTTTTCTTTGGCGGTAAAGAATCTGCCGGATAGCCAACGGGCATTAAAGCAACTATTTTGTGTTCTTTGGGAATTCCAAGAATTTCTTTTGCTTTTTCTTGAGAAAAAGCCCCAATCCAGCAAGTGCCGAGCCCTTCAGCAGTGGCTTGAAGAGCAATATGTTCCATAGCAATTCCTAAATCAACTGCATAAGTTGGCACATCATTTCTCATTACCTCTTTAGGATCTAGAGAAACACCAGCAATAATAATTGGTGCCTCGGCAATAAAACTCTGAGCCGCGGCTTCAGCCAGCCTTTCTCTTTTTTCTTTGTCTTTGACCACAATAAATTTGTAGGGCTGGCGATTATGAGCTGAAGGCGCCAATCGAGCCGCCTCAAGAATGCTTTTTAATTTTTCCTCTGGTATTGGCTTGTCCTGATAACTCCGACAACTATATCTTTTTTGAAATACTTCTTTTATTTCCATAGTTTTTTATTAACTTTTTTCCTGTAAGAAATTTATCTTGATTATAGCCAATTATACCTTATTCTTTGCAATATTCGACCTTTTAATTGTATCCCTGTACCACGCCTGTTGGTACAAGATAAAATTAAATTTATATAATAAAACGCAAAAATTGTCCTTGCTTGTTAGTGTGGAAACAAAAGTTCACCAATAAGAAATAATATAAGCAATGCTCCTATTGCGGTTGATATATACACTAGTATTGAATGCTCTTTTTTCTTAAAAATGGCAATAATTCCTGTGATAAAACCAATAATCCCACAAGCAAATCCGGCAAGCATAACAAGCGAAACACCCGGTCTTCTAACAATGTCCTCTAAAATAGTCCTTCCAGATGATACTGATTTATAGAATAAATCCACGAAAGATGACCCCATAAAAAATAAAATAAACATTGCAATTATCAGCCCAACTGACCATTTACCTAATTCAGTTTTTAGCTTAATCCCTAACATAAATTTTATTAAAATGTTTTTACATCAGGTTAATATAACAATGCAAAACTATAATCTTTCTTTTATTTAGATAAAAATTTTCTTTGCTTCAATGATTGTTTAT
>Ga0190304_1001477_pt1 | contig 10446 bp, 9 predicted proteins | sample 48700712_MG_FD_161670 | JGI IMG/M metagenome (GOLD analysis project Ga0190304, IMG submission 161670) | Hydrothermal vent sediment bacterial communities from Southern Trench, Guaymas Basin, Mexico - 4870-07-1--2_MG | ecosystem: Environmental > Aquatic > Marine > Hydrothermal vents > Sediment ... | reverse complement strand
CCATTCTTGCAAGAAAAAGCATCCCCATATACCAAAAAATGTCACTCCTTATGTCAGAAAATGTCACTACATCCCCTCCAGTTCTGCACATAACCTGATAAATCTTCAGGTCTTTTGGCAGTTTCGAATCATCAAACATCATTTGGTACAGAAATTGCTTTTTTCTTAACGTCTTTCCAATCCAATATCGGGGAGAGAAAAAATGCTAAATCAGGGAAAGATCGAAGCCATTACGACCTCCCTCTTGACGGCCTTAAAGCTAAAGGACGAGTCCACTTACCGCCATTCCAAGAAGGTGATGTTCTATTCCCTAATGATCGGAAAGGAGATGGGTTTGGGGCAGCGGGACCTGGAGGTGCTCAAGTGGGCCGCCCTGCTGCATGACATAGGAAAACTGCTACTGCCCGATGAGTTGCTCACGTATCAGGGGAAGCTACACGGGAAAGCCCTCGCGCTGATGAAGAGCCACCAGACCCTGGGGGTGAAGATCCTCCAGCAGATAGATGACGTTCAGGAACTGCTGCCCGTCATCGAGCACCATCACGAGTGGTACAACGGGAAAGGGTATCCTGAGGGGATCGCCGGGGAAGATATCCCCCTTCTGGCCCGGGTGCTGGCCGTCGCCGATGCCTATGAGGCGATGACCAGGGTGAGGGACTACAATACGCCCTTTTCCCACCTTCAGGCCTGTTCAGAGTTGAGGAGAAAGGCGGGAATCCAGTTCGATCCGGACGTGGTGGACGCCTTCCTGAAAGGTGCTGAGGAAGGAAGGCCCCTCGTATCCATCCTGGTGGTGGAGAACGACGTGAAGCACCTTATGCTGCTGCTCAGATTCGTGACGGAGATGGGCTTTGCAAAGTTCGGCCGGGTATCAAAGCCCGATGTCGCCACACGGATCGTCCAGTCCAACGGGTATGACCTGGTCCTTTCCGACTTCTCTTCCCCGTGGGGCAACGGTTTTGAGGTCGTCCGCCTCGTGAAAAGGGAGGCCCCGGATGTGAAGGTCGCCATCATGTACCCCTCAAAGGACAAGAGGGTGAGGGAAATCGCCAAAGAGATGGGAATCTATGCCTGCCTGGAGAAACCCGTGGAGCGAAGGGAGATATTCGAGATCGCCGATAAGATAGCGGTCGAGAAGATAAACTACTGACCCCCTCCTCCATATTTCTTCTCTATCTTTCTTTTCCTATCCCTTCTCCCCTCTTTTTATCTTGCAGGGGAGGAGGTCCATCTGCTATTTATTTGAGCATACGGGAGATGCTGGCCGAGAGGATCCGCAAGATAAAGCCCTCAGGGGTGAGGAGGATATTCGATCTGGCCAAGAAGGTGAAGGACCCCATCGACTTGAGCCTTGGGGAGCCGGATTTCGACGTGCCCAAAGAGATAAAGGAGGAGGCGATCACCTGGATCAGAAAGGGATTCAACAAATACACCCTCTCTGCGGGCATCCCGGAGCTTAGGGAAAAGGTAAAGGAGCACCTCCGCAAGAAGGGGATAATCTTCGAGGAGGTGATGCTCACCGCAGGGGTGACGGGGGGGCTCCTCCTCTGCTGTCTCGGCCTCATAGATGAGGGGGATGAGGTCCTCATCCCTGACCCTTACTTCGTCATGTACGAGTACCAGGTAATGCTCGCCGGGGGGGTTCCCCGTTACATCGACACCTATCCTGACTTCCGCCTGAGGGAGGAGAGGATAAGGGATCTCTTGAGTCCCCGTACCAAGGCCATCATCGTAAACAGCCCCTCCAACCCCACCGGGACCGTCTACAGCAGAGAGGAACTGGAGATGGTGGCGAGGATAGCCCGGGAGAGGGATCTGCTCGTCATATCCGACGATATCTACGACCGATTCGTCTATGACACCCCCCAAGCTCCTTCATTGGGTCAAATATATGAGAAGACCATAACCTTAGGGGGGTTCTCCAAGAGCTGGGCCATGACCGGGTGGAGGCTCGGATATCTGGCCGGGCCCAAGGGGATCGTGGAGAGCCTGATAACCCTCCAGCAGTACTCCTTCACCTGCCCCCCTTCCTTCGCTCAGAAGGCGGCTCTGCTGGCCCTCGATTACGACACCACCCCCATGATCGAGGAATACAGGAAGAGGAGGGACCTCATCTACGAAGGCCTCAGGGAAAAGTACGAGGTGGTGAAACCCCAGGGGGCCTTCTTCATCTTTCCCAAGGCCCCCAATGGGAAGGGTGAGAGGCTCGTTGAGAGGGCGATCGCCGAGGGGCTCTTCATGGTACCGGGGAAGGTCTTCTCCCAGAGATCCACTCACTTCCGTATCTGCTTCGCCGCCCCCTCAGAGAAGCTGGAGCGGGCGATCGAAATCCTCAAGAGATTGGTATAGGTACATCTCAAAAGATGGAGTTTGTGATAAAGAGCACTTGACACCCTCGTCCTTCTCTGTTAAATTCTGCGGCGAAAGCTTTTTGGTACCTCAAAACCCGGAAAGGAGGTAAGGAGATGGGGATCGTTTGGATAGTGCCGATTTCGGGTCTTATAGCCCTGATCTTCGCCATCAGCCTGGCCAAGAACGTCCTGAGCCGTGACCCAGGTACAGCCCGAATGCAGGAGATTGGGGCGACGATCCTCGAAGGGGCCATGGCCTTCCTGAAGAGGCAGTATACGACCATCGGTATCCTGGCGATCTTCACCGCGGTGATAATCGGGGCCCTGGTGGGGCTGCTGCGGGGCCATGAGGGTATAGAGGGGATGACCCCCTTCGGGATCGCATGGCACACGGCGGTGGCCTTCATCGCCGGGGCCTTCTGTTCGGCCATATCCGGCTATGTGGGGATGTATGTATCGGTGAAGTCGAATGTCCGCTGTGCCAGCGCCGCCCAGAGGAGCCTCAACGAGGCCGTGAAGGTGGCCCTTTACGGAGGGGCAGTCTCGGGCTTTTTGATCGTGGCCCTGAGCCTTCTCGGGGTGACGGGGATGTTCTATCTTTTCGGAGGTTTGAAGAGGCCCGATATAGCCCCTCACCTGATAGTCGGTTTCGGGTTCGGGGCGAGCTTCGTCGCCCTCTTCGCCCAGCTGGGAGGAGGAATCTACACCAAGGCTGCGGACATGGGGGCCGACCTGGTGGGAAAGATAGAGGCGGGTATACCGGAGGACGACCCCCGGAACCCGGCGGTGATCGCCGATCTGGTGGGGGACAACGTCGGGGACTGTGCCGGTCGTGGGGCCGATCTGTTCGAATCGACGGCTGCGGAGAACATAGGGGCGATGATCCTGGGGATCATCATCTACGCGATGACAAAGAACCCCGCCTGGATCGTCTTCCCCCTGGTGGTTAGGGCCTTCGGTCTTATCGCCAGCATGGTAGGGGTGCTGGTGGTGAAGGCGAAGGAAGGCGAGAACCCGATGAACGCCTTAAACAGGGGATACTTCACCGCCATCGGCCTCTCCATCATCGGGATGCTCATCGCCGTAGGGACGATGCTCAAGAACTGGTGGCTCTTCTGGAGCGGGGTGGTGGGGATCTTAACCAGCGTAATCGTCGTTTACATCACCCAGTACTACACCGAGCCCCTCTACCGGCCGGTAAAGAGGATAGCCGAGGCCTCAAAGACCGGTCCTGCCACCAACATCGTCGAGGGGATGTCGGTGGGATTTGAGACTACCGGGGCCACGGCCATAGCCATCGGGGTGGCGCTCCTTCTCTCCTATGCCCTGGGCAAGGCTACAGGTCTTCCAGGTGGTGGGGTATTCGGTACGGCGGTGGCCACCATGGGGATGCTCATGACCTGCCCCTACGTGCTGGCGATGGACACCTTCGGTCCCATAACCGACAACGCCAATGGCATCATCGAGATGTCGGGAATCGGCGGAAAGATCAGGGAGATAACGGACAGGCTCGATGCCGTGGGCAATACCACCAAGGCCCTCACCAAGGGATATGCGATGGTCTCGGCAGGCCTCGCCGCCTTTCTCCTCTTTCAGGCCTACCTGGATCGGGTCGCCTTCCTCAGGGGGATAGAGAAGTTTGACGTGGTCAACATCGCCAGGGTGGAGGTCTTCGTGGGGGCCCTGGTGGCGGTGATGCTGGTCTTCCTTTTCAGCTCGCTGGCCATAAGGGCAGTAGGGCGGGCTGCTTCGAAGATCATCGAGGAGGTGAGGCGGCAGTTCCGCGAGAGGCCTGGCATCATGGAGGGAACGGAGAGGCCAGATTATGCCAAGGCGGTCGATATCACCACCCGTGCAGGGCTCAGGCAGATGATCGCCCCGGGGATGCTGGCCGTCGTGGTGCCCGTGGCCGTGGGGGTGATCTTCAACTTCATCCCCGGCTATGATGCGGCCATGGCGGTGGCAGCGGTCCTCATGGTGGGGACCATTGCAGGGATCATCCTCGCCAGCTTCATGAACAACGGAGGGGGCGCCTGGGACAACGCCAAGAAGATGTTTGAGACCGGGATGGTGAAGGACGAGAACGGAAACGTCATAGGAAAGGGCACCCCTGCTCACGCCGCTGCCGTGGTGGGAGATACGGTGGGCGATCCCCTGAAGGATACCGCCGGGCCCTCCCTCCACGTGCTGGTAAAGCTCCTGAGCACCATCACCCTGGTGCTCTGCCCTCTCTTCATATAGATAAAAAAGGAGGGGGAGGAGGGAATTCCTCTCCCTCCTTTCTCCTCTTCGCATCCCCTAAGGTCCTCATCAGAAGGGAAGTCCCAAGAAATGCTTCTTCAGGATGGCCTGAAGGATCAGGATGGTTCCGATCGCCAAGAAAAACGCTATCTTGGAAACGGTCAACCTCCCTGTCATCTCTCTCCTCCTCGCCTTAGGCAAATGCAGTCACCGTGCCAAAATCCTTCTCCTGAAAACATGTTCCTTTCCACCCTTTGGAGCCGCCGATGACAAAAAGTGTCACCAGGAGGGGGCAAAAATTGACCCCTCAGGGCCGATGTGATAGCCTCCTAAAGAAAGTCCCTTCATCCAAGCATAAGATGGCAGGGGAAAAGAGACTTCAGAGGACGAGGAACATCGGGTTTATGGCCCACATCGATGCGGGCAAGACCACCGTGACGGAAAGGATCCTTTATTATACGGGAAGGACGTACAAGATGGGCGAGGTCCACGACGGCACTGCGGTGATGGACTGGATGACCCAGGAACAGGAGCGGGGGATAACCATCACCTCAGCGGTCACCACCTGCCACTGGAGGGGGCATATCATCCAGATCATAGATACCCCGGGCCACGTGGATTTCACCATCGAGGTGGAGAGGTCCCTCAGGGTCCTGGATGGGGCGATCGCCATCTTCTGCGCAGTGGGAGGGGTGGAGCCCCAGTCCGAGACCGTATGGCATCAGGCCGACAAGTACCGGGTCCCGAAACTCGCCTTCGTCAACAAGATGGACAGGGTGGGGGCCGACTTCTTCGGCACCGTGGAGATGATGGTGGAGAAACTCGGCGCCAATCCCCTGCTGGTGCAGATCCCCTGGGGGTCGGAGGACTCCTTTCAGGGGGTAATCGACCTGATAAGGATGAAGGGGGTCCTGTGGGACGAGGAGAGCCTGGGGGCCAAATATTACGAGACGGAGATACCCCCTGAGATCCTTCCCGAGGCCTCTCGTTACAGGGAGGAGCTCCTGGAGAAGATAGCGGAGACGGACGATCTGCTGATCGAGAAGTACCTCAGTGGAGAGGCGATAAGCGAGAAGGAGATAAAGGAGGCGATAAGGAAGGCGACCCTCCAGATGAAGCTCGTTCCCGTGCTCTGCGGGGCGGCCCTGAGGAACAAGGGGATCCAGCTCCTCCTTGATGCCATCGTAGATTACCTCCCCTCCCCTCTCGATGTCCCTCCGGTGGAGGGGATAAACCCCCTCACCCATCAGACGGAGAGGAGAAGGAGCGATGAGGAAGAACCCCTCTGTGCCCTCGCCTTCAAGATAATGATGGATCAGGGGAGAAAACTCACCTACGTCAGGGTTTACTCCGGGGTGCTGGAGGTGGGGGCATCGGTCTATAACGCCAACCTGAAGCGGGAGGAGAAGGTAGCCCGGATCTTCGAGATGCACGCCAATCACCGAAAGCGCCTGGAAAGGGCGAGGGCCGGAGAGATCGTGGCCGTGGCGGGGCTGAAGGGTACCTCCACCGGCCACACCCTCTGCGACCGTCAGCATCCCATACTCCTTGAGCCTATAGACTTCTACAAGCCGGTGATCTCCGTGGCCGTTGAGCCCAAGACCAATCGAGACCAGGAGCGGCTGGCCATGGCCCTGGAGAAGATGGCCGAGGAGGACCCCACCTTCCGCGTCTCCTACGATGAGGAGACGGGCCAGACGGTGATCTCCGGGATGGGGGAACTCCACCTCGATGTGATCATCCGGAGGATGCAGGAGGAGTACAACCTGGAGGTGAACGTGGGAAGGCCCCAGGTGGTATACCGGGAGACGGTGGAGGGGTCAGCGGAGGTCACCTCTACCTTCTCCAAACTCATCGAGGGAGTCAACCGATGGGCCGAGATCACCCTGGAGGTCATGGGGGCTGAGAGGGGGAAGGGGGTGGAATTCGTCTCCCTCATACCCCCTGAGGAGCTGCCCCAGAAATTGAGGGAGGCGGTAGAGCTGGGGGTGGAGGAGGCGAGCACGGTGGGGGTACTCTCCGGGTATCCCCTCACCGACGTGAAGGTGGTCCTCAAGGGGGCAAAGTACAGCGAGGATGAGTATACGCCGATGGTGCTGAAGGCGGCCACGGCCCAGGCCCTGCGGGAGGCCTGCCAGAAGGCAGGGGGGGTATTGCTTGAGCCGATCATGGAGCTCGACCTGATGGTCCCCGAGGAATTCATGGGGGAGGTGATAGGGGACCTCCAGGCAAGGAAGGGGCACTTGGAGGCGATTACCACCAAGGGGAAAATGGCCCTGATCAAGGCCTATGTCCCCCTCACCCGGATGTTCGGCTACTCCACGGATCTGCGCTCCATGACCCAGGGACGGGGTACCTTTTCGATGAGGTTCTTCAGGTACGATCGGGCAGAGGGGGGTAAGGGATGAAGGTCGCAGTAGAGGTGCTGAAGGCCTTGAGGGAGGCGGAGGGGTTTGTATCGGGGGAACATCTCAGTTCCGCCCTCGGGATATCACGAGCGGCCATCTGGAAGCATATCAGGAGGCTCCGTCAGGAAGGCTACGAGATTGAGGCCCAGAGGGCTAAGGGATATCGACTGAAGGGGAGTCCAAAGGGCTTTAGTCCCATGGAAATAGTTGCGGCCCTCCCTGAGGGGACAATCTGGAAGGGGATACATTTCTTTGAAAGGGTGGGTTCGACCAACGACATCGCCCTCCAGCTGGCCAGAGGAGGGGCCCCTGAAGGGGAGCTGGTGATCGCCGATGAGCAGACCAAAGGCCGGGGGAGAATGGGCAGGAGGTGGCACTCCCCAAAGGGGATGAACCTCTATTTCTCCTTCATCCTCCGCCCTCCCCTGCCCCCCTCTCACGTTCCCCTCATCACCCTGATGGCCTCCTTGGCCCTGGCAGAGGCAATGGAGGGGGTGGCCGAGGTGAGACCCCAGATAAAGTGGCCCAATGACCTGCTCCTTGGGGGGAAAAAGGTGGCGGGGATCCTCACCGAGGCCGATGCCCAGATGGACCTGGTGAAGTTCGTGATCGTGGGAGTGGGGGTAAACGTCAACATGAGACGCGAAGAGATGCCCGGGGAACTCCGCTCTTTCAGCACCTCGCTGCTTCTCGAAAGGGGCGAAGAGGTAAATCGGCTCACCCTGCTCCTTGCCTTCCTGAAGGATTTTGATAAATGGTACAGGACATTCGTGAGGGGCGAGAGGGAGGAGGTGCTAAGGAAATGGGAGGAACGCTCAGCGGTGAGGGGCAGAAGAGTCGAGGTGGTCTTTCTCGATGAGGAGATAAGGGGAGTGGCCCAGGGGCTTGATAGGGACGGGGCTCTCCTCGTAAGGACCGAGGAAGGAGAGATGCGGAGGGTGGTCGCCGGGGACCTGAAGGTGAAGGAGTGGTGAGATGCTCCTGGTGGTGGATGTGGGAAACACCAATACGGTCCTTGGGGTCTTCAGGGGGAAAAAGCTCCTTCATCACTGGAGGATACTCACGGAAACGTCCAGGACGATCGATGAGTTCGGCATCCTGCTCAAGAACCTCTTCGAGCTCAAGGGATTGACCCTGCAGGGATTCGAAGGAATGGCCATATCCTGTGTGGTCCCCCCTCTGCTTCCCACCCTGGAGGGGGTGGCGAGGGAGTACTTCGGGATAGTTCCCCTGGTGGTGGGGCCGGGGGTAAGGACCGGAATGCCCATCCTCTATGAGAACCCTGCCGAGGTGGGGGCAGACAGGATAGTGAACGCCATAGCGGCCTATGAACAGTACAGGAAGGAACTGATCGTTGTGGACTTCGGCACGGCCACCACCTTCGACTACGTCTCACCGAAGGGGGAGTACATGGGAGGGGCGATAGCCCCGGGGGTCCTTGTGGCCACCGAGGCCCTGTTTCAGAAGGCATCGAAGCTGCCGCGGGTGGAGGTGAGCGCCCCCCAGCGGGTGATAGGGAGAAACACCGTCCACAGCATAAAGTCCGGGATCTTCTACGGATACGTGGGGCTCGTCGAGGGGATCATAAGAAGGATGGCAGAGGAGGTGGACTCCCGGCCCTTCGTCGTGGCCACAGGAGGGCTTGCGCGCCTTATGGCCTCTGCCACTACGACCATAGATGCCGTGGACGAGTTCCTCACCCTTAAAGGCCTCAGGATAATCTACGAACGCAACAGAGAAAGAAAATAGTGCCTCCCCCCGTTGCCTTTTGGCAGGCGAAGTAGTATATTCAAAAAAGTGAATATAGGGATCGGGAGGTAGTAGAGGATGGAGGAGGTCGAGAAGAAGGTGGAGGAGGTCCTCGAGAGGGTGAACCGGATGCTGGGAGGGGCAGAAGTGAGGCTCGAGGGGATAGAAGGCGGCATCGTCACCGTGAGGTATTACAGACCCCTCACAAACCCTGCCGCCTGCCATGTGGACAGGGCCGGTGGAGACAAGGAGATCGCCCAGGAGGCCTTGGAAGATACCCTCCGGGAAGTGGTCCCCGATTTCAAGGGAGTGAGGATAACAGGAGAGGATCGATGAAGATCTCCGTATGCGGGAAGGGAGGAAGTGGCAAGAGCACCGTGGTGGCGCTTCTCGCTACCGAGGCGAGGAAGGGGGGATTGAGGGTGCTGGTGGTCGATTCCGATGAATCGAACTCGGGCCTCTTCAGGCTCCTGGGCTTCCCTCATCCTCCTGTCCCATTGATGGAGATGCTCGGGGGAAAGAGGGGGCTCAAGAGGAGGATGGGAGGGAGGAACATCCTGGCGGAGGAGGAGATAGGGCTGGACGGGATACCCTCGCCCTATCTGGTGGAGAAGGACGGCCTGGGGCTTGTGGCGATAGGGAAAATCCTTCAGGCCCTGGAGGGATGCGCCTGCCCCATGGGGGCCCTGAGCAGGGAATTCCTGAGGAAGCTCCGCTTAGGGGAAGGGGAGGTGGCCTTTGTGGACATGGAGGCGGGGGTTGAGCACTTCGGAAGGGGGGTGGAGGAGGGGATAGATGGGGTGCTGCTGGTGGTGGAGCCATCGCTGGAATCGGTGACGCTGGCCGAGAGGGTGAAGGGGCTCGCCTCGGGCATGGGGAAGCCGATCTGGGCGGTCCTCAACAAGGTGAACTCCGAAGCGATAGAGAGGAAGCTGAGGGGAACCGTTCAGGCGAAGGGGATAGAGGTACTGGGAGCTATCCCCTACGATGAAGAGGTCTTTGAGGCGTCTCTTGAGGGGAATCCCATCCAGGGGGGAAAGGCCGCCGAGGAGATCGGCAGGGTCCTGAAACGGCTGATGGGAGGTTTGGGGGATGCGGGCCCTCGAAGGACCGCTGGCGCAGCTCGTGGGGGATGAACTGGCCCCATCTCTCGCTCAAATGCTCTCCCTCGCTTACAGGGAAGGAGCGATATCCTATGAGAGATTAAAGAAGGATATCCCCTCAGCAGATGAAATCCTCTTTGAGGCCTATCGCCTGAGGTTACTCCTTCCCTCATCTCCATCTGCTGAATGGAGCTCGAGGAGATTGAAGGCGGCTGAGGGAGAGCTTTATGAGATGCCCCGGGTCATACGGTGCCTCGTCCGGGGAGCAGCGGAGAGGGGGCGCTGGGACCCTGAGAGGGCGATAGCCGAGGCCTTCAGAGAAATAGGAGAGGGGGACTGGGAGGACCTCCCGGTGTTCGTCCGGAGGCTTTTTCGTCGGGCCCGGGGGCTCACCGTGACGGCGAGGGAGATAAGGGAGGTGGCCCAGGAGCTGGGGCTCGGGGAGAAGGTAGACCCCCTCATCGCCGAGCTCAAGGCCACGGGGGTGATGAGTCCGAGGCTCGGTTCTTTGACCGAGGCCTTGAAGACCCGGACGCCGATATATGAGCTCAATCCCTCCCTCCGTCCACCATCACCTGAAGAACCCTCGTCTTC
>Ga0190304_1001475_pt1 | contig 10454 bp, 11 predicted proteins | sample 48700712_MG_FD_161670 | JGI IMG/M metagenome (GOLD analysis project Ga0190304, IMG submission 161670) | Hydrothermal vent sediment bacterial communities from Southern Trench, Guaymas Basin, Mexico - 4870-07-1--2_MG | ecosystem: Environmental > Aquatic > Marine > Hydrothermal vents > Sediment ... | reverse complement strand
CCTCTCGATCTTGTACTCCTCGAGAATCTGTAGGAACTTTCTCCTCTGCTTCTCCTTTTCCTCTTCCTCCCATTCTGCGAGACGCTTTTCAACGGCTTCCTCAAACTCTTTTCTATCCACTATGGCGAACTCATCAACCCGCTTCACTTCAATCTCCCATTCATAAAGTACTGGGACTTTTCCTTTCTGCAGGACATTATAAACGAGATTTGGGAGTTCTTTAGAACTTACAATAGCTTTGATGCCCTTCTCAACGAGGTACTCCCCTATGCTCCTTCCAGCTCCCGCGGGGTTTATAACGTAAAGAACATCACCTCTCTTCAGCGGAGTGCTCTTTTCAAGATGCTCCAAGTCATCCCATGTGAGGTTTTCGAGAACCTTCAGCGGGAGTGCGCTCCCTCTTAGCTCCAGTATATGCATTCTCTTTGCCAGAATCAGATCCCTGCTGAGCTTCTCAATTATGCCTCTAGCCTCCCTAAGCTCCTTCTCAAGGTAGATTATCCTTTTCTCCCTGTTTTCTATTTCCTTACTCCTCATTATCCTCTCTCTTACCCTATCGTCATATTCTTCAATTCTCCTCTCAAGCCTCTCTATTACTTTTCTCTGCTCGTTTATCACTGCCCTCAATTCCTCATTTTCCCTCTCAAGCATCCGGATGTTCTCCTCAAGCTCTTTAATCTTCTCAACATAGGGAGAAACATCGATACTCTGCACAGCAGGTTTTTCTTCCTCAACGGGCTTCTTTTTGACCGTGGCTTTTGTTATGGCTTCTCCAAGGTTGTACCCCTGGAGAACCAGCGCTTTAATCTCGTTGCCCTTTCTCTCAAGCCCAAGACTCCTCAGTCTTGCATCTATGTGTTCGAGCTTTGGCTTTAGCCTCAGATATGCTTTATACGCTGCAGCGAGAGCATCCCTCTGGTGATCATCCTCAACTTCAATTCCAAGGTTTCTAAGGAGCTCGGTTTTCTCCTCAACCCTCAAATCTTCCCTAGGAGTAAAGAGTATCGCCTTAAAAGAGCGTGATATTTTCTCAACCAAGCCTGGAGCAGGTGTTACATCCGTTGCAATTATTATGGGATGCCCCACCTCACTTATGAACCTGAATATGTCGCTTATTGCCATATTCCTTTCGCTATAAACAGCAACCACATTCCCCTCTAGATCCACAACTCCAATCCCCACGGTGATTCCCGGGTCCAGCCCAACTATAACATTCTTTCTCTCTACAATTGCCCTCTCCCCCCTAAGTGGCACAAATTCAAGGTTCTTCCTTTCAACAGGCTCAATTCTAACCTCAACATCCCCTCCATGCATCGGTTTTATCAAACCTGCGAGCTCTTCCCTTGAGGCGTAAATCCTGAACTCCCCTCTTGAAATTCCATAATCCCTCTCCTCAACTTCCAGATCAAAGGGAATGTTCGCCCTCCTCAATCCCTCCTCAATTTCCCTCACTTTATTTTGGATTAGATTGTGAACCCTTCTCCTGTAGCGATCCTGACTCCATCCTCCCTTTCCCTGACTCCTCCCCCTAACGACCTTAACCGTGACCTCATCCTCAAATGCCACGACCTCATGACCCACCCCTTTGGCAGCGAGGAGGGCACATGTTTTAGCTTCCTCATAGGGATCAAATTTATCTCCAAGTTTAATTCCATTTTCTCTAGCAAGATTCCATAGAGAAATTTGCTCTCCCGGCCTCCCCGTAACCTGAACGAGCTTTGTTCCCTGAGGAAGGGCCCTTATAAATCTCATGACTTCCCTATCACTCCCAAGCTCGTATATATTGTCCATAACGACAATGTGGGGCTTTTTTGCTTTGATGAAGCGCACTAGGCGATAGTATGTAAACTCACCCTTTTTTTCCAGCCTGCCGTTGAACCACGCAACCACTGCAAAGCGCTTTGGATTCCGACTGATTATATCAAGACCCAAAATGAGAATAGGCATCACCTTCACGCAAAACTTCTTCAATAAGGAGATCAAATCGAAAATTTAAAAACTTGTCCCTCCCCATTTTTAAACATTTTCAAGTGTATAGCCAGAAAAATTGTGGAAAAAATAAACAAATTTTTGTCTAAATTTCTTCCCTCTCCCGCAAAGTTTATAAAGGGCATTCATCAAATTTTGGTAAGGGAAATAGTGAACGCATTCTATAACGAAAAGGAATTTGATGTCATAATTGTCGGAGCGGGCCCTGCTGGGCTTTTTGCTGCTTATGAACTCGTTGAAAAAAGCAATTTTAGGGTTTTGATTATTGACGAAGGCGCGGATATAGACCAGAGAGTGTGCCCCATGGACGAGCTTGGGTACTGCGTGGGGTGCAAGCCATGCCACATAATGAGTGGTGTAGGTGGAGCTGGCGGTTTAAGCGATGGTACTGTGAACCTGAGGCCTGATATTGGAGGAGATTTAACCCAACTGACTCACGACGAGAACTACTCTTGGCAGCTGATATGGGAAGTAGACCGGATTTTCCTAAAACACAAATCTCCCGAGAGAATTTTTAAGGGGAATGAGGAGCAGATAAAACGTTGGGAAAGAAGGGCGGCTCAGGCAGGCGTCAAATTCATTCCAATAATTCAAAGGCACATAGGAAGCGACCACACCAAGGATGTTATAAAGAGCATAAAAGAGCATCTGGTTGAGAAAGGGGTTAAATTCCTTCTATGGACGCATGTGAGTGAGTTCAAGCAGGGAGAAGTTGTTGCGTCCAGAGGAAAGGACACGTTCAGGATAAAAACGCGCTATATAATAGTGGCTCCCGGAAGAGGGGGAGCGGGATGGTTCCACGATGTGGCTCAAAGAATTGGATTAAAGGCAAGGCATGGGCCTATAGACGTTGGCGTCCGCGTAGAGGTCCCCGCAATAGTTATGGAGGAAATAACGAACATAAACCACGACCCCAAGTTTCACATATACACGGACACCTATGATGACTTCGTGAGAACCTTCTGTACGAATCCAAACGGTTTTGTAGTGGAGGAGAAGTATAACAGCTATGTTGGAGTTAATGGACACTCAATGCGCGATAAGAAGAGCAACAATACAAACTTCGCCTTCCTTAGTAGAATTGAACTAACAGAACCTGTAGAAGACACTACAGCCTACGGAAAAAGCATAGCTCAACTTGCAACGACCATAGGTGGGGGAAAACCCATCATCCAGAGACTCGGTGATTTGAGGAGGGGAAGGAGAAGCACATGGAGCAGGATAAGGAAGAGCGATGTGGAGCCCACGCTGAAGCATGTCACACCCGGAGACATTGCGATGGCACTTCCCCATAGGATAGTGACGAACATCATAGAAGGTCTGGAAAGGCTCGATAGAGTAATTCCCGGTGTTGCAAGTGATCACACCCTACTGTATGCTCCCGAAATTAAATACTACGCCATGAGAGCGGAGGTAAACCACGATTTGGAGACGAGCATAGAGAACATATTTGCAGCCGGCGATGGTGCGGGGCTTTCGAGGGATATCACGAATGCAGCTGCAACGGGAATTCTAGCTGCCAGGGGCATATTAAAGAAAGAAGGGCTCTATTCAGAAAAAGAATTCAAGAAACCGGGAAACTGGAAAAAAGAAATTGAAAAACTCGGATGAGGGAAAGAGTTTTATTTTATTTATTCCCATAATTATTTCGGTGTGACCATGAAGAAGTTCATCTTCATGCTTCTTATTGTAATACTCTCCTCCATGATGCTGAGCGTTGATGCCACCCCTAACATCCATTTTTCGAAATATGATCCCTCATACACCATAAAAGCCGGAAATTCCACCCCTTCCCAAGCATGGGCACTGTACCTTGATGAAGAGCTAAGAGAAAGCGGAAAAAACATTGGAAAGGACATATTGATTGGAAACTTTTATGACAACTCTAAAATCAGGGAAATATGGGGAAAAACGAACCTTCCTCCAGAGAGCTCAAAAGGATTCAATATTCTTCAGATAAATGGGTACACGGTTATAACGGGGAACGAGAGCACACTACCCGAGCTGACCCGGCTCTTTGATGGAGAATACAATCTAAACAGCCCGACGTTCTTCATGTTTCTAACCATCTCCATCTTTACATTCCTCTTCTTCCTTTACCTCCTAAGAAAAGCCCCCTATGCCCGCTCTCTTTATTTCCTCTCCGTCCTAACCCTCACACTCTGGGTAATTAACGGCCACTCCGAATTTGGATTCGAGGATGGATTTTTCAAAGGAATCTTCTACGAAGCATTAAAACTCAACTTCAATACGTTTTCCAGGGAGCCCTTGAGCTATCCAATCTTCATCTGGGGAAAGGCATTTGGATTCACCCTCTTCTCAATGCATCTCCTCCACTTCTATCTGCTCTTCTTGATAATTTCCCTCATGTTTTACCTGGCACCGAAACATTCCAGAGAGCTTGGATTCCTGATATTTGGCTTAACTTTTGCCCTGCCCATCTTCAGGACACACATGAAAATACTGAGTGGGGATGTATTTACCCTCCTTCTCTTCGAGCTCCTTCTGGTAATAGGCACAAACTTCTCCTTTGCCCCGAACAAAGCGCTCGCCCTCTTCGAAGTTGGGACATTTGGAGCTCTGACCTCCATATCCATACTCCTGATGCCCGCTTCGTTCATAATCCCCGTTTCGTTTATAACCGTCTATCCCAAGAGGTTCAAGAGGAACTACATCTACCTGCTCTCCGTTCTAATTCTCTATGCCTTTTTGAGTGCCTTTTCAAAGTGGATATAAGAGGTTATTTCATAAGCAGAACCGATTTCGTGGCATTGAAAAACGTTGCAAGGGAAAGTATTGTCCAGTTTGCCCTCCTTGCATACTCATGCATGGAGCTAAAGAAAAAAAGGATAATAGGGCAGACATGGTTCGTTGGAGTAGCTTCCCTTCTCTACATGGCAACCTTTATATTCATGAAGGTAAGTGAATTACCCTTATTTTTGCTCCTCTCCACCTTCGCCATAAGGCTCACTCAAAAGGCTAGTCAAACTTGATTGCCCCTATCAAAGCGGGCTTAATGTATGGCCCTATGACTTTTATTATGCCCGGAGCCTGGGTGCCCTTCTTCAGGATAAGCATGGTCTCCATGAGCCCTAACTCCTCGATCCTCCTGACATCTCTTGAGTGCCCCGTGTTAATTAGAGCTTCCTCAATTCTCTCGCTCGTTGTACCGGCTATAAAGAGCTTGTCATGGCCATCACTGAGCCAGGACTTGAATCTTTTAAGCTGCTCCGGTGCAAAGTGAGCCTCAATCTCTCTGGCACCAAATTCAACCCTCTCAACCTCCACTTCAAGGGGCAGATTATTCACCCATCCAAAATCCCTTATCATCTTTCTAACTGCCTTATCCCCGAACTCCTCTTTGAGATAATATAAAGGTACCAGAGCATCCTTAGGTGTTGGTGTAAACACTCCTATATCAACGTAGACCCCATATCCTATTTTTCCCAAATCCACAAACCTGCCCTTATAAATTCCCCCTTCTCTAACACTCTTCAACCTGTAGGGGACCTCACCAAATTCCTCTCTGAGGAGGTTTGCCGAAATTTCCTCATCCTCACCTTCAAGATTTACTTTAACCCATTGCTTTTGAGTTATGGAGAGCTTCCATGAGACTTCCAAATCACCTATCAAAGAGCTCAATTTTCTGTTAAGCTTTTTAAAACCGCTCCTGTCACCATAAATCTTCTCCAGAATAACCATTTCCATGGCCGCACACCTCTTCCATTCGATAGGCTAACTAGAAAGCGCTGCTTATAAATGTTTGCAATGGTTTGGTGGGCTGCCTGTTGATGTGAGTGAATAGCTTCAGGAGGTGATACCCCAGTTATTAGTTATCTAACAGTGTGGGAAGAAGAGAATTAAACCAACCCAAGCTCCTTTTCGAGCTCGTGGATTCTCTTCTTAAGTTCTTCAACAATAGCAGAATTATCATATTCCTGAAGCATTGCGCCACAGATAGGACATTGGAATTCATACTCCAAAGCTTCATCAAAAGTAAGCTTTGGATGACCGGGATTTCCACAGTGATAGTAAATCTCCTGAGTTTCCTCCTCGAGCATTCTCCGGAGGGTTTTTAACTCCTCCATTTTCTTTGCCCTGAGGATCTCAGGAAGGCGTTTCGTATCCAAACGCCAGTAATAATAATACCATCCTGTTTCCTTATCCCTAATCCTCTTGAAATCCGCCAGCTTTGTATCATAAAGCATGTAGAGTATTTTGCGAACGGTGTTTACCCTAATTTCCGTAGCCTCGGCTAGTTCTTCATCTGTAGCTTCACCTTTCTTTTCAAGAGCCTTTATAACTTCAACGGCCTCTTCGCCCCCCATATCCATTGCGAGTTCAAGGAGTTCCTTCCTTCCCTTCCTTCTTGCCATTGATGAAACCTCCATCCTCGATTATTTCAGCTTAAGAATAAATTTAATTTTGATAACTTAGAATTTGCCCCAATACATGCTGTCTATTTATAAACTATGTGTGCCCGCCTATATATATGTTTTTGTTTATAAAAGGCGTTCAATGAACAAAAATAGACAGAGGGTTAATCGCTAAAATATTCATCTACAAGTTCCTTGGCTGAAGGCTTATAAACTTCCAGAATCTCCAAATTTTCAATGACGTTTCCTTCCCTTAGTTCCAGCTTAACCCTCCCGCCATAGACCTGCAAATCCAATAATCCATATATTGCATCCTCTGCTTCGAGAGGAGTTTTAAATTTCATTATGAACTCCCCTTCCTTCTCATCAATGAGCTTGACCCAGTACTCGTTCTTTCTCTTGAAGGGGCGTGTTATCTTTGGTTTGAACTTTTCAATGACAACTTCCAATGGATTCACCTCCATCTCTCGGCAAATATCTAAGGGGACATGCTTAAAAAGTTTAGCTTCTCTAAATTTTTTAGCTTAAAAACTTTTAAGCCTTTCTCCAGTGGAAAATTAGGGAAAAATAGGAGGGTAAAAAATGATTACACTCGCACTTTACAACTCATATGACCCCAAAAAACTCCATGACGCCCATTTAAGGGCAATTGCAAGAGCTGCTCCCATATGTTATGCCTTCGAGTTTCATCTGGCTATAGTTGGATTTCCCTTCGACAACAAAAAAGCAGTTGAACTTGCAGAGGAGATAGCCCGGAACACAACCATAGGGGAAAGCGGTAAATACCTCATAGAGCTCTCAAAGAAGGACAAATTTCATGTGCTTGAATTCCCAAAGAAGGGATTCCCCCCGCAGTTCGGACATTTGGTTGCCACAACAAGGAAACCTGACGATAAAAAGGCAATAAAATCAATGGAAATCGCAAAAAGGGCATTAAAGGGAGAAAGTTTTCTCCTCTTAGTTGGGCTTGGAAGGCATGGACTACCGAAAGAGATATTTAAGCTTAGTGAGTACCATTTGGATATAACAGATGGAAGAGGAATAAGCCTTGAAACATGCACTGCAATAGGTTCAATTCCCGCCAAGATTAGAACTCAAATGGAGGCTTTGAAATGGATGAGAAAATGGTGAAGGAAATCAAAGAGACCGTGATTTTTCTTTTGATATCGATTGTGGTCGTTTTTGCACTTAACAGTGGCTTAAAAGTCGCTCTCCACACGGATTCCCCATTAGTGATCGTTGTAAGCGGTTCAATGGAGCCCGTCTTTCACAGGGGAGATGTTGTGTTGCTCAAAGGAGTAACCCCAAATGAGATAAGAATAGGAGATGTCGTTGTTTACAAGAGACCCTTCACAAAATATCCAATAATACACCGGGTCAGGGGGATAGAAGAGTATAACGGAGAAAAATGCTTCGTGATATGGGGGGATAACAACTTTATACACGACTTCTACCCAACTCCCGAAGGCGAAATCCCCTGCGTCCCTGGAAGCGCAATAGAGGCAAAGGCACTCCTGGTTTTTCCGAAAATAGGGTACATTCCAATGGAAATAAAGGAGAAGCTAGGACTGGCATAATCACATAACACAGCATTCATATAGTATCTCCACATCCCTGACTTCCTTCGCCCATTCAATAATTTTTCTCGGGGGATTTGTTATCCTATCGACACCCAGTAGAATGGCTCCCCTATCAAAGTCCAAACGCCATTTTCCTAAGGGACGCATACACCCTATGCTGAGTTCTCCACTGAATTTAGCACGAGCATATCTGACAACCTTCAGGCTTTCTTCAACACCCGGTTTTTTAACGTGCTCCATCTCCGTTCCCTTTGTGGGAATCAAAACGTCGAGAACGAGGACATCTATAGGATATCTCAGGAGCATATCAATGGCATCATACTCCCACCACACCTTTCCAAAGTCCAGAGCTATGGTTATGTGAGGTGCCACCTTGACCCCTGCCCCCGTGAGAAGCTCCACGATCCTGAGATAATCCTCCACTTTTTTATCAATTTTATAGACACGTTTTATTACATCATCGCTTCCAACGAAGTCGAGAGAAACCGCATCCACGTATTTAATCCACTCCAGATCCTCTTCACTTATGAAGCCGACGTGGGCATTGATTTTCAGATTGGTCTCCCTCTTGATCTGCTTTATCTCCTCCGCGTATTTGTCAAGAGGAACCTTCAAGCGCTTATCCATGCCCCCGCTGAGGAGGCATCCCGTGTATCCCTGCTCCTCGAGACTTCTGCAGTAATCCACTAAATTGGCCTTCTTAATATGCCTCATGCCTTCGAGATAATGCTTCCCACAGTGGGCACAGTTCAAAGAACAGTAGGTGCCTGTTAGAGATATGGAGGGAAATTTAATGCCCGGGATGTAGATTTTAAGCTTTCTCATAGCTTATCCTCCAAAAAATAAAGGGCTACTTTAGGAAGTTCCATTCCTCAAGTCCGTAGCGCTCTTTTACGAGTTTTTCGACGAGATTGAGTTCATAATCCGTAAGCTCCCCTTCCTCAAGGGGAAACTCTTCAAAGAACTTCTGCTTCAGAAGGCCATATGCTTCGCTCATTGTAAGTTCAATACCTTCGCGTTCCAGGGTGGTGACCCTATCCCATATGCTCGTTATACCCTTATCTTGGAGTTTCTTTTTGGAGACCTTCAGAACCGAGGCTAGGACATCAAGATGTGTCCTGTACATGAAGGTTCCGTGCTGCAGGATAACCCCCTTACGCCTCGTTTGAGCGCTCCCGCTTATCTTCTTGCCGTTGGCTATTATATCGTTGAGTCCCGAAAAGTCCGCTTCCAATCCGAGCTCTCTAAGGGCGCTTACAAGGGGAGATGCCAGAATTCTGTAGCTCCTCTCAATGTCCCTCAAATCCGGGTGAATGCCCTCCCCAACTATCGCGCTGTAGGTAATCTCACCGTATTCATCATGGAACACGCTTCCTCCACCCGTTATACGTCTCACCACAGGGATTCCAAGCTCCGTGCATTTCTCCAAGTTAACATCATGCCTGACGCTTTGAAATCTCCCTATAGTTATCGAGCTGGGCTTAAACACATAGAGCCTGAATGTGTCCTCAACCTTTCCTTTAATCCTCGCATACATTATGGCTTCATCTATAGCCATCTGGATTTCAGGTCTCGCTGCAATGAGGGGAATAAACCGCATGATCATCTCCCCACATTCGCTTCTATCTCCTCAACCTCATCCATCACTTCCTCTTCCTCCTCAAGAAGGAGCTGCTCTTCAAGCTTCTCTTCTATTGATGCCTTCCTCCTCTCCTTCATTGTTAGCTTCTCAGCCTCAGCCACCATGTTTAAAAGAACCGCTGCCAGACGGGCTGCCGTTTCGGTCCTCATGGAAGCCTTGGCTTCCACATCCTCATTGTGTATAACCATGCTGACATTTGCTGGTCTGAAGTTCCCGTAATTGTCCACATACGCCTCCCAGAGGCTCAGAGCGATGTACTTATCCTTCGCACCCATATAAATCCTGATGGTATACCTCGGCTTGTTTCCCATGCAATCACCATCTAGAAATATAACCTTCTCAATAAAAGGCTTTTCTCGAAAACTGTCCATACTGTGGGATAACTGCGGCATCATACTCCGCTTTCTTTTCCCGGAGTGGTGTCAAAAACTTAAATCTAACGCTTCACTGCTTATCCCGATGATCTCAACAGCACGAAATTTTTAAAACCGGGGGGATAATTCTAAAATGCCCGATGAAGAATTCAGCCTTACCTGACTCATGATGAAGGAGTGACGGACTGAGGGTTCTCAAAAGGTGATCTCATGGAAAGTGCATATAAGCCTCTCATGGTAAGTATCTTTGGGAATATCCTTCTGGCTATTTTAAAAATCGCTATCGGGTTCATATACTCAAGCCTCGCTCTGATGTCAGATGGCGTCCATTCACTCTCCGATGTTATAACGAGCATCATTGGTTATTTTGGTGTTAAAATTGCCTCAAAGCCTGCGGATAAGAGCCATCCCTTCGGACACTCACGTTTTGAACCCCTGTTTGCATTCTTTATAGGTATGGCACTCTTCCTCGTGGCTTACGAGATAGGGAGGG
>Ga0190304_1001473_pt1 | contig 10467 bp, 9 predicted proteins | sample 48700712_MG_FD_161670 | JGI IMG/M metagenome (GOLD analysis project Ga0190304, IMG submission 161670) | Hydrothermal vent sediment bacterial communities from Southern Trench, Guaymas Basin, Mexico - 4870-07-1--2_MG | ecosystem: Environmental > Aquatic > Marine > Hydrothermal vents > Sediment ... | reverse complement strand
TCACTCCTTCGGCCATTTCCCTGCCAATAGCGTCCATGTGGCCGTGGTGGATCCTGGGGTGGGGAGCGACAGAAGGGTTCTCATGGCTCAGGCGGGGGATCACCTTTTTGTGGCTCCTGACAATGGTCTTTTGACCCTGGTCCTGGAGAGGATAGGTGGGGTGAGGATTTTTACCCTGAAACGGTGGGAGTTCACCTTGCCCAAGTTGAGTTCCACCTTCCACGGCCGTGATGTCTTCGCTCCTTTGGGTGCCTGGCTGGCCCGGGGTGTGCCCATGCCCATGCTGGGTAGGGCCGTGGACGACCCTGTTTTGCTGGAGTTGCCCTGTCCCTGTTGGGAAGAGGGAAGATTGGTAGGAGAGGTGTTGTGGGTAGACCCCTTCGGCAACCTGGTGACCAACGTGGAAAGGGAGATGCTAGAGGACAGGACAGTCGGGGAGGTGCTAGTGGCTGGCAAATCTCTTCCCTGGGCTTCGTGCTATGCCCAGTTGGAGCGGGGACAATTGGGGGCCATTTGGAACAGCTGGGATCTCTTAGAGGTTTTCGCTAACGGGGGCAGTGCCCGGGAGATTCTAGGAGTGGGCCCAGGGACTTCTGTAGAACTGGTAGTGGCGTGAGTCCTACCCATCTTTTTCCTTAACTATCTGGCACGGGGTTCTTCATGGGGCTCAAGGGTTTTGAGAGGTCTGAGGTTTTAGGGGTCTGTGGAGTTTCACCTGAAATCCTTCGTGTCAGGGAGGTGTTTGCCATGAGTAGAGTGGGTCTTTTCGCGGTAGCGGCTGTTTTGCTGGCCTGGTGCATAGGGGCCAGTGCCGAGGTGCCCATGAGCGAGGCCACCCAGGCCTGTGTTGAGTGCCACTGCCAGGTGACTCCTGGCATAGTGGCGGAGTGGGGGAAGAGTGTACATGCCCGTGTGACCCCTGCTCAGGCTTTGGCCAAACCCGAGCTGAAGCGGCGTGTCTCTGCTACTCAGGTGCCTAAGGATTCGGCTGGTGTGGTGGTGGGTTGTGCCGAGTGTCATACGGCCAGTCCCCAGGTCCATAAAGACACCTTCGAGCATAACGGTTTCCAGGTCCACATAGTGGTGACGCCAAAAGATTGTGCCATTTGCCATCCCAAAGAGGTGGAGGAGTACGGTAAGAACATCATGTCCCACGCCTATGGGAACCTCATGAACAACCCTGTCCATCACAATCTTTTGGATACGGTGGACGGTTTCCAGGATTTTACCGGGGTTGAGACCGTTTATAAAACTCCTGATGCCGAGACCATGGCTGACTCCTGTCTTTACTGTCATGGCACCAAAGTGGAAGTGAAGGGCGTTAAGACTCGAGAGACCTCCATGGGGGAGATGGAGTTTCCCGTTTTGACGGGTTGGCCCAATCAAGGAGTGGGTAGGGTGAACCACGATGGTTCACTGGGCTCCTGTAGCTCTTGCCACACCAGGCACGCCTTCTCTATAGAGATGGCCAGGAAGCCCTATACCTGCGCCGAGTGCCACAAGGGTCCCGATGTGCCTGCTTACAAAGTGTATATGGTGAGCAAGCATGGAAATATATACTACTCCATGGATAAGGACTGGGACTTTAAAAACGTGCCTTGGGTGGTGGGTAAAGATTTTACAGCGCCTACCTGTGCCACTTGCCATGCCAGTCTCATTGTGGACGAAGAGGGTAATGTCGTTGCCAAGAGGACTCATCAGATGAACGACAGGAGCCCCTACCGCATCTTTGGTCTCATTTATGCCCATCCCCATCCCAAATCTGCCGACACTACCATTATCAAAAACAAGGCAGGTCTGCCTTTGCCCACTGAACTCACTGGCGAGCCTGTAGCCCAGTATCTCATTGATGCCAAAGAGATGGCTAAGCGTCGGGAAGCCATGAAGGAGGTGTGCATGGCCTGCCATGCCTCTAGCTGGGTGGGGGGACAGTTTGCCAGGTTTGAGAAGAGTATCGAGACCACCAACGCCATGACCCTTACTGCCACTAAGATCCTCCTCAAGGCTTGGGAGACGGGAGTTGCCAAAGGGCTGGCCCAGGGTGATAGTGTCTTCAACGAGGCCATTGAGAAAAAGTGGGTTGAGCAGTGGCTCTTTTTCTCCAATTCCACCCGTTTCGCTTCGGCCATGGCTGGGGCCGATTACGGGACCTTTGCCAATGGTCGTTGGTACATGAGCAAAAATGTCCAGGAGATGGCGGACTGGCTCCAGTTTAAGCTCCAGGGCCTGAAAAAGGCTCAGGGGGGCGAGGGAGTGAAAGGGAAGAAGTGAGTAATAGAGGGGCCAAAGGCTCCTCTATTTTCTGTTTTGAGTGCTTGTTTTTGGAAGATTGGTAAAAGTTGACTAAAACGACTTGCGTTATCCAGATTTATGTTTATGTTAGTTAATAACAATTTTAGATTAGGAGGTTGGAGATGGCTGAGAGGTTGGAAGTGTATAAGTGTGAGGTTTGCGGTAACATAGTGGAAGTCCTCCATGGTGGTGTGGGACAGTTGGTGTGCTGTAACAAGCCCATGATTCACTTGGTGGAGGGTTCTGTGGATGCTTCCCAGGAGAAGCACGTGCCTGTGATTGAGAAAGTGGAAGGCGGCTACAAGGTGAAGGTGGGTAGTGTGGCCCATCCCATGGAGGAGAAGCACTATATAGAATGGATTGAACTTATCGCCGATGGCAAAGTTTACAGGCAGTTCTTGGAGCCCGGCGAAGCCCCTGAGGTTTTCTTCTCTGTGGAGGCGGAAAAAGTGACGGCCAGGGAGTACTGCAATCTTCATGGTCTCTGGAAGAGCTGAGGTGAGAGACGGGTTTCCTGGTTCCCTTTTTATGATGGACACAGAGTTGGGTTGGGAAAGGGTCTTTTCGCTATTGGAAGCAGCTGCATAGACCGACCAGGCTCTGGACCCTTTGTTCTTGAAGTCCAGGGCCTTCTTTTTGCTTAGATGGGGAGCTGGAAAGGCTTATCAGTGCGATTACAGTTTCCCGACTTTTTTGAAACTGTCAAAGTCGGGAACAGGGAGAGCGCCTGGGCACCATCATCCAACACATGGGATGGGAGGAGTTTGAGAAGTGCTTCTTCCAAGCCTACGCTGGATAATATCATCCAAATCGTCCAACCAGCCAGCTCCTTCCCTCAGCCTCCTCCTGAAAAACAACCCGGTGTCGTAAGGGTCTGCCGCCTGGTGATACTTAAAGTATATATGATCACCATGGATACCTACAATCTCCACTTTACCCGTTCGATGGGACATGACGTAGCGAAACTTCTTGGCCAGACCGTCCAGTCTCCTCTTGGCCTCCTCCACAGTCCAATAACCCTCCTCCAGAGCCACCTGGAATCTCTTTTTCACCCGCCTCACGGGCCTGCACTGAAAGAGATAGTATGGAACAACGCCCATAGATACCAAGCCATGCATGAGGGAAGCCAAAGTATCAGGATTGTCATTTACTCCCTTGAGAAGAACGGCCTGGTTGTAAACTACGACCCCTGCTTTAAAAAGTTTGGCTACCGCTTCCTTAGCTTCCTGGGTCAACTCCCTGGAATGGTTGAAATGGGTGACCACATAGACCTTCTTCCCATCATGGGAAAACCTCTCAAACACCTCCACAAGAGCAGGATCATCCAAAATCCTCTGGGGGAAAGTGGCTAACACCCTGCTCCCTATCCGCACGTAGCGGAGGTGGCTTACAGTGGAAAGCTCCTTAAGAAACCCCTCCAAAAGCTTCGTGGGTAGAATCAGAGGGTCCCCTCCACTTATAAGGACGTTGGTTATTTCCTCATGGCTCTTGACGTAATCCACCACATCCCTAAAACGCCGTGCCACCTCTTTTGTAGGCAGACCCACCAACCTTTTCCTGAAGCAGAAGCGGCAGTAAACGGGACAGCGATTTGTGGCCAGAACCAAAGCCGTCTGGGTATACTTGTGCTGGAGCCCTGAAACCTTCACGTTGGCCAGCTCCCCACTGGTATCGTAGAAGCCAGATAGATCCAGCTCGTCCACAGAGGGAACAGCCATCCTGCGGATAGGGTCCTCAGGGTCGTCTTTATTCACCAGAGATAGATAATACCTAGTTATGTTCATAGGATGCCTGGCCACCACCTCTTCCAGGCATCTTTTCTCTCTACGAGCTATATCCAGGTAGCGGGACAGTTCCTCCACCGTAGTGATATTTTTCCTCAATTCATCTTGCCAGCCCATGCACCCTCCATTTACATAAAAGTGTTATGTGAACTTAGGAATAAGTAATTAATTGAATTACCGGACATCAAGCGTACCTGAATCTTCTAGCCTTTTGAAAGATAACAAACTTTTTTTAAATATTCAAGGGATGGAAAATGGAGCTTTTAGCCTATTCCAAGGGATCTTATTATCCATCCACGCCTTGACGGGAGTCGAAGGCCTGGACTAATGATGGGGCCATGCGTGTGAGGGATATCTTAAAAGAAAGGGATCCGGCCATATCATTCGAGTTCTTCCCTCCCAAGTCCCATCGGGAGGAAGAAGCCCTCTTCGAGAACCTGGAGAGATTGAAGAAGTGGAACCCAGCTTTCGTTTCCGTCACCTATGGGGCAGGGGGCAGCACCCACGATAAGAGCCTGGGGATCGCCTACACCATGAAGGAGCAAGGGCTAAACGTGGTGGCCCACCTCACCTGTGTTGAGGCAACCAAAGAGGACCTGGCCAGAACCCTGGACTGGCTGGCGGAAAGGGGTATCGAAAACATCCTGGCCCTCCGGGGTGATCCACCCCAGGGAGAGAAGACGTTCAGGCCAGTGCCCGGAGGGTTCCAGTACGCTTACCAGCTGGTAGAGTTCATAAAGAAGGGCTGGGACTTCTGTGTAGGAGTTGCGGGATACCCCGAAGGCCACATAGAGAATCCCGATAAAGAAGCAGATCTGCGCTACCTCAAACTCAAAGTGGATAAAGGAGCCGATTTCGTAGTGACCCAACTCTTCTTCGATAACCGATTCTTCTTCGACTTCCTGAAAAGGGCTAAGGCCATTGGCATTAAGGTGCCCATCATCCCCGGCATCATGCCCATCACCAACTTGAAGCAGGTGATGCGTTTCACCCAGCTCTGCGGCGCTACCATCCCAAGAGCCCTTCTGGAATGGCTAGAAGAAGGAAATACTCCCGAAGAGGTGCGCAGGCGAGGCATTGAACACGCCCATCTACAGTGCAAGGAACTCGTGGAAAGGGGAATCAAAGCTCTTCACTTTTACACCCTAAACCGCTCCCGAGCCACGGAAGAGATCCTAACCCGCCTTCTGGGAGAGCCTGAGGTATAGAAAGATCTCTATATTGCCCTTTTTGGCCCCAGGCACGGGAGACTCCACCTCCCCCAAAATCTGAAAGCCTAATTCCAAAGCCTTGGCCTTTACCCTCTCCAATGCCTCCCTGCGGGCGGCATCGTCCCTCACTACGCCCCCCTTGCCCACCTTTTCCCTACCCACCTCAAACTGGGGTTTCACCAGAAGGAGGGCCTCGCCTCCCCCTCTCAACGCCCTCTTCACCGCAGGCAACACCAGGGTAAGGGAGATGAAGGAGAGATCAGCCACCACCATGTCCACCTCCTCCCCCAGATGGAAAGCCTCGAGATACCTCACATTCACCTTTTCCATGACCACCACCCGGGGATCTTGGCGGAGGATCCAGTGGAGCTGGCCATAGCCCACATCCAAGGCATAGACCTTCTTGGCTCCCCTGGCTAGGAGACAGTGAGTGAAGCCCCCTGTGGAAGCCCCAAAATCGGCCACCACCTTGTCTGCTACATCAATGTCCAAGGAGTCCAGGGCCCCTTCCAGCTTCAGACCTCCCCTACTCACATAGGGACAAGCCTCACCCTTCACTTCTATTTCCACATCGGGGGGAAAAGCCTTACCCGCCTTGTCCACCCTCTGGCCCTGAACCCACACCTGGCCCGCCATGACAAGGGCCTGGGCCTTCTCACGACTCTCTACCAAGCCTCGCTCTACCAGGAGGACATCTAGACGCCTTTTGGCACCGGCCATCAGAGAAGCACCTTCCCCCCGCCGCCGGGCAGGTCCATGGCATAGTGAGGATAGGCCAATCCAGACACCCGCCCCCACAGGGACTTCATAATGTCCCTCCCCTCGTCCGCAGAGACCCTGAAGTGGGCCGTGCCGGGAGCGGGATCGCATTGAAAAAGGTAGTAAGGCTTCACACCCAGGGAGAGAAGGTCCATGAAGAGTTCGGCCAAGGTCTCCCTGGAATCGTTCACCCCCCTGAGAAGGACCGTCTGAGAGACCAAGGAACAGCCCACCCTGGAAAGGCTCTCCACGGCCCTGGCCATCTCCTCCGTCAGTTCCCGAGGATGATTGACATGGAGACAGATCCACAAAGGAGTGTAGCCATCCAAAACTCTCAGCAACTCCCCGTCCACACGGGAGGGAAGAGCCACAGGCACCCGGGTACCTATACGTATCACCTTCAGAGTTTCCACAGATCGGGCCAAAGAAAGAAGCTTCTCCAACATCTCCAAGGGCAGAAGTAAGGGATCACCACCGGATATGAGAAGGTCTTCCACTTGGGGGTTATTCTTCAGGTAGTCCTCGAGTTCCATCCACCAGGAGAAGAAGAAAAGGGGCCGTCTCCAGTTCCTCTTCCTGAAACAGTAGCGGCAATGGAGAGCACACCGATTGGTGGTCACAACCAGAAGGCGGTTGTCATATCGATGGACTGCCCCAGGGAAAGGAGAATGAGCATCCTCCGCTAAAGGGTCTTCCATCCCAGGATCCTCCAGCTCTAAAGGCGAGGGCACCACTTGGCGCCTGATGGGATCTTCTGTATCCCCGGGATCCATGAGGGAGAGAAGAAAGGGCGTGATAAAGGGAGGATAGACCCGGCATGCTTGTCTTACCCTCTCTCGCTCAGAAGGCGAAAGGACCATCACCCTCTCCAGCTGATCAAAGGTGGTGACGGCCTGGGCCAGCTCTAGTCGCCAGTCTCCAGCCACTCTCGGGGATCGGAAGAGACGAAGAGCCATCGCTCGTCCACTCTTTTGTCCAGATAGTCCTTGTACACCCCAGGACCATCCTGGGCTTCCAAAAGCTGAAAATGGGCTGTGGAAAGGGCACGACCCAGCAGTGAATAGGTAATCTCCTTCTGTCCACTCCAAAAGGCCGACCACCAGGGCTTATGGTAAGGGCTGGGCAGTCTCTTAACCCAGGAAGGAAGAGGTTTACCGCCCTCCCTTGACAACCAACCCAAAGCCACCCTCAACTCCCCTACCATGAGCTCCAAAGAGGCAGCCAAAGCTCCCTCACCTAGCTTCTCAGAAACCAAACGCTGAACCCCCCTAGCCCATCCCCAACCATAGAACTCCCAGGATGGCCCCTCCACCATCAGAAGATGGAACGCCAGCTCATGGGCACAATAGGAGAGAAACCTACCCCGGGGCAAGTCGTATATAATCACCGTCCTCTCATCTTGGAGATAGTAAGATCCCCTGTCCATATACTCTCCCATTCTCCTATAGAGACTCCAGGGAAAGGGAAGAACAAAGAGGATAGGCAAAGCACAATAGTAACCCTCCGTGACGGACAATTGTCCCACGGAGACCATATAAACCACCAAACCCGAAATCCCCATCAGGGAAGCACCAAGACCCAGAGAGAGCCTCCTAAACCGGCCTTTCAGCTGGGATATGGCAGGGTAAAAAACCATCTTGGGCAGGGGGCACTCCCTGTCCAAAACCCTCCCCAACACGCAAGCCGCCTTGGAAAAGAGCTCCTGAGCTTCCTCACCCACCACCAAAGGACCCTTAGAGCCGCCTCTTTCCCGGGTCAGCTCCTCCTTCCTAAGACGAGTCACTTCCAAAAGGAGGTCCCACTGCTCAAAAGCACGTTCCAGAGGGGTCATGATCACTCGCTCAAGGTAAGGGTAACCTGAGTAGGATCCAGCCCAATTTCCCAGGGAGACTGGTCAGAAACCCTCACCACCTCCACAGGGGAGAAAGGGCTTTTGTTATAAACACGGGGGGTTGTGACTGCATCATAGAAGTCGGCGATGTGGATGATCCGAGCCAAGAAACCAGGTGCCTTCCTTCGCATGAACTCCGGATACCCAGAAAAACTCATACCCAAATGGTGCTCCAAAACAGCTGGGAACATCCTGGCCGTCTCCCTACTTATACCCCACCTTCTTAAGAGAAAAGCCAATCCCTCTACGGGGTGTCGCTTCACCACCTTCCACTCGTCCTCCGTGAGGATACCAGGCTTGTTTATGATTTCGGCGGGGATCCTTACCTTTCCTATGTCGTGCACCAAGGCTCTGCTCATAAGGTCTAAAATATGGGGGAGTTCTTCTAGGTTTATGTTATTGCCACCCATGATCTCGACTTATATAAAAAAAGCATAAAAAAACAAAGCTAAAGAAAAGAAACAGGAGGTTCCTCATGGAAAAGAAACTGGAAGATGCGCTTAAGGAGCTCACCCCTTTGGTCCCTCCTCAAGAGATAAAAGGCAGAATGGCAAGATTTCAAAGCTTCATGGAAAAGAGAGAGATACCCGGAGCCCTCCTCTTCCATCCTCCTGATCTGTACTACCTCACGGGAAGCACACAAGAGGGCTACCTCTACATCCCCTCCTCAGGTGAGCCCAAGTACCTGGTCCAGAAGTACGCTCCCCGGGCCCAGGTGGAAAGCCCCTGGGAAGTTGTGCCCTTGAAGAGCCTAAAAGAGCTTCCAAATATCATCACTCTGGAGGGCCACGTGGGTACAGAGATGGATCTCATCACCCACAGTCGCCTTCAGAGGCTCAAAAAGCTCTTTCCACAGGTGGAGTGGACAGACATCTCTCCCATGATCAGAGAAGCAAAGAGCGTCAAAACCCCATGGGAAGTGGAGGTCTTGAGAAAAGCAGGAGAGATAGTGGTCAGGGGTTACATAAAAGCCAGGGGACTCCTGCAAGAAGGAATTACCGAGATAGAGCTGGCCGCCCGGATCTTCCTGGAGATGAGACTCCTAGGCCATGAAGACGGCGAAACCATGCGGAGTGGGCGGATGGAGGGATTTATGGGTCACATCCTCTCAGGTTACACAGCTGCTTTCCCCAGCTATATGAACGCTCCCCTCAACGGAGTGGGGCTTTCCCCCGCCAATCCTACAGGGCCAAGCCTGAAAAAGATCGGCCGGAAAGAAACAATCGTTATGGATTTCTTCGCCACCCACATGGGCTACCTCACCGATATGACCAGGACCCTATGCATCGGCCAGGCCCCATCCAAGATGAGGGAGGCTCACAAGGTGCTCACAGAGGTCCACAAGTTTCTCAAGGAAAACCTGAAATCAGGCGCCAACGCCCTGGACATATACAACGGAGTGCTGGAAATCACCACCAGGTCGCCATTCAGGGATTACTTTATGGGTTATGGAGACTACAAAGTGAACTTCATAGGCCACGGTGTAGGTATTGAGATAGACGAATACCCCTTCATTGCCAGGGGGCTGGAGATGGAGCTGAAGGAGAATATGGTGGTGGCTGTGGAGCCCAAGTTCCTCTTCCCAGGGGAAGGGGCCGTGGGATTGGAAAACACCTACCTCATCACTCCCACTGGAGGGCAGACTCTCACACCAGCCCCGGAAGAGCTGTGGGAGAAACACGGTTGACAAAGGTAGAACCAGGCACAAAATTCTTCTTTGGAAAACTCTGTTTAGGAGGTAGGTAAAATATGGGAAGCCAGCTTAGGACCCTTTTCTTCCTCTCCATCCTCACAGCCCTCTTTGTGCTCATAGGAGATGCCTTGGGAGGGAGAACAGGTATGGTCTTTGCCCTGATATTAGCAGGGGGCATGAATTTCATGGCCTACTGGTTCAGCGACAGGATCGTCCTGGCCATGTACAGGGCCAGAGAGGTGAGTGAGGTAGAAGCACCCCAACTTTACGCCATTGTGCGGGAACTATGCCAGCGGGCAGAGTTGCCCATGCCCAAGCTCTGCATCATTCCCACCCAAACCCCCAACGCCTTCGCCACGGGCAGAAATCCCCAGCACGCTGCCGTAGCAGTGACAGAGGGCATTCTCCAGCTGCTGTCCTGGGAAGAATTGAAGGGCGTCCTGGGCCATGAGTTGGCCCATGTGAAACACCGGGACATCCTCATCCAGAGCATAGCCGCCACAGTGGCCGGTGCCATCGTTATGCTAGCCAGACTGGGGCAGTGGGCCCTCATTTTTGGAGGACTTGGAGGGGAAGACCAGGACAACCCCATGGGAGCTGTTGGAGCCATCCTCCTACTGATAATGGCACCCATCGCCGCTTTCCTCATACAGATGGCTATCTCCAGATCCAGGGAATACTACGCCGATGAAGACGGCGCTCGTTTCTGTGGCCAACCCCTCCACCTGGCAAATGCCTTAAGGAAGCTGGCTCATGGGGTACAGGCCGTTCCCATGAAAGAGGCCAATCCTGCCACGGCCCACATGTTCATCGTCAACCCTCTGAAAAGCAGTGGTG
>Ga0190304_1001472_pt1 | contig 10488 bp, 8 predicted proteins | sample 48700712_MG_FD_161670 | JGI IMG/M metagenome (GOLD analysis project Ga0190304, IMG submission 161670) | Hydrothermal vent sediment bacterial communities from Southern Trench, Guaymas Basin, Mexico - 4870-07-1--2_MG | ecosystem: Environmental > Aquatic > Marine > Hydrothermal vents > Sediment ... | reverse complement strand
TGGAAAGGGCTGTAGTGAACACTGTTGCTGGGAAGAGGATGGAATGAGCGCAAGAGATACAATCTTAGACAATTTCAAGCAGCTTCTCTCAGACATCTCGACCGCCAATGGGTACAACTGTGATGTGGCGAAGGTCGAGAGGAAGATGTTGTACTGGGACGTTGAAGAGTCCTTTCCTGTTCTGATGGTCCTTGGAGGGAACGAGGAGTACGAAGACACCCTTGGGAGCGTCGTTTACTCAACGCTCCATGTGAGGATAAGGGGGTACTCTCAAGACTCCACTGACCCTGAGACAGCACTCTGCAACATCATCGCAGACGTGATCAAGGCAATTGACTCACAAGATAACCCGTATAGGAACGAGACCTCCATCATTAGGTTAGAGACCGACGAAGGATGGTTTAACTTTCAAGAGCAAGGGTTTGGGTATTTTGATCTCGAGGTAACGGTGCGGTATAGCTTTGAGAAAGGGAATCCATGAAAGAGTGGCCTAAAAACTGTTTGATTGGTGTCGCACAACCTTTGACCTGGCCCTACGTCCATTCGTGGACGCACCTGTCCATGATGGCCCTCGATCGCCCAGACCTGATCGTGCTCGACACCCCTAGGAGTGGGGATCTCGCGGAGAAGAGAGAAGCTCAAACCAAAGCTGCGATCCAAATGGGCTGTACACACATAGTCTACCTGGATGCTGACATGGTCTACCCCAGAAGGGCGTTGTGGGACATGATGGAGGTGATTGAGGACGGGCTGGCAGATATGTGTGGGATTGTCTGTTACAGGGGTGCGCCACCTCATGATCCACTGATCTGGGGAAAGGAGGAAGATCGCCTCCTCGTTCCGTTCAAGGACTATCAGTTTGGAGACCTCGTTGACGCAGGAGCGACAGGCTGCGCTTGCTTGATGGTGAAGACCTCGATTCTCAAGATCGTTGACCCTCCTTATTTCCAAGTGCACGAGGTCAAGGAGGGAGAGAAGATCATCAGAAGAGGCGAGGACACCTACTTCACGAAGAAGCTCACAAGAGCAGGAGCTAGACTGAAGGTCATCACGAAATACGACGTTGGCCACATTAGAGAGATTTTGATCGATAGAAATGTTTGGCTCATGGGGTTGCTCATGAGCAAGTTGAAGACCCCTGAGCGAGTCGTCCAACTCTTGAAACAATTAGAGAAGGAGGAGAAAGATGGGAACTCCATTGATGGGTAGATATGCTTCAGTAAGACTTGGCAGTAATCTTGTTGCCAATCTCGGAAGCTGGTCAATTGACATCAACATGGATGATATTGATGTGACTGCTTTTGGGAGTGTCTGGGGAAAGAGCATGCCTGGGTTCCAGAGATGGACAGCGACAATCGAAGGCTACTATGATCCTGCTGACTCAACTGGGCAAGCTGTTCTCCAGAGCAATGCCCTCTCAGCGACGAAGATCACTGACATAAGGTTCTACATTGACTCAACCTCTTATTGGACACCAGACACTAGCAGCGATGCCGATGCAGGCTGTTACATCAACACGGTCAGCATCAGACATGATAAAGCTGGGGTCGCAGCTGTGACTTACAACGTCCTCGGCTATGGTCCATTAACACTTGTGTAAGTTTCATGATGAAACTTGCTAGGAGGAGTTATGCTCAAGCTCAAGCGATTCGACAAACCTCAATGGTTTGATGTACCTCAGTTCGAGGGAGTGCGCCTTTTGATCAAGCCAGCATCGTTCAAGACGACGACGCAGATCCTCTCAACTGTGAAGCGCAAGGTCAAGACAGAAGACGGCTACATTGATGACTTTGATGATGGCAAGTTCGCGTTGGAGCTGTTCAAAGAGCTCTTGGTGGACTTTGAGGGGATTGAGGTAGATGGCAACCCCTCGAAGGATGAGGTCAAAGAGCTCCTGTACGAATACGAGTTTTTCAGGACCTTTGTCAGTGAGAAGGCGAACGAGCTCTACAAGACCATAGAGCAAGAGCTAGATGAAGAACTAAAAAACTCGACGAGCTCGCAGGGTGGATAAAGCATAAAAAGGAGACGAAGTTCTGGTGTGATAAGTGCAAGGAGTTTTACAAGCAGAAAGGAGAAGACCCACCTTGCGAGCGATGCTTCCCAGGAGTTCACAGAAACAACGTTGACGCATGGGAGATTTTCAAGTTGGTCTCCTTTGAGGAAATGGGCCCAACAACTGAGGGGATTTTGAAAGTCGCAGAACTCTTAGGCGTAGAGGACCCCATAGAAGTGCTATTCAAGGTAGGGAGGCTTATAGGTGCCAGCCGAGAGAGTTGAATATGAACTCTATGTAAAGGACAAGGCCACTGGGCAGTTGAAGAAGCTCTCGGACGCCCTAGGCAGTCTAGGCAGAAAAGCTGCCCAAGCAGGCAGGTCCATGACATACGCTTTCCGTGAGGGCAAGAAAGAAGCTGAGAAAACAAAAGGTGAGCTCTCCAACCTAGAGAAAACCCTCGGTAGGCTCCAGCGTACCATCACAGCTTTCATCGGTGTCTGGGCTTTCAGGAAGGTCACTCAAGGCATGGCAGCTCTTGTCCGTTCAGGCATAGAGTTCAACAAAACGATGGAGCAGACCAAGATAGGGATTGGGGCCGTCCTTGCAGCTCAAGCTCGCATCATTGACGCAACAGGGCGCGAACTCCAAGGAAGGGAGAAGGTCCTCGCTGCTCAGAGGATTGCCGTCAAAATTCAACAAGACCTCCTGGAAGCAAATCTCAAGACTGCTGCTACATATGAAGAACTCCTGAGGATGTTCGAGCAAGCCTTCCCTCATGCGCTTGCTGAACAATTTGACATCGGTCAGATTGAAGAGTTCGTGGTGGCCATGTCCCAGGCTGCAACCGCAATGGGCATCCCGTTGAACATGATGGCTGAGGAAATGCGGGCGATGCTCAAGGGGACGATCACGGCCAAAAACACCCTCATTGCAACGGCCCTCCACATGGACAAGGATGTCATCAGGAGGCTTCAAGGTCGATCAAAAGAGCTCTTCGACTACATCATGGAAAGGTTGCGAGCCTTCCAACTCTCAGCCCCTGACACCGCAAAAACCTGGGAGGCAGCCTTCACCAACATGAAGCAGGCGTTCTCTCAGAGTGTCGGTGAAGCAATGCAGGAGTTCTTTGAGGCCAACAAAGAGACCATGCGAGAAATGGCTGAGTTCTTCAGGTCAGAGGAGTTCAAGGCTGGGATCAAAGGTCTCGCGACAGTTCTGCTCCTAGCAACAAAAGTTGTAGGAAAGGGTGCTGTGCTTGCAGGGAAGATCTCGCCCTCTGACAAAGAGTTAAGGCAAGACATGATCAAAGCCTTCGACAAGCAAATCAGGGAATATGAGGACAAGATTGCAAGGCTCAAAGCTCTAAAAGAAATAGCTGGAAAGAGTATATTCTACAGAGCACTGTTAGGACCAAAATATCTGCACATGCGCACTCCTGAGGAGTATCAAGATGAGATCGACGTTCTCATGATTAGGCTCAAGCTCCTCAGAGAAGAAAGGCAAAGATACATCAGAGAGACGAGTGATTGGTATAAGGAGTTCAAGAAACTGCAGGAAAAGCTCCACAAAGAAGCAGTAGGTTTCGAGGTCCTACCAGGTAAGGGTGGACCTACCGAGGAAGAAAAGAAGGAAAGACAAAAAATCCTAGACGAGTACGAGAAGGCTCACAAAGAGGTCGTCGACAGAATCAAAAAAGCCACCCTCGACGAGACCGACTATAAGCTCTGGAAACTCAAAGAATGGTACGAGGACACAAAGAAGATCTACGAGAAAGCTGGAAAGGACACCACTGAGCTGAAGCTCCAATACATCAGGGAGCAGCTAAGGATAGAGGAAGAGGCTGCTCAGAAGATCGAAAAAATCAGAAAAGACCTCGTGGACAAGACTAAAGAGCTCACCCTCCCAGAAGGAGAATACAAACGTTGGAGCTTAGACCAAGAGATCGCTGATCTGAAGAAAAAAGCAAAAGGCAACAAAGAGCTCCTGGACGCCATAACTGAATACCGCAAGGCTAAGCTAGCCGAGATCAACAAAGAAGAAAGGGAGCGTTGGCTCAAATCTCACAAGAACACACGCGAATATCTCGAGTGGCACCTGAAACAGATGGAGGAGAACGGGGCCACCATCAAAGAGCTTGAGCAAGAGAAATGGGAATGGATGAAAAAATACACTGACGACGCCTTAGCAGGAATGAAGATAGGATGGAATGAGTACCTGCAGGATGTACAGACTGTCACTCAGAGGATGGCAGACCTAGTACGAGAATCCGCTCAAGCAATGGAAAAGTCCTTCTCAGACTTCTTTTTCGATGTAATACAAGGGAAGCTCAAGAGGCTGAGTGACTACGTAAGGGCTTTCTTCAACTCCCTGGCAAGAGCTACCGCTGATGTCCTGGCACAACAGACAGTAGGCTGGATTGGGGGATGGGTGAAGAGCAAGATTCCTGCATCAAAGACACCCACAGGTCCCAACAAGATAATTGACCCTCGCACAGGAAAGATTCTAGCAATTCGGACACATCAAGGAGGAGTTGTGGGTAGTCCAGGAATTCCGACTCAACTAGTTCCAGCATCTCTCTTCATCGGAGCTCCTAGACTCCATGAGGGACTGAAGCCTGATGAATTCCCAGCAATCTTGCAGAAGGGCGAAGAGGTAATACCGCGGAACCAGGCTAAACAGCCTGCGAAAGTAACAGTGAACATTATCAACAAAGGTTTGGAAGAGAAGAAAGCTGAGGTGTCAAAAGTACGAATGGACGCACGACAACTTGTCCTCGATATAGTGCTTACTGACCTTGCAGAAAACGGCCCTCTACGACAAGCACTAGGAGCTGGAGGCGTGTAGTATGGCTGATTTCCCAACATTGAGCACAGGAGCTTGGTGGCCTTTTGAGGAAAGCCAAGCAGAATATGGCGACCTCAAATCTCCTGTCGAAGCTGGATACAAAATCACAAGGAAAAGGTTCACACGAGCTCCCAAGACATGGAAGATGACCTACGGTGGAATGAACGATTCAGACTTTCAAACCCTCAGACAGTTCATAGATGAGCAAGGGACTACTGGGAGCTTCAACTGGACTCATCCTGTTACAGGAGAAACTCATGAGGTTCGCTTCGTGAGACGGCCCAAACTCACTTACAGAGACAAGTACTGGTTTATGGACTGTGAGTTGGAGGAGGTCTAGATGCTCAACCTATCAACCGCCATAGCGATCGAGAAAAACAAACTCAGCTCTACAGGAGCGTGGCTTATCCTGCTGGAGATCAACTTCGAGGGAGTCGACCCCATCAGACTAGTCCACAACACAGAAGACATAACGTGGAATGGCTACACCTGGCAGGCTTTTCCTCTGGACTTCGAGGAGATTACAGAAGACGGAAAAGGGAAACTACCCACATTTGCCATTAAGGTTTCAAACGTGTCACGGGCCCTAATGCCCTACATCGAAGCCTCTCAAGGAGGCATAGGAGCTCAGGTGATTTTGAGAGTTGTCCACTCAGATCATCTTGATGAGACAGAGCCTGTGTTGGAAGAAGTCTTTGAGGTGATAAGCTGTCAGGCAGATCCGCTATGGGTGAGATTCACCCTCGGAGCTGAAAATCCTCTCTTGCAACGGTGTCCTAAGCAAAGGTACTTGAAAGATCATTGTAGGTATAAGGAGTTCAAAGGGCCTGAGTGTGGATACAGTGGGCCTGAGACAGAGTGCAATCGAACTTTTGAAAGGTGTAAAGAGCTCGGAAATGCCTCGCGCTTTGGAGGGTTCCCAGGGATTCCCACAGGAGGCGTGTATGCTTGATCTTATAGGTAAGCCTTTTAAGGATGGTGGCAGAGGCCCAGACAGTTACGACTGTTGGGGTCTTGTGCGCGAGGTTTTTCGTCGTTTTGGGGTGGAGCTTCCTGACTACAATGTAGGGGCGTTCGAGTGTGAGCAGGTTGGACAACAGATAATGAAGGAAATGAGGACTCCCGCCAGGTGGCAACGACTCAAAAAGCCAGAAGTTCCATGCGTGGTAGTGATAAAGAATGATCCTGTTTGGGCTAATCATTGTGGAGTGTATATAGGAGACGGGAAGTTTATTCACACATTGCAAAAGATAGGCTGCAACATCGACCGCATTGACCATCCTTTATGGAAAAAGAGAATCGTGGGGTTTTTCAGATATGTTGGATAAGGTCACCGTTATAGCAATCAAAAACCCTTTTCAACCTCATGACAGAGAGATAAGAACAGTCGACTGGGTAGAGGGCGAGACCATACACCACTACATCAGTGACTATCGACCTCTGCCTGACACTGAGTTCGTCGCAAGCATCAACGGTCGGATAGTTCCTCTCGACACTCCAGTCTATCCAGGGGACTATGTTGCTGTTTGCCCTGTCCCACAGGGAGGTGGAGGTGGAAAGGACGTACTCCGCACAATTGCTTTTGTGGCTCTTATAGTGACCGTCGCAGCCGTCACGCCTCACCTAGCTCCTTGGGCGGCCGAGACTTTTCATATTGGTGCTACGACCGCGAGTGCCCTAACATCAACAGCAATAATGATGGGCGGGTCGGTGCTGATCAACGCGGTGCTGCCCCCACCTAAACCTGATCTGCCACAAATAGACATATCCGACCCATTCAAAGAGTCACCTACGTACAGTTGGGGGCCTCTACGACAGACCACTGTACAAGGCGGGCCCATTCCCACTCTTTACGGAACCCATCGAATCGCAGGACAGGTGCTAAGTCAGTCAGTTACAGTAGACGGAAACAAGCAGATTCTCAACCTACTCCTCGGAGTATGCCACGGGCCTATAGACAGTATTTCGGACATCCGCATCAACGATCAGCCAGTGAGCTATTACAAAGGGGTGGCCACCTACACAAGGCTGGGAACCCTCAACGACGAGGTCATTGAAGGATTTGATGAAGTCGTGTCCCAGCAGGACTTCGGACAGAAGCTCGGCTCAGTCACTCATCAAACCGACGGAAACGCTGTCGAGAAGATAGAAATAGACATAACTGCTCCCTATGGATGCTACTACGCAAATGACCAAGGAGGGCTGGACACAAGACAAGCAGACTTCAAAGTTGAGTACAGGGAAGTAGGAGCATCAGAATGGACTCTCGCAGGAAACTACTCAATCTCAGGAGCAACCAGCCAGGCGATCAGAAGGACTATCACCATTGACAACCTCACTCCCGCCCAGTACGAGGTACGAGTTACCCGCACCAACACTGAGTCAAGTTCTGCTCGCGAACGAACTACTATTTACTGGGTAGCAATGAGAGAGATCATCAAACAGGCTTTGATCTACCCAGGAATTGCTAAGTATGCTATCAGGGCCCTCGCCACCGATCAGCTCTCTGGAGGAGTGCCGTCTGTCTCATGTCTTGCCAGCCGCCTAACCGTTCAAGTATACAATCCATCGACAGGTGAGTGGGAGTCCAAGGACGCTCGCAATCCTGCTTGGGCGGCTTATGACTTGCTTGTAAACGAGACCTATGGCGCAGGTATTCCTCACAGTCGGATTATCTACGATGACTTCTCGTCCTGGGCTTCGTATTGTGATGAGATCGTAGATGGGAAGCCCCGCTTCAGGCTCAACATGGTTCTTGATGCCCAGATGGACTTGTGGAAGGCCTTGCTTTCTATCTGCCAGATAGGAAGGGCTATTCCCGTTCGTAGAGGGACGAAGTACGGAGTGATAGTGGATCGTCCTAGTACCCCAGTCCAGCTCTTCACAATGGGCAACATTGTCCAGGGATCGTTCAAGCTCAGTTACCTTCCCAAGAAAGACAGGGCCAATGCCATTGAGGTCTCGTACATTGACGCAGACCGAGACTACACTAGGCAGGTTGTAGCAGTCTACACGGATGAGTACAACGAGAGCTCAGAGCCTGACAACAAGACAAGCATGAGGCTCTTTGGATGCACAGACCGTGATCAGGTGATCCGAGAAGCCGCTTACAGGTTGAACAGCACCAGATGGCTAGTGAGGACGATTGAGTTTGACGCTGACATCGACGCCATTGCTTGCCAAGTAGGAGATCTCATCTACTTCCAGCATGACGTGCCCAACTATGAGCGAGATTTCAGCGGGAGGTTGGTTGGAGCCACCTCTAACACGGTGACCCTGGACAGAGAGGTCACCCTCCAGCCAGACACCTCATACGCCGTCCTAGTGCGGTTAAGTGACGACACCTTGGTGGAGAAAGAAGTGGAGAGTGTAACAGAGGAAACGACAACAGACACCCTCACTCTCACCTCAGAGTTCTCCACTGTCCCAGAGAAGTATGACCTCTATGCCTTTGGGGAGGTCTCATCTTACAAGCGCCCTTACAGGGTCACCAGTATAACTAGATCCAAAGACCTCACTCGACACATAACAGCGGTAGAGTACATTGAGGATATCTACACTGATACTGGGTACGTCTTTGAGCAACCTACATGGCAGGTGGCTTACCAAGAAGCAGTTCAGGTCTATGCCCATGAGTTTCTCACCTGGGCACCCGATGGCACATATAAGACCAATGTAGCTGTCACATGGCATCCAGCTATATCGACTGAAGGCTTCAGCTGGGCAGTGTGGCTGGAGGACATTACAGCGGGCACCGATCCCGTTCGTGCGGGAACTAGCTCTGACAGGAACTTTGTCATCCCTTCGTCCTATCTCACTTTGTCTCATCAGTATCGGATCTATGTCGTAGGCGCAGACCAAGGGCCTGTGGAGAAGAACTTCTACCCAGCTTGGCAAGCCTCCACAGACTACAATGTTGGGGACTATGTTATCCCTACAACGAGCAACGGGCACAGGTATGTGTGCACGGTGGCAGGGACGTCTGGATCCGATGAGCCTGACTGGCCTACAGAATCAGGAGCTACTGTCGAGGACGACAGTGTAACCTGGCAAGAAGCAGGCGTCTCGGGCAACTCAACTCTTATAACCGTCCTGGGAGAGTATGCTCCACCGTCAGATATCGCTTCCTTTAACGGAGTCTTCGACTCGATCACTCGCACGGTCAAATTCACCTGGGCCGCGATCTCTGACATAGACCTCGACCACTATGAGATAAGACAAGGAGGATCAAGCTGGGACGACGCAACCGTTGCGATAAGCCATGCAACAGGAACCTCAGCATCACTGTATATCGAGGACGCCACCCAGGACACCATCCGCTATTGGATCAAGGCAGTAGACAAGGCAGGAGTCTACTCGATCAATGCCGCCTATGTAGATGTTGACATTGACACCAGCAGTTGCCCTCTTCAGACACCCACGGGACTCACACTGGAGACCTACAATGAGATAGCCTCAGACGGAACAGATAGGGTTTACGTCAGAGCAACCTGGAACAACAACGCTGAAACGTCAGACAAGTTCCACCACTATGAGCTTAGGTTGACTAAGACCTCATCAGGCCACACTTCACAGTATGCTACTGTCGACACTCAGTACACTTGGGAGGTTCTCCCAAACACTGAGTACAGCGTAACGGTGAGAGCGGTCGACATTGCTGGCAACGCCACATCTTGGGCTACAGCGGTCTCAATCACAAGTGCGAAGGACACCATCGCTCCTAGCACCCCAACCTGGCCTAGCAGTGGGGCGATTATTGCAGGATTCAAAGTTATCGGTCTCAAATGGAATGCTAACTCAGAAGCAGACCTTGACAGCTACGAGGTGGAGCGGAGCGACACAGGAGACTTTACGGGTGAAGAGGTCTCACTTGGACGGGTCTACACCCATTTCTTCGTTGATAATGACCTAGAGGTGAACAAGCAGTATTGGTACAGAATACGAGCATGGGACACATCAGGCAACGCTTCAGACTGGTCAGAAGTGAAGACGACCACAACTCTTCAAGTGGGGTCAGCCGACATCGCTTACAACTCGATTCTTGCAGACCACATCAGCGTGAATCAGCTGTCAGCCATCAGTGGAAATCTGGGAACGATCGTCGCAGGACTCCTGCAGTCCCAGAACTGGGGAGCGTCAAACGGTGTCAGAGTTAACCTGGATGAGGGAATGATTGAATTCGGAGGCAGCGATTCGCCAAAACTCAAGTGGGACGGAACGACCCTTTCTGTAGAGGGCCAAGTAACCATCACAGGAGGCTCTGGCCTGGCTAATCTGTCCGATGCAAATGCAGATAGCATAAGTGAGACCTCCTCGAGGAAATGGGCTGGAGAAAGTGGAGCGGACAGGACACCTCCTCTTCCTTCTGATGAGGGACTCGTGGGGTATTGGAGCTTTGATGAAGGAGAAGGAACAACGGTCGGCGACAGCAGTGGACACGGAAACAATGGGACTATCCACGGAGCATCCTGGGTTGACGGGGTCAGTGGGAAGGCTTTGAGTTTTGATGGGGAGGACGATTATGTCTGTGTTCCACGATCGTCTTCTTTGGAACCTTCTCAATTGACCGTCGCAGTATGGGTAAAAATGAACAGTTTGACTTCAACGGGTTGGGGTCCAATGTTGGTTTCAAAATATGGTGGTAA
>Ga0190304_1001471_pt1 | contig 10490 bp, 9 predicted proteins | sample 48700712_MG_FD_161670 | JGI IMG/M metagenome (GOLD analysis project Ga0190304, IMG submission 161670) | Hydrothermal vent sediment bacterial communities from Southern Trench, Guaymas Basin, Mexico - 4870-07-1--2_MG | ecosystem: Environmental > Aquatic > Marine > Hydrothermal vents > Sediment ... | reverse complement strand
CCGTCAATCCAGGATATAGGATGTATCCATCCTCATCCTTCTCATACATGTGTATGTCGGATCCGCAGATCCCGCATGCCCTAACCCTTATCAGAACCTCATCATCCCTAATCTTCGGAATTGGCTTGCGTTCAAGCTTGAGCTCGGGATGCCTCCAAACCATCGATCCTAGGTAGGTTAGTCTCCCTTCAATGTCTCTCGGCGTGGGCTTATATTCTGGCCTCGGATCCCATTTTGCATGTAAGACCGCTGCAAGCATATCCTTCTCCATAGGCATCATGCATAGCTTGCGCTTGCATAATTTAAGGTTAATTTAATGACCAAGGGATCGGGCTCACCCTCCTTTCTCATGGATTTTATCGATAAAGCAGTTGATGCTATCTCTTGAGGATTCGACGAGCTCATCCGATATCTATGGGCATCCCCTTCAGCAGAGACTCCCTCGCCGCCTCGCAGATCTTCACGACATGCGCCCCATCCTCGACCGTCACCCTCGGCTCCCTGTCCTCCTTAATGCAGCAGACGAAGTCTTGGATCTCCTTGATGTATGATTGGCCGAACCTATCTAGGAACCAGTATGGATAGTCTGTGTGGACTCCCTCCTTATCAAGTCTCTTGAGATGTGTTGCGGCCGGCATCTCTATCCTGATGGAGGCCTTATCCCCTATTATCTCCGTCTTTACATCATGGCCGTATGGACATGTCTCGATCGTGCTCACAACCCCGAGAACATCGTTCTCAAAGGATAGGAAGCTCATGAGATATTGATCCCTCCCGAACGCGCCCCTAGACTCGGTGTAAACCCTCTTCACCCTAGATCCTATCAGCCAGTAGAGCATGTCGAAGTCGTGGCTACATGTCGTGAATAGGATGCCTCCGCTGAGCTTCTCATCCGCCTCCCAACCCCTATGAGGCTCGGGATCGAATGTATTCGAGTATGCTAGCATCAGTTTTCCAAGTCCTCCCTCTTCGATGAGCTTCCTCGCATCCTCATAAGATTTATCGAATCTCCTATTATATCCGACCTGAAACTTCACCCCAGCCTTCCTAACCCTCCTCACCAGGTCCTCCGCCTCACTCGACTTGAGGCACAGCGGCTTCTCGCAGAAGACATGTTTCCCAGCTTCGACGGCCATCATCGAGACCTGATAATGTAGATTATTTGGGAGGCAGATGACGATCGCGTCGACGCGCTCATCTCTGATCAGATCCTCGGGTGAATAGTATGTTTTCTCGGCTCCAACCTCCCTCGCAAGCCTGTCAGCCACCTCCCTAACCACGTCGGCTACGGCGTAGATCCTGGCATCCGTATGTTGCTTTATGTTTCTCGCGTGGAAGGCGCCTATCCTCCCAGCCCCAATAACGCCGAGATTTATCTGCCCGCTCATATCCTCTAGGTTCGACGGCTTATTAAAATATGTATTTTGGAGGCAAAAAAGCTCGGGTGAATATGCCCAGTATATCGCCTATGGTCTAGGTGATTGATGCTAGATTACCGCGAGCTCGGTCTTCTTATCGAAGACATGCATCTTATCTAGGTCGAAGTTCAGCCATATAGTCTCTCCCACCGATGGCCTGATCGTTGGAGGAGCGACTACCTTAACAAGAGTGTCCCCAAGTTTTGTATTTATTATCACGTCCTTTCCAAGGGGCTCTAGGACGTAGATCTCGGATTTGATCGCCTGAATCTTCGATTTCTGTCCAGCCTCCTTAGCCTCGGGCGGCAGGGTTAGGGTGACCTTCAAGTCTTCAGGTCTAATCCCGAGCACAAGCTCAGATCCGGAGGCATTCTTCATGATCAAATCCGCTATATCTGATGGTATCCATAGCTTGAACACGCCGAGGTCTAGATAGTGTTCATGATTCTCCTCGACCAGCGAGCAGTCTAGGAAGTTCATGGGCGGGCTTCCGATAAAGCCTCCGACAAATATGTTTCTGGGTTTGAGGTAGAGTTCATCCGGCACAGCGCATTGCTGTAAGACCCCCTCCTTCAATACAGCGATCCTGTCGGCCATGGTCATGGCCTCGACCTGGTCGTGGGTGACGTAGATGGTCGTGATCCCAAGCCTCTTCTGAAGCCTCTTAATCTCAGCCCTCATCACAACCCTTAGCTTAGCATCTAGGTTGCTCAAAGGCTCATCCATCAAGAATATGTCAGGCTCCTTGACCAGAGCTCTCGCCAAGGCAACCCTCTGCATCTGGCCTCCAGACAGTTGCGCCGGCTTCCTATCCAATAGGTGGCCTATCTCTAGGAAGTCTGCAACCTTCTTAACCTTCTCCCTAATCTCATCCTTTGGAAGCTTCTTCAATTTCAGGGGGAATGCTATGTTGTCGAAGACCTTCATGTGAGGATAAAGAGCGTAGCTCTGGAAGACCATTCCAACATTCCTATCCTTTGGTGGTAGGTCGTCAACGCATACATCGTCGAAGTATACGTGGCCTTTAGTGGGCTTATAGATTCCGGCTATCATAAGCATGGTCGTGGTCTTACCACATCCCGACGGGCCTAACATGACCATAAGTTCTCCATCCTTAATCTCGAGGTTTAGGTCATTGACCGCTACGACCTTGCCAAAGCATTTCGTCAGATGCTCAAGCTTAACCTTAACCAAACCTCATCTACCCCTTAATCTATTTTCTCGTATTAGTGTATATAAGCTTTTTTAGGAGATGGAGCCGCCCCGCAAGATTTTTCGATCAGGATTATATCTCTTCTCTGAGGATCGGCGTAAAGACCTTATACAAGAACTCTAACTAACTCAATGGTAAGGAAGGGAGACATGTTCGTAATAGGGCATAGAGGAGCTCCGGCCCTAGCTCCCGAAAACACCCTGCCATCATTTGTGAAAGCGATTGAACTCGGCGTCGACTATATCGAGTTCGATGTTCGAGCCTCAAGGGATGGCAAGCTGGTCATAATACATGATGAAACCGTTAATAGGACGACAGATTCTAAGGGGCTTGTATCGAGCTACACCTCAGCATCATTGAGAAAACTCGACGCGGGTGGATGGTTTGGGGAGGAATTCAAGAATGTTAGAATACCTACTATCGACGAGGTTTTAGCGCTCGTAAAGGATAAGACGTCGGCCGTAATTCACATAAAGCATGAGGGAATCGAGGAGGTGGTGCTGAATGCGGTGAGGAAATATGATATGATTCATCGTTGCATAATCATGGCCCCGCTTACCGTCTCTAAGAGAATTAAGTTATCCGAGCCTATTATCCCGATCCAAGCAGATCTGCCAGAGACGAATCCGAGAGATGCTATAGATATGTTGGCTAGAAACTTGGTCGATATAGCCTCGATACACGTTAGAAATTTGAATAAGAATCTCGTTAAGCTGTGTCATAGGAGCGGTCTACTCGTAAACGTTTGGGATGTTGATAGACCTGAACAGGTTGAAAAATGTAAAGAATATGAAGTTGAGTTTGTAACAACGAATGACCCGAAGACCGTTTTAGAAACCCTACGAAACTTGCAGAACAGAGATTGAGCTTAGATCCATTACGGGTAAAAATTTCTTAAAATCCTTCGGCGAAATGGACCATTTTAACAAAAACTCTGATATAGGTCAGCATGATTAGATGTTATTCCATCCCGTAAATTAACTTGTAAAAGAAAGCTTATATGGATCCAAAATAGGGTTTTAAATCTTGCCAAAGAAGGCTTATATATCTCTCACGTTGCCTATAGGTATGAGTCCTCGAGAAAAAAAGAGGAACTTAGAGCAAGATATTCTCGAGGGTGAAAGGGTCTCCAGGAGAGAGGCTCTCTCAACCGCCGGAAAGGTCGCCATAAGCGCTATTGTCGCCGGAGTGGTCGCGGGAGTTGGAGGCTATCTCGCGGGCAGCGCCGCAGTCCCCCCACCTAAGACCGTTACGGTAACGGCTCCCGGTAAAACCGTTACAACCACTGTAACCGGTCCAGCCCCTCCAGCGAAAACGGTTACTGCCACGGTAACTAGTACAGTGAGCGCGCCTGCTGCGCCAGGTGAGGTAGCGGCGACAGCTTGGGCTGTAGGTCCCGATCCGCCAAGTGAATATAGATACAAGAACTTCGAGATTGCAGCTGAGCGCTTAAACAAGATGTTGGGGACGATGGGGATAGGGACTAGAGTAAAGGTCTCTGGACAATTCTTCGTAAGACCTGTAGAGTGGGAAGAGTATCGAAAGAAATTCTACCTAGCTTTTAAGGCTGGCGAGGCACCGGACATATACCTAACAGGCCATGAGGACGTCGGGTACTTGGCCGAGAATAATTACATAATACCATTAGACGACTACATAAAGGAATATGAGGACACCACCTACTATGATATAATACCGACACTATGGGATGCTTGCAAGTATAAGGGCAAGACTTGGGCAGTTCCACAGGACACTGAGGTAAGACCTCTCTACTTCAGAAAGGATGTATTAAGGAAACTCGGCTGGAGCGAGGACGAGATAGAGGAATTCCCGGAGAAGATTAGGAGAGCCGAGATAACCCTTGATGATATACTGGAGATAGCCAAGGAGGCCGTGGATAAGGGTCTGGTCAAGAGGGGCATAGTTCACAGAGTAAAAGAGGGCTACGACTATCTACAGTTCTACCTAGGCTATGGCGGCAGGCTATGGGACCCCGCCGCAGGTAAGATGGTATTCAGCAAGAAAGCCTGGGAGAAAACTCTAGACTGGTTCTATAGAGCTGTCTATGAATACAAGGTAATACTCCCGACCCAGTTCAGCGGCGACTGGGATAAAGACTTCCACGAGCCAGCTACTAAGGGCACAACGCTGTTTATCTCAGGCGGTAGCTGGCATAAGGGTGAGTGGGTTAAGAAGGGATTGTTGTCAGAGGATGAATTCTGGAAGGTAATGGGCTACGCCTTACATCCAGCAGGTGAGCCTGGCAGGAGCCCAGTCACGCTGAGCCATCCACTAATCTACACCGTTACAACCCAGGCCAAGGACAGAGGTAAGGCCGATATCGCTGCCATGTTGATAACGTTAGTCACAGACCCGCATTTGAACTCCATACATGCTGTCGAAAGCACCCACCTAGCAATCCTATACAGCGAAATCAATGACAGCCGTTACACCAAGGACAAGTTCCTCCATGATGTTGCCTATATGCTAGACTACACTAACTTCATACCGAGCCATCCCAAGTGGAGCGACTATAGCAGAACAGTCTTCACCGTTCTGAGAGCCGTAGAGACCGGCGACATGAAGCCCGACGCGGCTTATGACACGCTGTTATCTGAGTTGCAGAAGGCGCTTGGCGACGCACTAAAGGTGGAGGACTAAGCCTAGAAAAATTTTAATAACCCTCTCATATCTATTTTTATCAGGATGAGAAGATGGTTAAGTTTAGGATGAAAGGCCACTTATACATATTTCTGATTCCAAGCCTCGCGGTAATCATAATGTTCTTTATCGTGCCCGCAATCCTAACATTCCTCATCGGATTAACAGACATGGATTGGACTTTCGAGTGGGATTGGATTGGATTAGGGAATTATGTGGCGATGATTAAAGAGAGGTGGATCAATAAGATACTCTATAACACGTTCTTCTACGTCTTCATGACATTATCCTTCTTCAACGTGGGAATGGCGCTTATAATATCTCTCCTCACCCATCATGTACATCCGAAGGTAGGGGCAGCTGTCAGGGCCATATGGCTACTTCCCAGAATCACGCCATCCACAGTATACGCCCTTCTATGGCTGTGGGCTTCGAGACCTGAAGAAACTAGCCTATTTAACTGGATCTTCACATCCCTAGGTTATCAGCCGAGAGCTTGGCTGCTTGAACAACCTTGGCTTATAGTAATTTTAGTTAATGGATTCGTGGGAACTAGCTTTGGTATGATAATATTCACCGCAGCCCTTAAGAGTATATCCGAAGATTACGTGAGAGCGGCCATAGTTGATGGAGCATCAACCCTACAGCTTATCAGGTATGTAGAGCTACCTTTGATAAAATGGCCTATAATGTTCGTAACAACCTACCAGACACTATCTCTCCTAACAAGCTACGAGTATATATTGCTGGTAACTGACGGCGGACCTGGCTTCTACACCACCGAAGTTTTAGCGCTCTACTCTTACCATCAAGCCTTTAAAGCGTATGGTGGAGTTGTTAGATTCGGCTATGGCGCTGCCTTGGCCACAGTTCTAGTAGTTATAGGCTTGATAATGTCAGTGATCTACTTTAAGGTATTTAGGATGAGAGAACTCATGTTAGAGCCTAAGATAGAGGTGAGTTAACATGGTGAGATCAAAAAGCATGATCTATAAAGCTAAGTCGCTGACGACGTACATAATCATGTTTATCTTGACCACGCCGGTGATACTGCTGTACATACTATTATTCCTAAACAGCATTTCCAATGGAATGGTAGGAATAATTCCAGTCGGCTTCACCTTAAAACACTGGGAAATTGTTAAACGAGGCGAAATAATCGTACCCGGTACCGAGTCGCAGTACTATCCTAACCTGTACTTAGTGACATTTAATACATTCCTCCTAGCGATTACGATAGCCGGTCTCGAACTCGTCTTATCCTCATTATCTGGCTACGTTATCTCGAGATACAAGTTTAGAGGTAGAACCCAGCTTTTGGCGCTAATACTTATCCTCCACGCATTTCCAGGAGTCACGCTCTTGATAGCGCTATTCTACATCTTAAACATGCTTAAGTTGTTCAACACGCTACTGGGCGTTATCATAGTTAAAGTGGCGCTCGACCTACCCCTAGGAATATGGATAATGAAGGGATTCTTTGACGGAATACCGTGGGATGTGGAGATGTCGGCTCTGGTTGATGGCTGCACGCGGCTTCAAGCTTGGTGGAAGGTAATCATGCCCAATGTCAGAAATGGGTTGATGTCAATTCTAATATTCGGCTTCCTATCAGGTTGGAGCGAGTTCATCTACGTCCTAACATTTATCACATCACAAAATTATTGGACCCTCAGCATGCTAGTATACGCCTTTACAACCGGAGAGTACTTCTATATAGAGCCCGGCGTAACCGCAGCGATAGCGATCTTTTACATGATTCCAGTTGTACTGTTCTTCCTATTCGCTCAGAGATATCTACTGAGGATTACGATAGCCGGTAAAGGAGCCGTCTAATATCTCTATAAGAATTGATGCTAGTGGCTCATGCAGCTTTGACAGGTCCACTAATCCATCAGCAGATTTAAAGGCTCCTCCTTCAAGATTCGTTGAAACCTTTTTAAAATCCTTCCTAGTGATGGCCTAATACATTCATGGTAATCTCGATAAAAGATTATATTATGTTTCATATTACGCTTAGAATCGAAGATCGGAGATGCTCTTTATCCTATACGTCACCGGACAGTGTAATCTTCGCTGCAGATATTGTGGCGGAAGTTTTGATGAAGACATAGTTCCATGGAAGGTTAAGTATTCTATAAGCGACTTGAAGAGGATTGTGAAGAGGGAGGATGACGTGGCATTCTATGGCGGCGAACCCCTGTTAAACGTGGGCTTTATCGAAGAGGTGATGGGAGAGCTTAACCCCTCTCACTACATTCTCCAGACAAATGGCATATTCCTCGATAAGCTCAACCCTGAATTAGTTGAGAAGTTTGACGTGATTCTCGTGTCCATCGATGGCCCCAGATGGGTCACCGACTTGAATAGAGGGAGAGGCGTATACGATGCCGTGGTCAGAAATGTTAAGTGGCTCAGGGAGATTGGATATGATGGGGACTTAGTGGCGAGAATGACGATCACGGAGGAGTCGGAGATATTTCGCGATGTAAATCACCTCCTAAATCTCGGGCTATTTGATCATGTCCACTGGCAACTAAGCTTTGTCTGGGTCCAGCCTTGGCGTGATCTCTGGAGCTGGATTAGGGAAAGCTATGAACCTGGTCTCAGAAAACTCTTGGATCGATGGATTGAAAAGATGAGATCTGGAATTGTGGAGGGGATCGCCCCCTTCCAAGGAATTCTCACGAGAATCTTGAGAGGTGGGGTTAAGCCTCCATGTGGCTCAGGAGTCAATTCATTCACGGTGGTGAGCGATGGGAGGATCATAGCGTGTCCGATCGCGGTGAGGGAGGCTTGGGCTTATGTCGGGAGGCTTGAGGAAATCGACAGGGAGCAGATTGAATGCTATAAGCCTCCAATAGGCGAGCCGTGCCTCTCCTGTAAGTATTTCGAAGTCTGCGGAGGAAGATGCCTCTACACCCATGTGGAGAGGCTTTGGGGAGATGAAGGGATGCGGGCGATCTGCGAGGTGTCAAAGTTCATCATAGACCTAATCTTGGAGAGGAGGCCCATAATCGAGAGGCTCTTAGACAAGGGGGTAATAACTGAGGAGCAGCTGATCTACCCAAAATATAACAACACCATCGAGATAATGCCGTAAGGTTAAAATTGGCTGAAATATAGTTTAAGGAATCCGAGCATCGTGGGGAAAGGAAGAGCCTAAAGCCGTCAAAATATATAAGACCCCGAGTAGAGATGGTTCGATGGGGCCCGTAGCTCAGCCTGGTTGGAGCGTCCGGCTGATAACCGGGAGGTCGTGGGTTCAAATCCCACCGGGCCCAATTAAGAGTGAACACGTTACTTGAAGATTTTTAGTAGTTAGGGAAAAGAGAGGTAAGGGGTTAAGCCCCATCCTTCAGCTTTTACGGATCTTCTCACAAACTTCATGAGCTCTAACTGCTTCTGCACGATGGCGAAGTCCAACCTTCTCGCGAACTCTAGGACATTCTCCCCCTCCAGATCTCTCTAAGCGTATTATATACCTCTATCAACGGGAGCTAAGCCGATAGGCATAATATCTGCAGAGCTCAAAGATATCATTTTACATAATCCATCAGCCTAACCCTAAATCAATCTCAGGATTCGCTAAGATATCCAAGAACCATGCTCGTGAATTTATCCAATGAAAATGGCTTAATGATTTGATCGTAATCGGAAAAAATAAATATTTTTTCCGCCTTTCTGTATTAAGGTGAGCATGCCTCTACCCGAGGCATCTGTAATAATAGCGACGAGAAATAGGGAGCCATATCTAAGAGACCTCCTCAGCTCATTGTGTTTTCAGTCTTTTAAAGACTTCGAGGTCATTATAGTTAACGACAGCGGTACTCCATCCAGCAGGGAAAAATTGGAGAACATCGTCCGCACCTACGTGAATAAACTTGAAATTAAGCTATTGCATAACCCGAGAAACCTCGGGGTCCCCGTATCATTAAACCACGGAGCCTCTGTAGCAAGTAAGGAGATTCTCGTTTTCACAGATGATGATTGTATTGCTGATAAAGACTGGCTACTGAACCTTGTTAAATGGTATAGTAATCAAAAGGTGGGAGGAGTCGGGGGAAGGGTGATTCCCATAGAAAATGATGCTAAGTGGATTCCGAAGAAAACGAGGTTCACCAATATTGTAGGAAAGCTGAATTGGGATGGAGATTTAATAAACAACTTTGAGTTGGAAGTCAAGCCATCCTTTGTTGATTTTCTGTCCGGCGCAAACATGTCTGTCAGGAAGAGTCTTTTCAGAAAGGTTGGCGGCTTTTCATCAATTTATAGGGGTAATGCTTATCGTTTTGAAACCGACCTCTCATTGAGGATCAAGAGCCTTGGATTCCACTTAATATATGATCCAAATGCCATTGTTTTTCATCGAAGAGCGAAGAGTGGTGGATGTAGGGTGAGCGTTTATGAGTGGAATTACTGGCTCGGCCGCAATCATACTTTATTTGTCTTAAGATGTTTAAGGAGGAGAGCCCTTAAGGTATTTTTGTTCGCATTCAAAAATTGCATAAGAATTCTTATGCATCAAAGGTCTTGTCCCTACGGTAAACCTAGAAAGTGGGAGAAGGTATTATGGATGTTCTTTAGAGGACTGCTGGATGGAGTTCAAATAGGTATTAAGCATCTCCTTGCTTGAACTTTACTCAAGGAAGCTTAGAATTGGAAGAAAGGGAACTAATCTAACATTGAGAGCCCTATCAGATGGGTGGTTTAACCATTACTCCCGTCACCATTCCGGAGAAGTTGAAGATCGAGTGGGTTATGATAGCCGGGATCAAGGAGTTTAGAGATGTCTTGAAGTGGCCGGCGATCATCCCCAAGGTAAACGCTCCGGCGAATATCATGAACATCGTCAGAGGGGTTTCTGAATAGGCGCTAAAAGCTGGTAGATGGGTTAGAGCGAAGATTGTCGATGAGATTATGATCGACCACCATCTACTAATACATCTCATCAAGCAGCCTAGGAGAAGTCCCCTAAATAGAAGTTCCTCGCCGATCGGGGCCAAGATCAGGACCATGGGAATCAGTAATGGAATGCTCACTCGGATTTGATGAGATGTTGGTGCCAGGACGGTCGTTAGATAGGTTAGTGGTAGAGATGAGATAAGCGAGATCGCAACAACCCTCACTATGGATTTGAATGTAAATCTTAAGCCCATCAGATATCTATATTCATCGCTGAACAGCGCGACCGCTGT
>Ga0190304_1001470_pt1 | contig 10490 bp, 6 predicted proteins | sample 48700712_MG_FD_161670 | JGI IMG/M metagenome (GOLD analysis project Ga0190304, IMG submission 161670) | Hydrothermal vent sediment bacterial communities from Southern Trench, Guaymas Basin, Mexico - 4870-07-1--2_MG | ecosystem: Environmental > Aquatic > Marine > Hydrothermal vents > Sediment ... | reverse complement strand
CAAGCAGCTCTCCCACAGTATATCTGGGGGAAAATATAGTTTATAATATCTCAGCGAGCTATTCAGGCCCTCTTAACTGTGGAGGGACTGCATCCAACATTACAGTTGTGGATACGATACCGGATGATTTCACCATTATGGATGCAGGAGGTGGAACGATCAATGGTAACACGATCATATGGATAGTTGATCCTTCTACAGGATTAAATACATCCATTACATTACAGGCACCTGGATATGATCAGTGTGAGACCTACTGTTACCACTATGCCACAAACACAGTGACAGCTACAATGACAGACTGCTGTGGCTGTTCATTATCTGCTTCAGATTCGCAGACAGTGGCTCTGGAATGTCAGGAGTATTTTGACTCTGATAAAATGGTCTCTTCCGCAGCAAACTTCGAAAAATGCACTGATTTAGTCTATACCAATATTTATGACTTCCATGACGATCCGTGGTGGGATGATGTCAATGGGACGGATTTCATTTTCTATGAAGAGCTAAATAACAGTCAGGAGTATGTGGATGGATCTCTATCAGTAGACGTGAACGGAAGTTCCATCACAGGGATCACAGTCACATACCCAGATCCTCAGGGAAGACTCAAACTCGATTTCAGCACAAGTAACTTCACATACTCACCAAGAAACAAAAGATTGACAATCACATACACCTTAAAAACTACAGATTCATCATCTCCCCAGTGTGAGGGAAGTTACTCATTCTATGACTGGTCTATCCTTGATACAGGGAAAACAGGAGGGCTTTGTGAACCAGATCAGCTTATCCAGGAGACAGTTTATGTCACGATAAACAACGGACAGATGGAGATAAGTATAGATACCCTGCCCTCTATTGTTGAGACGTGTGGTACTTATAATGTGGATATAAACATTGCCAGAACCTCCACAACAGGTGCGTACGATGTTCTCGTTGTGCTTCCTCTGAATAATTACGATATCACAATTACAGGATACTCAGGTACAACACCCAATGTAACAACTTACTCTGACAGGATAGAGTTTGAGTATTTTGACTACTTCAGTTCCAGTACAACAGCAACGATTCATGCAATATTACATAAAAGATGCGGTACTTCATCAGATTTCTCTGCGACAGTGTACTGGGACGGATACTGCAATTACGATGATATCCCTGACAGAGAATGCTCTTCCACCGCGAATGCTTCTCCTATCCTTGTAGATGCCAATATTTTCATAAAAAAGACTCCAGAACTGATCTATGCAACAGCTAACAACGTAGAATGGAAGATCTATGTGACAAACTCAGGAAGCGGAACTGCATACAACACATGGGTGGAGGATGTTCTGGGATCTGATCTTTCATACTCTGACTCATCTGTTACAGACCTGAACGGGACTTCTGTCTCTGTAACAACGAATGTTGGTGAGGATCGCAATGGTGATCCCATAAATGGGGTAACATGGATCATGGATATACCTCCTGGAAAAACAAGAGTGATCACATTGACAGCAGATCTGATAGGATGCACAGATTTAGATAACGATGTAACTGCAAGCTGGGGATGTCTGGACAGTGACTGCCAGACACCTGTGACAGATCACTCAGTAGTTGCCATACCTCCCTCAAATGCTGTGACAACGAATATCCTTCCCGCATCCATCGATCTCTGTGGAACGGAGAATGTTACGGTGAGGGTAAAAAATGCAGGTATAACAAATGTTTATAATGTGGAAACAGATGTTACCCTTCCTCCAGGTTTGTTTTACATTCCGGGGACAGGGAGTCCCACAGAACCTGACTCCATAACAGACAATCCTGATGGAACACAGATACTTGTATGGCAGAATATTGGCGATCTCTCTCCAGCAGGAGAGGCGGGGGATACGGTGGATGTGATATTTGAGGTCTATGCAGGATGTGATTTCCCCTCTGGAAACAGAACTGTTATATCCAAAGTTTCATATGATACTGTCTGTGGCGAACGAAAAACGAGTCCTGAGTCAAGATCTGTACTTCCGGTGAATACTCCTCATCTCACAATTCAGAAAGATGGGAGAAATATAACCACAACTCAGATAAACTATACCAATACGGTGAATGCTGAGCCGGGAGACATTGTAGAATGGCGTATCCAGATCTCGAATGATGGTGATATCACAGCACATAATGTTGAGTTCTGGGATTTACTTCCTTCAAACATGACACTCTCCTCAGGTCCTGGTCTTCCCGGATCAGGAACACAGGCTGATCCATGGGTCCATGGAGATCTAAATGTTGGAGATACAGTCACATATTATATCCAGGCCACTGTAACAGGATGTACCGATTCACCAGCAACGAATACTGCATGCGCATGGTACGGATGTGACGATAATCCCGCCACCGCTGATATTGATCCATGCAGAATGCCTCAGGTCTGTGATAATGGCCGTTTGAGAACAACTTCACAGTTCAATATTAATCAGACCCTGGGAACTATCACAACATGTGAGGGCGATATAACGATCACAGTAGAGAACTCAGGTCCTACAGCTTACAATGTTGTGATTACGTCCTTTTTACCCTCAGGATTCATATATGACTCAATGATCTCCGGACCCAATCCCACACCTGATCCTCCCACAGACCTCACCCAGCCTGTATGGATTATTGGAAATATGGATGAAGGGGATACAGTTGTGCTTCACTTCAAGATGATAACGGATGGAAGCTGTAATACTGCCACTCCGAGCCAGAACACTGTTCATGTTGATTTTGATAATTACTGTGGTGAACATTATACAAGAACGAATAGTGCAAATGTTTCTCCGTTGATGGCTGTTCTCAATGTGACAAAAACACCTGAACACCAAAACTATCCACCTGGAGAAACAGCAACATGGACGATTACAGTGACGAACACAGGTAACTACCACGCAGAGAACGTGAAGGTAGTCGACGTGCTGAGTGATAACCTCATTAATATTGTTGCAAATAACGGCTCAGGCGGTGAAGTTCCCATTGTAATTGGAAATACTGTCACCTGGATCCTATCTAATCCTATCCCTGTAGGAGGAACGTGGACAGCTACTCTCTCCGCTGACATCACCGGACTCCTGGGTACGGATACTGTAACAGTCAATGGATACTGTTCTACAGGCTGTATATACAGCACAGCCACAGATACTGCATGGGTTCATGCAGTTGAAGGACTCTATAAATCGCCTGATCTGCAAACTGCGACTATAGGAGAAGAGGTTACATTTGACATATTTTCGTCGTACTGGGGTACATCTAATTATGAGAATGTTCTGATCATAGATACTTTACCAGCAGGACTCGAGTATGTATCATCCACATACTCTGACAGTATTGGACTATCACCGACACCTACAGTAGTAGGTCAGACCGTTACATGGAGTCTAGGCGACTTTACCGGTCCAAATACAGCCCATATTACTTTAACAGCCAGAGTTCAGAATATTCCAGCGAACTTCAATGGTGTCGTATTGACCAACTGGGCGTGGACCACCGGTACTGAAAATGGTGTTCCCTTCGATCTTTCAGATTCTGGAGACGTTCAGATCATCGAGCCTAATCTTACTATAGATAAGGAGGGTTCCATCTCCGCAGGATTACCAGGAGATACAGTACACTACACTATCACAGTTCAGAATACGGGAACAAGTCCGGCTTATGATGTAACTATCGAAGATGCTATTCCTCCAGGACTCATACTTGATCCATCTTCCATTACATCCACGCCTCCTGCAGATAATGTGAGTGTTGTTGGTAACACAATCACATGGAAGTATAATATCATACCTGTGGGATCCTCTGTGATACTGGAGTACGATGAAACAATACCCCCTGAAGGAGGAGTATTCACAGATACAGCCACTGTGACAGATTACAGCTCATTACCTGGAGATAATCCATATGAGAGACATTATTCTCCTGTGGATGATTCATGGACCGTGGAAGCACCCGGCACAGATATTCTAAAGATAACTCTGAATACAAACATCAATGTTCCATCACCGGGAGGTATCGTTTACTTCCAGCTAACTATAACAAATACGGGATCAATGCCATTAGATCCGGTAAAACTCATAGACACAGTCCCTGACGGATTGACATATCTTTCAGGAACATCAATAGTGGATGGAAACCCATATGAACCAGATACGATCACAGATAATCCTGATGGTACCCAGACACTGACATGGCTCAATATCGGACACATGGATCCCGGTGATACTATAGTCGTGACATTCCAGGCAACTGTGGATCCCGGAAGAATCGGTGTCTTTGTGAACAGAGCTCTGGTAATCGGTACCTCGACAATAGGCGATGTCTCAGATGAGGATGATTCTCCTGTAGGCGTAAAGGCACCGGCGATCAGAATAGTGAAAACTGTGGATAAACCATCAACATTCACGGGAGATACAGTGACATTTACTCTGAGAGTAACGAATACAGGGGAGGTACCATTGGACCCTGTGGAAGTTGTGGATACCCTGCCTGTTGGTCTCACATATGCAGATGAGGCAGATCCCGTACCTGACACCGTAACAGTCAATCCAGATAACACCACAACAATTATATGGAACAATATTGGACGTTTGGAGATTGGAGAAACAGCCATACTGAAATTTAAGTGTATCTTTAACGGCGATGAAACAACTTCTATCAATGAAGCTGAAGCCACAGGCACTCCTCCAAATGGTTTCCCTGTGTATGATGATGATAAAGCATCTGTAACAACTTCCTTCTCAACGCATATATGGAAAGTATTATCATTCAATGGTATCTACAGATGCCAGTTATGTGGTATGGAGGATCTCTTCAGAAGAGCAAGAGAGATGAAGATAGAGTTCCTGGAGGATAGAGATAAGTGCTGCAAGCCCTATGATCTCATAGAGGCTCTTGAGAGGGAGATTCTGGAGAGAGGATTGGATAATGATCCGAGGTATGAGAATGTTCTGGAACTTCTTGAGTACTCCTCAACATACTGTGATAATGCACTGAATGCATATAACAATGGAAACTATATAGAATCCTACAGATGGTCAGCAAAGAAATGTGAAGCCATCAGGAAAGCTATTGAGTATATGCTGGATATTCTCTCATCTGAAAAATGCGGATGTGGAGGATAAAAATGGAAAACGTTATAAGAAAAGATGACAGTCTGTACACAAAAAATCTCATTCCTGGTGAAAGTGTGTACAATGAGAAATTAATCAAAATTGGAGATACAGAATATAGGTACTGGGATCCCTTCAGATCAAAATTATCGGCTGCACTCTTGAAAGGTCTTGAGGATCTGCCACTGAAAAAGAAGTCAAAAGTCCTCTACCTTGGAGCTGCCTCAGGAACTACGCCTTCCCATGTTTCTGATATCGTCGAAAATGGAAGAGTTTACTGTGTGGAGTTTTCTCCAAGAGCAATAAGAAAACTTGTCAGCATGTCTGAAAAAAGAAAGAACATGTTTCCTATTCTTGAAGATGCAAATTTCCCTGAAAAATATGCCCATTTAGTAGAAAACGTGGATTTCATCTACCAGGACATAGCACAGCCCAATCAGACAGAGATCCTGATAAAAAACTCCATATTTCTAAAGGGATACGGTGCTATCTGTATAAAGGCAAGAAGTATAGATGTAACATCACCCCCTGAAAAGATTTTTAAGAAAGAGAAAAAGAAGCTTGAAGAGCATTTTGAGATTATAGATTTCCTGAGATTAGAACCATATGAAAAAGATCATGCATTTTTCTTTTTTAAACTATAACTATCCTTTTTCTTCCCTTTCCCTTGTTCTCGATCTTTGTTATCTTTATTTCTCCTATTTCTTTTGTATTTTTCACATGAGTGCCTCCACATGCATCTATATCAAAGTTTTCAATCTCCACAAGTCTTATTTCTTTTACAAAATGAGGAATCATATCCAGTCTCGTTTTTTCATCCACTAATTTTTCTGCTTCTTCTCTCGGAACAGTATAAATTTTAACATCTCTACCCTCTTTTATGATCTCATTTGTTCTTTTCTCTATCTCTTCTTTATCCTCAATCTTCTCAAGATCGAAGTCCATTCTTGCTCTATTGGGTGAGATATCATTTCCGGTGACACCTCCGCCGTACATATCAAAAATAACTCTGCTCAGAATATGAAGGGCTGTATGATACTTCATCATTTTATATCTTCTATCCCAATCTATCTTTCCACTGACTTTATCTCCTTCATTTAATACGCCATTGATCTTATGCAGGACTGTTCCTTTCTCCTTTTTAACTTCGGAGACATTGAAAATTTCTCCATCTCTTTCGATTATACCTTTATCACATTCCTGTCCACCACTCCGCGGGTAGAAGCATGTCTGATCAAGAATAGCATAGCCATTCTCATATTTAAGCACACTGGCTTCAAACTCTTTTCTGTAAGCATCTTCAAGGAACAAAAGCTTTGTATCCATAAAAAAAATGATACAAAAAATTATTTAAACTTTGTTGTTCATGGGAGATCATGATTGAACTTTATAGATTTAAGGACGTTGATCTAAAAGATGGCACTGTGATAGTTGGACATCCCTCTGTGGGTATGATCTCAAGTATAGCAATAAGTTATCTTGTGGATAAACTTGATCTTGATCAGATAGCTGCCTTAGATTCAGAATACTTTCCTCCAATCTCTCTGATATTCAACAACAAGCCAAAATGCCCTGCAAGGATTTATGCAAGAGAGGATATAAAGATAGCTGCAATAGTCTCAGAGTTTGTACCCTCACCTTTGGTAGTAAGACCTCTGGCGAGAAAGATCCTGGAATGGACAAAAGAAAATAAATGTAAAAGAATAATAACCTTAGAGGGACTTGTAACCAATGAAGATGGAGAAATAGAAATTTATTATGTAAACTCATTGGATGAAGGAACAGAAAAAATGAAAAAAATGGAAATAAGTGCAAAACCACTGAATCTTGGAATGATAACAGGTGTATCGGCTATTCTTCTCAACGAAGGAAGAAGGGAAAATATAGATGTGATAAGCCTTCTGGGAGAGGCAAGACCAAATATACCTGATTCTGAAGCTGCAGCAAAACTGATAAGTGTTATAGATGAGATGCTACCGGAAATAAAGATAGATGTAGCTCCTCTTCTGGAAGATGCCAGAATGCTTGAGGAGAGAATGAAAAAACTGAAAGAACAGACAAAACCTGTGGAAATCCCAAAGGTAGAAACAGTGATGTACAGGTGAACGAAAGGCTTAAAAATATGATGGATAAGCATTGAAACATGATTAAAAAAACAGGAGAATCGGGAAATCCAAACTCAAAAAATGATGCTTATGTGAAGATAGAACCCTCAGAAAAATCGATTATAAAAATAGAAAGTTCTCTGTTCGATCTGTTTGGAGAGAAGATGGCTGAAGAGGTAAGAGAAGTTTTAAATGAATATAATATAAAAAAGGCTTCTGTCACTGTTATTGATAGAAATGCCCTTGATTTTGTCCTGCAGGCAAGAGTGGAGGATGCTCTGAGAAAAGCCATGGGTGAAAAAGATGAAGTTTAGACTCAGAAGATCAGGACTCTATGTTTCTGGTATAGATACTAAAAAAATGGCAGATTGCGGGGTTTATGGAGCAGACTGTGTTGTTCTTGACCTCGAAACGCATGTACCCACATCTCAGAAGAAATTTGCAAGAATACTTGTGAAAAGAGCTATAAAAAAAGTGAACTTCTATAATTCTGAGGTAACTGTGAGGATAAATCCTATTGAGACTTTTGGAGAAGAAGATCTTCATGAGATAATTCAGGAAAAACTCAATGTGGTCATGATCCCCGAAGTTTCTGATGCCAGTACTGTAAAGAAAGTTGATTCTCTCCTTTCTGATCTTGAAAAAGAAAGATCCATACCCAGCAGAATTTCAATAATCCCTCTAATAGAAGATGCTGTTGGTCTTCTAAATGTGGAAAAAATAGCTGGAGCCAGTGAGAGGATAGTGGCTCTGACCCTGGATGCAGATGATTATCTTCTCAGTATCTCTGGAGAAAGAACAAAAACTGAGGGGGAACTTTTATATGCAAAATCAAAAATAGTCTCTGTGGCAAAGGCCTATGGATTCCAGGCGATTGACTCTGTTTTTCTTGATGAAAATGATGATGAGGGGCTTTATAAAGAGAGTCTTGCTGCAAAGAGAATGGGGTTTGACGGAAAAAGGATAGTTAATCCAAATCATGTTGAGATACTGCACAGGGTTTTCACTCCTCCACCTGAGAGCATAAAGAGGGCAAAGAGAATTATAGAGGAGTATGAAAAAGATCCGGAGAGGAAGTACTTTTTCCTTGATGGAGAGATCGTGAGAAGAGCAGAGGTGGAGAGTGCAATGAGACTTCTCAGAGGTGCTTTTTAATGGAGTTTGTGGAGAATAGTATTGGAAGACTTGTTCCGACTGAGATCGATGGTAGAAAACTGAAACCCTTCAAAGGAGCTTTTGCCTTTAAACCAAAAAAAAGAAGATCTGCATTTGCGCTGGAGTTTGCTGCGGAAGAAAAACTGCTTCCTTCTATAAAAGATGCCATAGAAGCAGTTGGATTTGAGAATGGAATGACAATATCTTTTCATCATCATCTCAGAGAGGGAGATTATGTTTTAAATATGGTGCTGGATACAATTGCAGAGATGGGGTTCAAAGATATAACACTCGCTCCAAGCTCTTTATTCAATTCTCAGAGTGAAAAAATTATAAAATATATAAAGGAAGGTGTTATCACAGCAATAGAAGGAGGGAGCCTCAGAGGAAAACTGGGTGCTTATGTCACAACAAAAAACCCATTGAAAAAACCTGTTTTCGTGAGATCTCATGGAGACAGGGTCAGAGCTATCAAGACAGGAGAAGTTAAGATAGATGTTGCATTCATTGCTGCACCCACAGCTGATGAATACGGAAACTGTAATGGAGTAGAAGGCAAATCAGCGTGTGGTCCATTAACATACTCATATGTGGATGCCCAGTATGCCGATAAAACAGTTGTAATAACAGATAATCTTGTACCATATCCGGCCACTCCGATAACAATATCACAGGAATATGTGGATTATGTTGTTAAGGTGGATAGCATAGGCGATCCCTCAAAGATCGTCTCTGAATCTACTGTAATAACGAAAGATCCCCTCCAGCTTCTCATAGCAAAAAAAGCGATGGATCTTATCAGAAGTTCAGGGTTGTTAAAGGATGGATTTACCTTCCAGGCCGGAGCTGGAGGAATATCCTTAGCAGTCACAAAATATATCCATGATTATATGAAGAAGAACAACATAGTTGGGAACTTTGGCATGGGGGGCACTACAGAATATCTCGTAAAGATGCTTGAGGATGGGGTGATGAGGAAAATATTGACAGTTCAGGCTTTTGATCTTTACTGTATTAAATCTTTAAAAGAAGATTACAGACATACAGAGATAACTACCTCCCTTTACGCAAATATATTCTCCAAGGGATGTGCGGTGAACAAATTAGATGTAGTAGTTCTCGGTGCCACGGAGGTAGATACAAAGTTCAATGTAAATGTTAACACACACTCTGATGGCCTTCTTCTCCATCCCATAGGGGGACATCAGGATACAGCTGCAGGCGCAAAACTGACGATCATCACAGCACCACTGAAAAGAGGTAGAATTCCGGTAATAGTGGATAATGTAACTACAGTGACAACACCGGGAGAGACTGTGGATGCAGTTGTTACCGAAAGAGGAATCGCGATAAACCCAAGAAGGTCTGATCTTATAGAAGCTGCAAAAAGAGAAAATCTTCCTTTAAAAACAATAGAAGAACTGAGAGATGAAGCATACAGGATATGCGGAAAACCAAAGCCTCCAAAAACAAAGGATAATATAATAGCTCTTATAGAGTACAGGGATGGAACAATAATAGATATTGTCAGGCAGGTGGAAAAGAACACTTCTGGTATATTTGAGTAGAGTGCAGAAATTATTTTATTGTTCTCATGATTCAATCTCTCAACCTAACCAAAAAAGTTAATCCATTTTTCTCTCTTTTTATCAGTTCTTTATTTTTTAAATCTCTTACAATTCTGCATATTTTGAATTTACTGAATCCAGAAATTTTTGAAAGCTCCTAAATCAATAATAACAGATCTGTCTTCCTCCTCAGCACTTATTTTCTTACCCATACCATTACCAGATGCTATTTTATCTGAATATTTTATAAACTTTTCTATAGTTGCAGAAATTTAAGGAAAAAATATTTATATTGTTGCAAGTTATATTATTATAGGTGATGGAATGAACAGGAAAATAATGAGTTTGGTCATCATTTCTATGATGATGATTGTTGTACTGAATGTAGTTTTTGCAGATAAAGAAGAATGCTCATGTAATCATTTTCAGACATATGAAAGTATTAAAAAAGGTGAATAAAGATGAATAAAAAACTTTATGTGGGATTTATTCTGATACTTTTGATATTCCTCCCTGTAAGTATAAACTCTAATGAACTACCAGAGATC
>Ga0190304_1001469_pt1 | contig 10491 bp, 27 predicted proteins | sample 48700712_MG_FD_161670 | JGI IMG/M metagenome (GOLD analysis project Ga0190304, IMG submission 161670) | Hydrothermal vent sediment bacterial communities from Southern Trench, Guaymas Basin, Mexico - 4870-07-1--2_MG | ecosystem: Environmental > Aquatic > Marine > Hydrothermal vents > Sediment ... | reverse complement strand
TGGGAAAAAGAATTCGGAGTGAGAAAAAATGAACGTAAACCCAAAGGTAGTTAAAAAGTTGGGATTAGTGAAGTTCGCAAAGAACACGCAGGTGCAGCAGGTAGGGATAGACTTAACGATAGCAGAAGATATTCTACTAAAACACTCCGAGCATAAGCTTGCGAGGCTAAATGAAATAGTTTCAGTGCCTGTTTATATGTTTGCTCTGATATTCAGCCGTAGCACATTCAATCGTCGTGGTATCCTAATAACAGCCACAGTATTTGAGCCAGGATGGCGAGGTATACCAACAGTTTCGGTCTATAATCTCTCAGGTACTGATTTCAGTATAAGAAAGGATACGCGGATAGCACAGATAATTTTCTTCAAAGCGAATGCTGCAAGCGTTTACAACGGGCAGTATCAGAACCAGTTTTTGAAAGGGGTGAGTGAGAAATGAGGTGTGAAGAATGTGAGGAATATGGTAATGTGTGCGTGCTTACCGACAGTATAGGCAACCGAAACATAGTTTCAGAACTGGAGTATCACAAAAGCGCGGCAATCCACAGCATAGATGAAGCGATTGAACATTTGATGAACCTATCTTCAAAAGCGGATAAGACAACACAAACGAGTTTGGTGCGTGCCATCCAAGATTTGATGCACATGAATGGATGGCTCAGTGGTGTCAATATTTCAAAAAACGAAACGAGAAAATAAATAAAAATAGGAGGCATAAGAAATGTCCCAATATTTTGTGTTCGTTAACTTGGATAAGAAGGAGTACATAGAGCCAAGGGGTGGTATCAAACTACGAGAGTTATGCACAAATATTACTAACGCAATACTACCTTATCTTCTCGCAGATGGTGAGAAAGATGGCACACCGCTGATGACTAGCACGAGCAAGGAATGGGTAAAAAACGAAAAACTGAAGAACGGATGGCGAGTCTTGGAAGAGGGAGAGATACCTAATGAGAAATATTGGATACTGGAGAAGATAACAAAATTCTTTGGGCGCTGGTGCAGCGATAGGATAGTAGTTGCAGGTGACTACGGGCATACCAAATTGTACGACTTGGTAATGGAAGAAGGAGACGAATCCGAGTGGAAAGACATAACTGAAGAAGCATATAGAGAGTTTTACGAGTTTCTTGGATTCAGCTTGGAAGACTATCACGATACAATAGCAGAAGTAGTGAACGCGGTAAGAGTGAAAAATAAAAAATAGGAAGTGAAAGAAAAAATGGCAAATTTAAGAGAAAGGGCGATAAAAGCGGCAGAAGAGGAAAGAGAACGACGGAGTATGATAGAAGCGAATTTTGCAGTAGAAGCGAAGAAAGAGTTCCAGAAGAGGTTTGGTGAAGTATCAGACCTTGATGTGAAGCCAATAACACCGAGTATGGCAAAGGTTACTGCAAACGGTCTGAGTTTCACCGCTAAAAGAGAATGCACAGAGTGTGGTGAACATATCAAATTCTATATAGAAGTTAAGTGCAGCGAGTGTGGCAAGATGTTTACACACTCAAAAGCATGTGAAACACTCGCGGATATAGGTTATCGGCTTGAGACACCGGGTATTTGTAAAGCCTGCTGGATGAAGAGGCTTGGGGATATAACACTTGAACGAGAACCACTGACGAAGATAGTAACACAAAAAATAAAAGATTGGGTAGTGAAAAAGAAATGAACAACTACAACTACGAAGAGACACCAATAAGGTGCGAGGATTGTAATGCACAGTGTTTTGCAATAGTAAGAAATTTAGAATGTGCACGCCAAATTGTATGGTTCGTGTGTCCCATGTGCGAGCAGGAGTTGCATTATGCGCTTCTCGCGCTTACGGGGCAGATAGAATGTTAAAAAACGGGAGGTGATAAGGATGGAGTATCTCCTAAAGACTAGGAGGACGAAAAAAGGAATAACCCCCTATAATATTGCAAACGGAATGGAACAAGTATACGGTATAAAACTAACGGTAACACCCGCGATCGGTGAGATCAAGGCTCCTTACATTGATACAATAGTGACAGGATTTTCGATTAGGGATAATAATACAGGTAATGTTACACTCTTCCTCGTACTATACCGTTGTTGTGAAAATGCAGCGTTTGAGCATGAATATCGCATATACGGTACTCTCACTCCATACTGCCCCTCGTGCGGGCGTTCATTTAGTTTTCGTGATGCCGGAAGATTCTGCAAACATTGTGGAACAAAGCTTGAGTATAGAGTTTAATTTTTTGAATCAAAGATTAAAGCGCTAAGGTCTCCCCGTAAAAAACGAACCAAACGAAAAGATGAACTACATAGTAAAGAAAAGATTGAGGTTTATGATGGTAAAAGAAGCGAGCGAGGAGAAGTTAAACAGCCCGAAGAAAGTTTATGAGTTCATGCGAGGAGAAGCTGAGATAGACCGAGAGTGTGTCTGGGTGCTACACATGAATACCAAACTCAAGCTGATAGAAAAAGAGTTAGTGAGCATGGGCACTATTGATACCGCGCTTGTTCATCCTCGTGAAGTCTTTAAGAAGGCAATTTTGAATGGCAGTTCTTCTATAATTGTTGTACATAACCATCCAAGTGGTGACCAGAGACCAACCGAAGAGGATAAAAAGGTTGCGAAGACACTAAGACAATCGGGCGAGATATTGGGTATCCCAGTCAAGGATTTCCTTGTGATAAGTAGCAAAAGCTATACGAGCTTTGCGGACGATATGATAGGAGAATGGTAAAAAACGAACCTAATGATTAATATAAGGAGGCAGATGAGAGATGGACGAATTTGACATAACTGACGGTGGAAGTACGGAGACTTATTATCTAACAAGGAAAGCGGACGGCAGAGGATTCACCTGTATAGTGTATTACGATCCGACACTAGACTACAAAGGTGTAATCCTCGTTGAAGCGCTTGATGGAAAACCAGTCACGAAAGAAGAGGAAGAAGCAGTGAAGGAAGCAGTTCAGGAGTTCCTTCAAAAGTGATTATCTTCGCATATAAAAATGGACGAATATGATATAATTGTAGATAGCACAGGAGAAATCTACCGAGTGAAAAGAGATAGAGTGTACACCCGCACATGGTATTGTAGGCTTACTAAAGAACAGGAAGAGGCGGCGAGAAAAGAAATCAAAAGAGTTTTAGGAGAGTGAGAGATTATGCACTCATTAATATATTTCGTGGTCGAAGCCGAAGAAGAGGGCGAAGCGCTTGCAAAAGCAGAAGACTATGCCATAGAATGGAGAGCGCGCGGTGTGGATTACTATTCCATGCCTACTGATAGACTCTTCAAACATAGATGGGGCGTGCGAAAGGTACTCCAGGTAGATAGTGAGGAAGGTAAAAAGTTAGTTAAAGAGTTGATAGAAACGAACACGAAAGTGATGCGTGAAGAATTCAACAAAGCAAAAGAAGCGATGAATAAAGGAGACCTTGGGGATGCACTCTATCATCTCAGGATGGCGGGTGGGCATTCATACAGTATGTTCGCATTTGTTGATACGACCGAGCCACTGATTTCTGTAGAGCAAATCGAAGGTATGAAGGCGTGTATAACCAATGAAGAAAAGTTATGGCTAGTACCTGTAGATATCCACTATTGAGAAGAAATGCAAACGATAGATGCACTTATCGAGAAAATCAAATCTTTTGAATGGTGCTGGCACATCAACTGTTCCATAGGAGGACACGATTGCTGGCGGAAGAAATAAGCAAGCTGGTCAAAACCAAGAAGATAATCGAGCGAATTGGCTACACTATAATACTCGGAGAAGACGTGGATTTGGTAAGAATAGCGTGTTATTCAGAGTTCGATAACGAAGGTACAGGGTTTGAAATGTTCTATAAGGACTCGCACACGGGCGCGAAGTGGTATATCAAACACAAGGCATGAAAAAGCTTGGCGTTGTAATAGCATTGGTAGTTTTTACTATCACGCTTAGCCAGTTCTTGAGCATTGATACAACAGATAACCACAAATACATTAACTCATCGTATGTTTGCAAGCATTTCGCTTATGATTTGATTATGAACGCGTCCAAGTACAACCTCTATCTCGATTATGTTTATCTTGAAGACAGGAATCACATGGTAGTTGGATGCTACGATCCAATAGTCGGTAAGTATGTCTTTGTGGAGCCACAAACGGATAGGATAATTGGTTATGACGAAGTTGCAGCCAAGAACTTCACAGTTTTTAGGGTCTGGGATATGCCAATGTACTATTTGAATTATAGGAAGTGCATGTAATAAAATATTAGGGGGTGATAACATGCCAAAATGCCCGAAATGTGGTAAGGAAATAGAAGTATATATTGATGGTGGTTGCCAAGGAAACCCGGGACCAATGAGAATCGCAGTTATTTCACCCAGCACTAACTTCAGTGTTGTTAAAGAACTTGGTAACGGTACAAATAACCGTGCCGAGTACTTAGCGCTCATATATGGTCTCATCTACATCAAACATTTGCATCCTGAAGAGCAAGTTACCATAAAGTCAGACTCAACACTTCTCGTAAATCAAATCAACGGCCGCTATAAAGTCAAGTCAGCATCAATCATGCCACTGTACCAGAAAGCAACTCGGCTATTACAGCAACTCCCGAATGTAACAGTGCAGTATGCCCCCCGTGAAGAAAATCTCGCGGGGCATCTCCTTGAATAGTTTTTTAAAGTTTTTATGCCTAAAACGGTGGGAAAAAAGAAAAAATATTATTTTCCCTCTCCTATATCTCTCACTATTCGTAAATTCTTGGTTCTGCCCGTTCGTCTTCCTGCTCTTCCTTTTCCTCTTCCTGTATTTTTGCTATTTCTTCATCGGTTATGAGTCCCAGTTTGCTTAGGACGATTTCTATTCCTGTGCATATCCCTTGGTAATAACTTTTAATCTCTCCTTTTGCTCTCAAAGATGTACTGAAGTTTTGTTTGTATTCCCTTAAGAACTCTTCTTTTTGTTCTTCGGTTATGGTTATTTTCATTCACATCGCCTCCTAAGTTTTTTCACTATTGTTGTTTTTCAGCACTTGCCCATCATAGCATCCATGAATCCGAGCAGTATAAGAGTCTCTTTCTCACCGATTGCTTTTGCCATTTCTACGAGTTGGTCAGCTATTTCACCGTTTGCATTTCTGCCGGTTTTAGCAACAGCATTTCTAAATTCTTCTACTGTCATTTTTCACATCTTCCAAATAAAATCCAAGTCAATAATAGTATTCTCTAAGATATCCAACAACCGCTCAAGACTTTTTTTTATCCCAAGTAATGTTGCTGTGTCTGTTAAAGTAATTTCTTTTGCTAATGCATCGCACCGCATCCCCAACTCAATAGTGTTGCCTTTTATCTTTCCTGACATTTTGCATCACTCTCCTTGTTGCAGTATTTTTCTCATATTCACAAGCTCTATCACTCGCTTCGCTGTGGTGCTTGGGATGTTATACTTTGTCAGTAAATAAAGCTCTCTCTGTGTGGTATTCCGTAGCATCTGGTAATCTTCGTCACGCTCAACTTCTTGTGCTACTCTATCGAGTTCATTTAGCTCTTCTTTCTCTTTTGTGAGCGCTTCGTCTCTATCTTCGTACAGGATATAAATGCTATCTTCTGTTTTATCGTGTGGCACTATAAAAACTTTCTTGATTGCCTTGTCGTCTCCAGTTAGAAACTCGTTTGCCAGGTGTAGGTTTCCAAATGCTTTTAGTTTCATTTTGCTTTCTTTCCTCCTAATATGGTTCATCGCCCTGCTCTTCGGATGGTGCGGGTTTAATGGCTGCGTATATGTAGCATTTTGCAAGTTCAATTGCATACCTTAAACCGTGCAACGAAGCGGCACCGTATATATCGAACCATTCCTTCAGGATTCCTTTTAGATTTTTTATAACCATCTTTTCTCACCTCCTGCCTGCAAAAACTAACCCGCTCATAGTTATTGTCATTTTTGTTTTCAGTTCTTGCATAAGTTTCTCAGTATTTATGATTTCCTTGGTTTGCATGTAGTGTAGCAGACCTCCGCTTATTGTGGCTTTCACTTCTTCGTGGTGTTCCATCCACGCTCTTACTAACTTTAGCGCCTTTTCTCTTGTTAGTGGTGTAATGTTTCCCTCGGCGTTCTCTTTGAACCATAGGTTTAATCCATTGAAATGCACTATTCTTAGAATCTCGCGTCCGCGCTGGTACACAACAAAATCTAATCTTCCTATCGCCTGCATGTGTTCTCACCTCGTAAAATTGTCGTTTGCCCCCTGATTCTCTGAACTTCCACGCATGTTCCAAACATTTTTCCCTCTCACCTCCTATTCTCTCTTGCGGAGTTCATCGCCTCCGCCCCGCTCACCACGAAACCTCCAAAGCGAGCACATCGCGCTTGGGATAATAGCCGAGTATACACATCTTCCTCACTTTTGTTCCCTCGACTTTATATCCACCATCCTTTGTCTTTACGAGATCGCGTGGTGGAATCTTGATAATTTCACCGGTCGTCTGGAACACCTGCTTCAGTTTGAAAGCGGCTGGAATAAAATCGATCCTCATTGTCACGATTCTCTCTCGTCCGTCAGCACTAAGTCCCATGTCCTTGTCGTACGGATATGTATCGTCCCCAAATTCTACTTCTTTTCTTATTTCTATCTCAACTTCTTTCATCTTCTTTTCCTCACCTCCGAATTATTTTTTCCCCACAATAACGGCACTGATAGACTTCCTTTGGTTCCCCAGTTCGACCATCGTAGACTGTTTGCCGCCATTCGAATGCGTGCTGCCCCTTAGAGCAGCGGTATTTTCGCGCAAGCAATGCTTTCATGCACCAGCGCGCCGCAGCGATATCGGAAACAGAGCGTTCTCGCTGCATCCTTTTGAACTCGTTGCGTATTTCGCTGAGTTCTTCATCACTCAGCTCGCTGTACGCTTTTTTAATCTTCCTCATTTCATTTTCTATCTCTTCATCAGTTATGACCTCTTCACTCATTTTCCAACCTCCATTTTCCTTTCATCTGCTACCAGCCTCCGGGAAACCGAGAATTCCTGCTAATCTCCGCCTTTGCCTTCTCTATGCTTCCGTGACGCAGCACAGCGTTGTACCAGAACAGCACATTGCCATATTCCTTATTCTTCTCTACATCGAACCCCTGGTCAATGACACCGTTTCTGTCCACGACCGCCGTAAAGTTATGCTTAAAGCACTGGAGGACTGCTCTTTCATCATTCCACGTGGCTGCAACCAACTTTTCGTGGCACTTCGGGCAGCGAATACCGAAACCCTCCGAGAGGTCTTGCATCTCATCAGCACGCCGCCTGTACTCGCGATAATTGTCTATCTCCTTTTTCACTCCGGGCTCAAATGTGAATCCGAGCCGCTCAAGCTCTTCGTAGTCATCTATGATATACCAACCGGGTGGTAGTTCTGAGTCGTCTGCCGTCTCGCCGAACAGCGGATATACCATGTCACGCTGTCGCAATAAAGAAAACTCCGCATTCGTTAGTGGTTTGCCCAGGATTCTAAGGTGCAAACCTCCGATTTCCCAGGAGGTCAGGCAACTGACCGGTATGACTTTCATCTTATCTCGCCTCCTTTACTACTATTTGCCATTGTGGAGCGGGGAGTAGTGCCACCCGCTCCAGCAGATATAATACATCCGTCACCAGCTTCAGTTCCTTTTCTACTTCTTCTCTGTCCCTCACCGGACCACTCAAAAGCAAATCTAATAGTTCCCGCTTTCTGACCCGCAGGTGCACCTCCAGTTCATCTTTTGATATATCCGCCCAGTATCCCAGGCGGATTGCTATTTTTGTTACTTCTTCTTGCATCTTAGCACACCTCCTCGAGATTCAAAGCGCTTGTGATTCGTCTGATGACTGACAACATCGTTTCATAGCGACCCCGGTTATATTCTCTTTTGATATCATCATCAGTGCTCATGTTCTCGAAATACTCCATACGCTCGTCATTGAATGACTCTAAGAGTCGCTCCAATCTCGCCACTCGCTCATTGTTGTTCATCTTAGCGCACCTCCCCAAATTTTACATCTATTGTTATCTCTTTCCTTTCGCTCGCATCTGGCATATCGTCATAGTAGATACCCAACTGCTCCCAAAGCCCCTCTCTTTTCAATATCTCGATTACTTTCTTCTGGGTTTGGTTCATAGCCTCCTTTGCCTCTTGGGTGTAGTAGCCACCATCGGTTATCTGGAAGTTAGCGGGTATGGTCACCGTCACATCTACCCACCCGTAAGCTGTCCCTCTGCCTCCTCGCACTCTTACATTTTTGCGCCCAAGCTCTCTACTTAATGCTTTCTTTATCGCTCTATTCCTCTTTGCGATTGTGTTTTCCTCTTTGACTATTTCTGTTCGTAATTCTCCAGTGCCTTCCGTCGGTTTCTCTTCAAATTCTACCTCTTCTTCGGATTCTTCGGGTTCGGTTACTCGCTCTTGGTCGAGATACCACTGTAACATCTCAGTAACCTTTTTTATCAATGGTCGTTTTTTCCACTCGCAGCACCCGCAAATATGCAGACCGTTTCCGACCTCTACCGTCGCTAAGTCACCAACGTCCCGCGGCGGTAAGATTTTTATTTTTATCCCTCTTACCTCTCCTTCCACGGCGTTTATCTTATTTTGTGCGGCAGGCTCGCCACTTCCTACCGCCACCTTTATAAACTCAGAGGCATATCTATTATCTGACATTTTTTACCTCCGAGTGCCCCGCCGGGAATCGAACCCGGAACCGCGGACCACCGCCGGGGCATCTTTTTCATCTATAAAAATTAGGGGGATACGCGCCCCCTTAAAAAGCACCCACAGAGGGTGCAAAAAACAAAGTTGTGTTTTTCCGCGTCCTCAAATGAGGAATAAAAACCGCATTTCCAACCGCGGGTGCACATCACTTTCACAGTTTTTTCCTCGCTCATTTTTCCACATCACCTATATGGTATATATGGTGTAGGGGTATAAAAGCTTTTCGATATTTTCAATATCTTTATCTATTTGGGTAAGATATGCTACACATAAAAAACCCGTAGCGGGGATATTCTTTTCGGTTATCCCTCTTATCCCCCTCTCTCTTCTCCTTTATACCGGCGCGGGTAGGGAGCGGGCGCGATACTAACCACAAGGCTTTTTTTACATTCTCGCATTATCTATTTTCGATGATTGAAAAACTAATTGAGGAGCGGATGGTGGAACTCGCGGTTAAAGCGTGGCGCGGCGATTATGAAGAGATTATTAAACTTGCGGAAGCTTCCGGGGTACCTGTTGAATATAACGGAAAAACGCTTTACTTTAAAGGTCGGGGTGAATATCCTAATTATTCAAATGTTCCTACTGCGATTTATCTAGGCTTGGATCCGGCTACTATTCTTGGTTGTTTAGGCTTTGCGTTCTTCGGCATGTACTGGCCGCATGTGATGCCAAATGCAATGAAGAAAATAAACAAGCGGTGGCGAGAAGAAATAAAGAAGATAAAAAAGATTGAAAAGATGGAAGGAAAGGAAAAACAAACGAAAATGGATGATTTTATGTACTAATTGGGTCATATCGCTTATCTAAAATAATTAACATGGTTGTTAAATAAAATATATAAAAGAAGAAAAAGAAGAATATTACTTCATCGTCTTTTGTCGTATTCCTGCCTCTATATGTCACCCCAACATATAATCCTTCACTGCGTATTATGTCACGTATTTTTCTATCGCTTGAGTTGAAGAAATACAGAGTTTTCATTTTTCTCCTCGCTCATATCTCGCTGCTCCTTCTCGATATCTGCACCACTCGCAACTGCCGGGTGGGGGAGTATCCATTTGTGCTATCATATTTGCTCTCTCAAGCAATTTCTCAACCTTGTCCATATCAATCATCGTGGGCACCCTGAAAATTTCAAATGTAGCGGTCTTATCACTCAATAGCGAGGGGCAGTAAAAAACCAGTTCTGCTCCCACCACGGGCGTATACCCGTTTCTCACACAAAGGTATGCGTATGCACTCATCTGGGTCTGGTAGTAATGATTTGCCTTGCCTAAGTCATACGGCGATGCGGATGTCTTGAAGTCTATCACCACATATCCATCTCTGCGTTTCGCGAGAGCATCTAATGTCCCTTTTAGTTTCATACCGTTATACACTGCTTCTAACCGCTTATCTACTTCTATTATTGTTGCATCTCCATATAACCATCTTATCTCTTCACCTCTGCGCGTGCGTATTATTGCATCTCGTTTCTCTAATGTGTCCATAGCGTTCAATACGCTTGGGAATATCTGTGGTTTGTGTACACCGCGGGTATAGAGCCAGAAACACCTTTCACATTTCTCTAAATCGCCCAAAGCCGATACGGTTATTCCTATCATTCTGTCTCTCCTATTTGAATTTGCATTTTTTCACTATTCGCTTCTCTCTCCTTAAATAATTTACCATTTACTTCTATTTAACTCTTTTCTTGGCTCATTAGCTCAAAATTTAGCTTCACATCTCGCTTAGGATTTCACCACCCTTGTTGTAGGCTGTTCTACTTAGTCTTTTTATTGA
>Ga0190304_1001467_pt1 | contig 10494 bp, 11 predicted proteins | sample 48700712_MG_FD_161670 | JGI IMG/M metagenome (GOLD analysis project Ga0190304, IMG submission 161670) | Hydrothermal vent sediment bacterial communities from Southern Trench, Guaymas Basin, Mexico - 4870-07-1--2_MG | ecosystem: Environmental > Aquatic > Marine > Hydrothermal vents > Sediment ... | reverse complement strand
TCAACAAGGATTTTGTTTTCTCCTGTATTTAGACCTGTTAATTTAATAGAAGTGCTTCCATCCTTTGTATAGTAAAATTTATCGTTTATCTTTATATATCCATTTCTTAAAAATCCTATTTTAATATCTATACTCTCTTTGTTTGTGTATCTAGGATACTCAATCTCAAGAGTTTTTAGATTCTCGTATAGATAACTTTCAAGGATTTTAAAGAATTCGTAAGTTTCACCAACGTCTGATGGATTGAATGAGAAGTATATATTCCTGTTCTTTTCAACAGAGGCAAAAGTTCCATCCTCAAATGTAAAAATTGGTTTCTCTTTTGAAACAAAGGAACTTCCGTCACTTAGGGTAAAGGTTTTATCTTTAAATGAACCATCCAGTCCAGATATATCTCCCTTTGACTCCCTCAAATCTCTGATACCAAAATAGTTTACAGTCATTGAGTCAGGATTCTTATTGAATATTACAAAATTTACCATCCTCGTACTTGGAAACCTATCAGTTAATACATACTGATAATCTTTGAGATTTTTGTCCTTCGTAATTTTTTCAAAATCAGGAAAATCAAACTTAGAGACAAATAGTTTTTTTGGTTTAAGGATTATATCCATTGATTTATCACTTTTTAGATCTATACTTTTCTTGAAGGGATAGAATCCCTGTGAATAAACTTCAAGGGTATATTTATCAGGTTCAAGGTTTTCAAATGTTCCACCACCAAAACCTTCTATCTCTTTATTTCCAAGCTTAGCTGTGAAAAAGAGAGGAATTTTATTATTCTCTGAGTATACATTTATATTTAAGTTAACCTTAGAGGAAACAATCATGGTTTCTTCAGTGACCTCTCCCTTTTTTATGGTTATCTTCTTTTTCACACCCCTAACATTAATTGTGTAAGTTCCTGGAAGTAGAAAATACATAAACAGCCCTTCTTTTTGTGTTTTTCTTCTAATTCCCTTTTCTTCTATATAGACATCACCGTTATACAATTCTCCATTCTCTCTTTCAATATGGAGTTTTAGTAAACCGTTGATACCTGTGTAATCAAGTGCAGTAAATGCTATACCCTTGGTTTGTTCCCATGTAGGTTCAATCTTTTCTGGAGGTGGATCAAAGAAATCTTCAAAGGAGTTTAGTTCTATGGTAAAGGAAAGAGTTCCCATATCTCCATAAAACCAATCATCTGAATCACCGCTGGTTGTATAAAGATAGGAACTCTGCATTGGATAGTAGTCATAGGGTCCAGGGTAGTCATTATCATTTGGTGGTCCTGTGGTTTTAGCCATATCCTCCGCTATCCTTTCAAAAATTTCCTCATCAGGCGGAGGATTCTTTGTGTATCCCCACGGATACAGAATTAATTCTGAAAAACTATGATACGAGACCACAAGATTGAATGGATGTTTGTAGGCAAGATTTCTTATAGCCTGATTCTCTAACTCTGAGAAAGGATATGGACCTCTGTAGGTCTCTGATGATGTATTTCCAGATGAACCACTGAGTCCCCACATATAACCATAATTCCTGTTGTTATCCACACCAAATGTTCCGTCTCCATTATCTCTTCTATTCTTTCTCCACATTCTATCAACCTTCACAGAGTATGTGTGTCCGTCAGGATTGAGCATTGGAATAACCCATATTTCTATAGAATCCACCCATCTTTTTACTCTCTCGTCTCTTTTATAATTGGTAAGAAGGTAATCAATCAATTTTAGCGGTATCTCAACACTCATCCATTCTCTTGCATGATGACACCCTATAAAAAGTATCCTCTTATTCTGTTCCTTACCAATTCTTACAGCCCAGATGTCTCTTCCCTCCAAAGTTTTGCCAATGGATTGGAGAGTGAGAAGATCTGGATAATTTTCTTCATACTCCTTCAACTGAGCAGTTAGAGTTTCGTATGTATGATAGCCTTTTACTTCATCTCTGACAGTTCTTAAGGTGGTGTGAGGAATAGGTAAAGTTTGATTTCCAGAATACAGAGCAATATAACCATTTTTTGATTTTCCCACTATCTCAAGTCCTTCTATTTCATAAGAAGGTGTATCTTTCAATAGAACAATTCTTTTTTGTGCCCTACCTTCTATTTTAATGAAAGGGATAGAAAGGAGTAAAATTATAATAACAATTGCTGTAAATGGTTTTTTCATTATCTACTCCCTTCTATAAAACTTTTTATATCATAAAAATTAATTAAAAATGAAAATGACTTCTTTACATCATCTGGTAAGTTTGGACTGTATATTTTAACTCTATCTCCTACATTGACATAATAAAATATCTTCTCCACATCTTTATTCTGAAGTCTTACACATCCCTGAGATACACTCTTTCCCGGAGAGAATGGATCGTTTGTTCCATGAATTCCATACCCTCTCCAGGATAGAGCCATCCAGCGAGTTCCAAGCCCATTCTCTGGGTCCTCTTTGTATGGTGGGTAAATCTTACCATCTATAAACCACTCTGGGTCCTTACTCTTTCCAGTTATAAGAAAAACACCTTCCAGTGTTTGAGTGCTATCACTTCCTATGGCTACAGGAAAGACAAACCTTTTATTCTCTTTGTTTACAACTATAACATGGAGCGATTTATCCACTATTATAGGTGGGAGGAGAAGGATAATAAGAGAGGTGAGGATAATGTATTTTCTCATTTTTCTTCAACAAGTTCCATGAGAATTCCATGTGTACTCTTTGGATGTACAAATGCAATTTTTTTACCTTCTGCTCCAATTCTTGGTTTTTCGTCTATCAGTTTAATGCCGTTATCTTTAAATACCTTTAACATCTCCTCTATATCATCCACTTTAATGGCGATGTGGTGCAGACCTTCTCCTCTTTTTTCAATAAATTTTTCTATTGGAGAGTTTTCTCCATATGCCTCTAAAAGTTCAATTCTTGATTCACCAATGCTAAAGCCAAGAACTTTTACACCAGAATCAGGTAGAGTCTCTTCAAAAACAACCTTCAGCCCAAGTATATCTTTAAAAAACTTCTTTGATTGTTCAATGCTTTTTACTGCAATACCAATGTGGTCTATTTTTTCAATCATCCTTTACCTCCTTTGATAGAGCATATCCTATTTTTAAAGAATCTTCATTTATATTAAAGAATTTCTCTTTTCCAACTATTCTTAAAGATTCAATTAAAGATTCAATCTTGACTATCTTTGATATTCCGGCAAGAAACCCAAGAGCCATCATATTCGTTGGCTGGGTAGATTTAAACTCCTCTATGGATCTTTTTGAAAAAGGATACTCATAGACTTTAGCAATCTTAAGTTTTTTCTTATCTATACTCTTGTATGTATTATCAAATATAAGAACTCCGCTTATGTCAAATTCTTTTATAAATTTTGTTAAAGCCTTGTAATCAAAGGAGACATAAAAATTAGCCTTTCTTATACGAGGATAAAGTATCTCTGAGTCAGAGATTACAACCTCTGCCTTTGTTACTTCCCCTCTTGCAGCTGCGCCATAAACTTGACTTTGAACTGCATGTAATCCCTCTATAAGTGCCGCTTCAGCAAGAACTATAGAGGCAAAGATGGAACCCTGTCCGCCCCTTCCACTAAATAGAAATTCCTTCCTCATTTTTTACACTCCTTATCACCTTCTCATACAGTTCCTCAAAAGTTTCCCTTTCTTCATCTACAAATATACCCAAGGGTATCTTATTTTTTCTCTCCTCCTCTGGAATCCTATCCTTCATTTCAATCCTGTATGTTATTTCTTTCTGTTGAAGCAAAAATTTGGATGGATCTGAAATTCCCTGAAGTCTACCAAAGTATGTTGGACAGGGAGAGAGAATTTCAACAAAGGAAAAACCTTTATGTTTAAGTGCTTTCTTTATTATGTTTAATAGATGGAGGTAAAAGTATACTGCCCCCCTCGCAATGAATGTAGCATTGGCACCCTTTAAAAGTTCAACTGAATCAAAGGTGGGTTCGTATTTTCCATAAGGAGAGGTGGTTGTGTAGGCACCAAGAGGAGTAGTTGGTGAAGCTTGACCACCTGTCATACCATATATCATGTTGTTGAACAAAAAAACTTTTATATCCAGATTTCTTCTTGCAGCATGTATCATGTGATTTCCACCAATTCCCAATCCATCTCCATCCCCTGTTATTACCACCACATGTTTGTCTCTATTTGAAAGTTTTACTCCTGTTGCGAAGGCAAGTGCTCTTCCGTGAAGTGTGTGGAGAGAATCTGTATTCACATATCCAGGAATTCTTGAAGAACATCCAATCCCAGAGACCATGATTATATCTTCTCTCTTCCAGTTCAATTCTGCAAAGGATTCAAGTATAGCTCTTAAGCCAATTCCAAGTCCACATCCAGGACAAAAGATAGTTGGAAGTCTTCCCCAATCGAGATAATCCCTCCAGTTCATCCTATCACCTCTAATATTTTACTTTCTATCTCTTCTGGGGGAATAACATTTCCCCTCACAAAATTTATTGGATAAACTTTTGTTTTGTTTTTCATAATCCTCTCTATATCAAGATAGAGTTGTCCTTTATTCAGTTCCACTACGAAAACAATTTTTGCCTCTGAAAGCATCTGTTTTATTTTTTTCTCATCCAATGGATTAAGGGTTATAAGTCTTAAAAAACCAGCTTTGATACCCCTTCTTTCAAGATTTCTCTTTACCTCTTTTATCACAGTACCCATAATTCCAAAGGATACAAGGACAAGATCTTTACCTTCAGTTTCTTCCTCATAATAGAAAAGTTCTCTTCTATATGAATATACTTTTCTTAAGAGATGATCTATTAACTTTTGGGCATTTTCCTCATCAGCATCTGGAAATCCATACTCATCATGAAAAAGACCTGTAATTTTGATTCCTTTGCCATCTCCAAGATAGGGAGCAGATATTAGATCTCTCTCAAAATTGTATGGTTTATCAGGTTTTGGAAGAGAGGAGAACTCAAATTTATAAGGAGGATTGCTTCTCTCCATTTCAGCTCTCATATGAGCAACAGTTTCGTCTGAGAGTACTATAACTGGATTTCTAAAGTACTTGGATATATCCAGCGAAAAACGAGTTAACCAGTAAAACTCCTGGACACTTCCCGGAGAAAAGACAATTATTGGGTGATCACCATGCGTTCCCCATTTCGATTGCATGTAGTCTCCCTGTCCCACATGGGTTGGAAGCCCCGTGGATGGATCTCCCCTCATTACATTTACTATAACACACGGACTCTCTACCATACATGCAAAACTCAAACCTTCCTGCATGAGGGAAAAACCTGGACCAGATGTGGCAGTTAAAGCCTTTTTGCCAGACAATCCAGCAGCAGTTATTACAGCAATAGAAGAGATTTCATCTTCCATCTGGATAAATGTTTTTCCTCTCTTGGGCATCTCTTTAGAGAGTACCTCTAAAATTTCACTTGAAGGGGTTATTGGATAACCTGCAAAGAGATCAAGTCCTCCATCCAACGCTCCAATTGCACTGGCTTCATTCCCCTGATACAATTTTTTCATCTTTTCTTCACCTCAATTGCAAAATCAGGACAGAGGTTTTCGCAGATGTTGCAGCCTATGCAGGAATCTTCAAACTTTACATATACTATCCCTCTTTCATCAACATCAAACACATTCTTCGGACACACTCTTACACATATCCGGCACTCTTTACAGAGGTTCTTGTCAATTGCAACTCTGAAGGCTTTTTTTGTTTTTACGCTCATAGCAAACCTCCCCTCCTCATCATCTTATTCAAGTTTTTGTTTCCCATCATCTGTTTCATCATCTTAAAATTTTTAAGAAGCTTGTTTACATCATTAACGCTTGTTCCAGATCCTAAGGCAATTCTTCTTTTCCTACTCCCATCTATAATTTCAGGATGTCTTCTCTCCTGTTTTGTCATTGATTGAACAATTGCCTTCATCCTTTTTATTTCCTTCTCATCCACATTAAATCCAGTTGGTATTCCAGGTATGTGGGAAATAAGAGAGGAGAATCCACCCATTTTTTCTATTGTCTCCATCTGGGATAAAAATAGATTTAAATCAAATCTCTCCCTTTTCTTTAAAGTTATTTTCTCCCTTTCTTCTTCCTTCACCCTTTCTATTTTTTTAATAAGTCCCTTTATATCACCAAGTCCCATTATCCTTCTTGCAAAACTTTCTGGATCAAATTCGGAGAAATCTTCCATTTTTTCTCCTGTGCCAATAAATTTTATTGGCACTCCTGTAACAAATTTCATAGAGAGGATAGCTCCACCTTTGGAGTCTCCATCAACCTTTGTTGCAATAATCCCGGTAAGCCCCACTTTTCTTTTAAACTCAAGAGCAATATCAACACTTCCCTGACCAAGGAGAGATGATGCAACAAGTAAACTTTCTTTTGGTTTTATCTCATCTTTAATATCCTTAAGTTCCTGCATCATCTCTTTATCTATGTGAAGCCTACCTGGAGTGTCATAGATAATAAAGTCTATACCATTCTTTTTGGAGAAACTTTTGGCTTTTTTTATTAATGAGTAAACATTCTCGTTTTCTTCAAAGAAAAATTTACTTTCCACCTTTTCAGATATCTCTCTTAACTGGTCTATTGCTCCAGGTCTTTTTAAGTCAAGTGGAACAAGAAGAACCCTGTAGCCCTTCTTTTGAAGATAAAGTGCAAGTTTTCCACTGGTGGTTGTTTTGCCACTACCCTGAATTCCAAATAGGATGATCTCCGTTGGGGGAATAGAGGATATTTTTAATGGATATGTTTTCCCAAGAACCCTAATCAACTCATCATAGAGAATCTTTGTCATCTGTTCTTGAGGAAGGAGAGATTTTAATGATTTTTCCTTCTCGGCTTCCTTCTTTACCCTTCTAAGTATCTCTTTTGCTACCTTTATGTTGACATCTGATGAGATAAGGATTTTTTTAAAAAACTCAAGGCCATCCTCTATATCCCTCTTTGTTAGGAGACCCCTTCTCCCAAATCTATCCAAAAATTCCCTTATTCCAGAAGAAATCTTCTCAAACATCCTTATTTAAGATAACATAAAATAAGTTAATGTCAAATTAAATCTTTAATAGATTTGGGAGTATAAGGGTGTAAAAAACTATGGATAGGATAATTATAAGATAGAAATTTTTGTTTGTGAGCATTGTTATTAAGGAGTATCTAAAGGCGGAATAAAAATTTCTTGGAACAGGTGTGAAGTATGATTCAAACACATATATTTTTACTCTCCCAGTACCCAAGGGATATATATTTATTCCATTATCTTTAAGATATGTGCTAAATTCTTCTTTTTTATCTTCTGGAATTATAAAGTCTATAAAACCTGAGATTTTTCCATCCTCTCTTTCAAAACTGAAGTTTATTATCTCTATGCCAATCTCCTCCTGTGCTTTCTCAAAGACCTCTATGAATTTAACTATGTCATTTACTCTATAAGATTTCTCCATGGAAAAAACGCAGGAGAAGGTTAATATTTCAAATAAGATAATAAATAATGCCAAAATTAAGGTTCTCTTCATGTCCTCCTTCTCATGAAAAAGAAGATGGGAGAGATAAGGATAAGTCCCACAATTATATAAGGAAGGTAGAATCCAAGCATTCTGCTTCCAGATAGAGAGGGATAATTTTTATAATCAATACTCACAGTTATCATATCCTGCTCTTCATTACCTCCTTTAATATAGTTTATTTCCACCTCTCCTTTGTCTTTCAAGGTTTCATACAGGGGAGTAAACTCGTCTTTTGGTATACTCAATTTTCCACTTTTCTCTTCAATTCTCTCATCCTTTACATAAACTGTAATTCCTATCTCTTTTACATGTTTTAATGAGACATAACTGGAGGGAATAAACTTGTGATTCTTATAACTTATAGGGATTGTAACCCTTCGTTTAATATTGTTTGCTGGAAAAGGAAGGAACATGAGAGCTACTATAATTAATGTTAGAGCAAAACCAAAGGAAAGAGAGAGCTTTCTCTTTCTTTCTCTCAATATCTTTGAAAGAACTCTATGTTCAACAGAGTATGGAATTCTCTCTTCTTCCATGTCTTTTAGAGAAGTATAGAATTTTTTTGTGGCATAATAATATCTTCTAAACTCTGGATTCTCCTTAATCAATCTCTCAAATTCCAGTCTTTCCTCTTCGCTAAGCTCGTTATCTATATATTCATAAACCTTTTCCTTGAGTTTCCCTTTAATCTTCATCTCTATCAATATGATTTATTTTATTTCCTTTTGTTCCAAACTCCTTTTCAATAATTTTCTTTAAATGGTTTCTTGCCCTATTTAATCTTGATTTCACAGTACCCATGGGTATTCCAAGTACCTCTGCTATCTCATCATAGTTAAGATTCTTTATATCTCTGAGTTCTATTATTGCTCTCTCCCACGGCTTTAATTTTTTCATTCCCTCTTCTATCATTCTCTTTATCTCTTCCTCATCGATAGAGAGCCATATATCTGAAGTTTCATCTTCAATATCCACCTCTTTTCCGTCTTCAAAAACACTATCAAGAGATAGAAGGTTATTTTTTCTTCTGACTCTTGAGATGGATAAGTTATAAGCTATTCTATACAACCATGTTGAGAATTTGGAGTTTCCTTTAAAGGATGATAAGTTTTTAAAAGCAAGATAAAATGTATCCTGCACGAGATCAATTGCCTCTTCTCTGTTTTTGACAATGGAGATACAGAGGGAATAGATTTGATTTTCGTATTCCCTTATAAAGAGAGAGAAGAGTTCCTTTTCTCCTTTCAATATTTTTCTTATCAACTCCTTTTCGTTTTTCATTTTGGATTTAGAATATATATGTATGAATCTTTAAATATATATACACCATCCTCTGTCATTTTTATTCCGTCCATTCCCTCCATAAAAAACCTCTTTTTATTGTTAATATCTATCAATAAATATTTATATACATCTACATCCATCTTCCACACAACAACAGCATTTCCCTTCATAGATTTCCCATATATAGGAGTGTAGAAAGGTATTACTTTTTGTATTGATTTGTGATTTCTCACAAGTACTGCATCTTTTGTTAATACATAAAGATCTCCTTGATACAAAAATGCCCCATTTATCCCATTCCTTATCTCCTCTTTTACTATAATGTCTCCATCGTAATTCAATAAGTATAGAAGGGTCTTTCCACCGATGCTTTCTCTCCAATAAAGAATCATTAGATTTTTTTCTTCATAAAATAAACCCATTGGATGAAATAGTATACTTTCGTTTATTCTGATATTCTTATTCCATATGATTTTTCCATCAAAGTTGAAAACTACCACATTTCCATTATTCTCAAAGAGTATTATTCTCTCTCCATTGAAAAACATAGAGGCAAAAACGCTCGTTTTTGTATTTTTTAATTCTAAATATCCCACCTCTTTAAGTGTTTCAATGTTGTATTTGGAAAAAGCTATATCTATACTCTTTCTGCCTCTCCACTTAATTCCAAAGTTAGTTTTAAATGTATATATCTCTTCAGGAAACATTTTTTCCTTAGAAAACTCTCCGAGTATGTTTAGTGACTCATCAAGAACATAAACTCTATCCGTTAAGACAATAATTCTATCATTGAGTTTTTCCATTTTTAAAATATAGAAAGGGAACTCCCTCTTGAGGTTTCCATCTACTGATATAATCATTTTCCCACTGGCTACATAAATTCTATCATTTAAAATACAGAGAGAGGACACCTTGTCCTTTAGAATATATGTTGGTTCAGGTTCATTTCTACCAATGGGTAGAAAGAATAGGGTGAGGATATATACAAGTAATAGGAGGATGTAAATGTAAGATATGTTAAACCGAAATAGCGCTGTCCTTCTTCTTCTTATTTTGAACCTATTCTCTCTCTTCATATTAGAATTATATCCTATCTATAAAATCACTTCCGTCACAGGTTTTTGTGTTGAGTTCAGGAAAACCTTCTCTACAAGATGAGAAGTCAAGATTGTATGCTTTTGAAAGTTCCTTTACTGTGGAGATTAACTTGAGTCTTATTTCTTGTGGAAGGTAGAAAGATCCATGAAAATTTTCAGTGTAAAGAGGTCTTAATTTCAAATAAATATCTGGTAAGTTCTCTCTAAACCTTTTAAGGGAATCTCGTCTTGGTTTAAATGTTGATGTTATAACCTGTTTTATATAAGGACTTGTTTTTTCTATTACTTCCTCTATACTTCCTCTATCGTCATTAACAAAAGGAATTATTGGATCAAGTCTTAAGATCACGGGAATTCCATTTTCATGAAGAATTTTAATTGCCTTCAATCTTCTCTCAGGAGAGGGGGCAAAGGGTTCAATTTTTTTATATATCTCTTTAAAAGTTGTGATTGTTATGGAGACGGCTACCTTTATATCCTTTAATATATCTATGTCTCTTTTAACAAGATCACTTTTTGTAACGATGAGAACCCTTACCCCTTCATCTCTAAATAATTTTAGAATTTCTCTGGTTATAAAGAGATTTTTTTCAATGTATGGATAGGGATCAGATGAGTT
>Ga0190304_1001464_pt1 | contig 10498 bp, 3 predicted proteins | sample 48700712_MG_FD_161670 | JGI IMG/M metagenome (GOLD analysis project Ga0190304, IMG submission 161670) | Hydrothermal vent sediment bacterial communities from Southern Trench, Guaymas Basin, Mexico - 4870-07-1--2_MG | ecosystem: Environmental > Aquatic > Marine > Hydrothermal vents > Sediment ... | reverse complement strand
AACTGCAGCTCTCGTACAACACCACCTTTGTGCAGGATAACATGGCCGTGGAGATCAAGCGGGTTGTAGATTGGGCTACCATAAGTCCGGAAAGCGGGATCATTCCCGGGGGTGAAGTTGTCACGATTGGCGTTCAGGTAGAGCCGCAGATGCTTCTGCTGGGATCCTATATGTGCCGCCTCTCTATCACCTGTAACGATCCTAACCAGACCGTGACGTTCCTCCCCGTTGTGATGGATGTGGTGGGGGATATTTCAGCGATTTCTCTTTCCCAAGATGCTGTTGACTTTGGCTCGGTACCTATTACTACCACCAGCACAGATACTCTGGTTATCCAAAATTTGGGGACAGCAAACCTGGAGATCAGTGAAATTGCTTGCTCAAACGATGTATTTTCTGTGGCACAAACCAGCTACACCATCCTGCCTTACGAAAGTGCAGAATTGTATATCTCATTCGAACCGGTGGAATTGGGCGCTCAGACTGCAGATATCACCATTTTCTCAAACGATCCCGACGATCCTGAATATGTAATCTCTGCCCAAGGCGTGGGAACCGACAATACCGGATCGGGTAATCCGGTACCGCTGCCTACCGCCTATTACCAGAATTACCCCAATCCTTTCAATCCCGAAACCACCCTGGCCTTCAGTCTGGGCGATGCGCAATCGGTGAACCTGAGTATCTTTAATGTAAAAGGGGAAAAGGTGAAAACCCTTGTTGACGCTGATTTTGCCCCGGGAAGATATGAAATCCTCTGGAACGGCACCGACGCCAAAGGGCGAACCGTTGCCAGTGGTCTTTACTTCTCCCGCTTCCAGGCGGGCAGTAAAGTTTCCATAAAGAAAATGATGTTATTAAAATAAGTAGGAGCGAATATGAAGCAGTTTAGTGTAATTGTGCTATTATTGATCGTGGGCCTGTTGCCCGCGCAAATGTATTGGGAAAACGATGGTTTGCCGGTGAGGCAGGGAGTGAATATTGAGTGGTTCCGGTCTTCTGCACAAGTGGGCACCGATATCGTTTATGGATGGTCTGATACCCGTCGCGGCGACCGCGACATCTGGGCTCAGCGTATCGATAGCGACGGCAACTCGGTGTGGCAGGACGGCGGTGTAATGATCAACGGCTATGTTAACCGCCAGGAAGACATCGTGCTTATCCCGGTGGGAAATGACGAAGTGATCTGTGCCTGGATAGATTTCCGCAATGGCGATGACGGTGACGTCTATGCTCAAAAGCTGGATGGCACCGGTAACCTGATGTGGAATGCTGAAGGTGTGCCACTGTGCCTTGATCCTGACGAACAAATTTCTCTTAATATCGTGAGCGACGACAATGGCGGCGCCTTCGTGATATGGATAGACAGCCGTAATTCCGGTGGTGTGGACATCTTTGGTACTCATATTCTGGCAAACGGCACCATCGCCGCAGGGTGGGACGTAAATGGTAATTCCATCGTGGCCGAAAGTGGCCCTCAAAACGGCCATACCTTCTGGGAAGATGGCAATGGCGGTGCCGTGCTTGCATGGCATGACGAACGGGATCCCAATAACCCGAGCATTTACATGCAGCGTATCGCACCGGATGGCACTCTGATGTGGAATGCCGGCGGCAACGAATTGTGCGTGGTAAACGGCGAGCAAACCAATGTAAAAATGGCTCTCCTCACCAATGGAAACATGTTTTTTACCTGGCGTGATAAACGCTCTGATGCCGACGGAAATCTCTATTGCCGCGCGGTTGCCTTGGATGGCACCTTTGTGTATGACGAAACAGTGGTGTACGCAGGCAGTGGTATTCAGCGTAATCCCCGTGCTGCTTCAGGTTCGGATGGCAGCGCCTTTGTGGTGTGGGAAGATGGTCGAAGTGACTTTTATTTCAAAGACATTTATGCTCAGAAGATAAATGCCGACGGTTCCCTTGCCTGGGATCCAGCCGGTGTGGTAGTGAGTGATGCCGATAATGATCAGCTGAATCCCCGGCTTTTTGGGGATGATAGCGGCGGAACATGGATCATCTGGGATGACGCCCGAGGATCTGGTTACCCCGAATTGGACATCTATGTGCAACACCTCAATGCCGATGGGAGCCCACAATTAACCGCCAATGGCCAATTGCTGTGCAATGCCCCCGGAGAACAATTTGCTCCCCTTATCAAGGATGCAGGGAATGGACGGATTTATGCCAATTGGGGCGATAACCGTACCGGCTCTACCGGTATTTACCTGCAGATTTTAGATAGCAATGGCAACGAACTGCTCGGAGCCAATGGCGAAGAACTCTGGTATGGCCTCTGCGGCGATGCGATAAATTATCAACTGCTCATTGCCGATGAAAAACCGGTGATAACCTGGATAGATACACGTAAATCAGTAATCGCTAACCAGATTTATATGCAGGTACTCAATCCCGATGGCACAAACATCCTCACTCCCGATGGAGAACCGATAACCAACATGACCAACTACAATCAGGAAAACATGGATGTGGTCTATGGCAACGGGTTGGTCGCTGCATCATGGGAAGAAAATCGTGGAGACTTCAAACAGATCTATGCTCAGGCGGTAGATTTGAACAATAACTACATTTGGTCTGCCGATACCGGCCTGTTGGTGGGTGACGTGTATGCTCAGCAAGAATTCACCAAGATTGATGCAAGTGGCGACAATTTTAACATCGGCTGGTCGGATTATCGCGACTGGATGAACGGCTTTGAAATCTACGGCCAGAAAATTGACGCCGATGGCAATCTGCTGTGGGGCGCCGAAGGCAAACTTATTGCATCCAATGCAGGTGACGATGTACTGGCTGATGTGGTGGGAAATTACTACATCTGGCAAGGTGGTGACCTCTATGACCAGGATATCTATGTGAAAAAAGTGGATGACGATGGTAACACCGCAGCAGGATGGCCGGCTGCCGGCTTGGTAGTGTGTGCTGCGCCAGACAATCAGGAAAAAGCATCCGGTATGATGACTCCTGACGGATTGCTGATCGTGTGGCGGGATAAGCGGGATGGAAACTTTGATATCTATGGCCAGATTGTTCAGCCTGACGGCACCTTCTTATGGACCGATGATGGCCTGCCTCTGGTTCAGGTAGAAAACGATCAGGATAATTTCCAGTTTGTCTATTCCACAGATATCGCAATGGTATGGGAAGATTTTCGCAACGGTGTTTACTACGACATCTACATGCAGCGCTTTAATGACAACGGTGCAGAATTATGGCAGGAAGATGGCATCAGCGTGATACAGAAAAACAGCGACCAAGTGTCACCTGCTATCACCACAGACGGCGAGTTTTACTTTGTTTTCTGGGAAGATTACTCCATCGAATCTGAATCCAATCTCTATGGACAGAAATTTACCCTTGATGGCACCAAGTGGTGGAATCCCGATGGCAAACTGATCAGCGACGCCATCCGTAACCAAAATGCGCCGGTAGCTCATACCGATGGTAACGGTAACATCTATGTGATCTGGGAAGATACCCGCTCCAGCGGCAAAACCGATATCTACAACATCTATGCGCAAAAAATCGATGTGGATACGTCGGTTCATCCCAATGAGCCAGCTCCGGCAAACCATGTGATTTCCCAAAACTATCCAAATCCCTTCAATGGCAACACCAGCATCTCCTTCGATCTGAACCAAAGCATCTATCCCGGTGCTCAGCTGAAAATATACAATGTTCGTGGTCAGCTGGTGCGCAATCTGCAACCGGCCGGCAACAGCAATTTCAGCTGGGATGGTCGTGATAACAAAGGTTCAGCAGTTGCCGAAGGCATTTATATGTATCGTCTTGAAGCCGATTCCTTTACATCGGCACCCCGTAAAATGGTTCTTTTGAAATAGGAGTTGGGATGAAAAAACTTATCCTCCTTGCGATTCTTGCGGTAGCCTGCTCCCTTATCTGGGGGCAGGTTTCCCTGGATCCACGTTATCATACCTACCAGGAAATAAAAACCGAAATAGATTCTCTTGCTGCTCTCTACCCGGAATTGGTAATGGTCGATTCCATCGGTGTTACCCATACCGACAACCTTCCCATCTGGGCTGTAAAACTCTCGGATAACGTAACGGACGACGAAGATGAGCCGGCCGTACTTTATGTGGGCCAGTGCCATGCCGAAGAAGTATTGGGCAACGAGATCGTGATGTATATGATCAAAGATATTCTGGATCACCGGATGATGCAGCCCTATGCCTATTGGCTGCAATATCTGGAAGTGTGGTTCATCCCCACCATCAATCCAGAAGGATTACAGGTAGTGATGGATGGCTTGGATACTGCCTACCGTAAAAACAAAACCGATTGCAACGAAAACGGCACGTTCCTGGAAAACATTGATTATGAGGTGGGCCCGGGAAATGACGAAGATGGGGTAGATCCCAATCGCAATTATGCTTTTAACTGGATTCATGGAGATACCCTGTGGTGTCCCTATGGTGAAGAAACCTATGATTATTATCGTGGCCCATATCCGTTCTCCGAAGGCGGAACCCAGGCCGTTCGCGATCTTGCATCGCAACAGCATTTTCTCTATTCCATCAACTGGCATTCATCCCGAACCGGAAATTTCTCGGAACAGCTTTTTTATCCTTATCAATGGACAGATACCAAAAAAGCGGTGGATTTTGAATATAACAAACTTATCGGCGAAACAGTTGCCGGGCTAATCGTTCGGGAAACCCCTACCGGCAGCCAGCAATACTATGAACCGTCACCATCTATGAATCACAAAGGATCGGCGCACGAGTGGTTTTATCAGGCCCACGGAACAGTGCAGTTGCTCATAGAATGTGGTACAAACAATCTGCAGCCCGCTGCTCCCCTGGTAGATGACACCTGCCAGCGGAACAGCGTGGGCGCCTATTGGTTGCTGAATAAAGCTCTTGGCGCCCAGGTAGATTCTCCCATGATTACCGGACACATCACCTCCGCTTCCACTGGTCAGCCTTTGGTAGCCGAGGTTGTGGTGGAGGAAAAGCACTCATCGTTTTTTGCTCCCCGACTTAGTGATGAACTCTATGGCCGCTACTGGCGTCCCATCATGCCGGGAACCTACACTGTTCAGATCTCAAAAACCGGTTATGAAACTCAGGTTTTTACCAATGTAACGGTTAACAATTCCGGCGCTACAACGATTGACGCCCAGCTGGTTCCTCTGGCTGCCGCCACTCTGCAAGGCACCATCACCTCTTCATTACCCCTCAATGACGTGACTATCACCCTGATGGATGACGAGCCGATAACGGTGATGGCTGATCCCAGCGGCGCTTTCCAACTGGATTATTTTGCAGGTGAGTATCCCCTGCAAATCACGGCACCCGGCACGGTTCCAATCCTTACTTCCGTTACTCTGGATGCAGGAGCCAATAGCCTGGATGCAACTCTTTTGGCCGAAGAAGTAATATTTAGCGAAGATTGGACAGAGGGCTTTGCCGACTGGGGAACTTCCGGGCCCTGGGTGATAAACCTCAATCCCGATACAGGACAGCACTATGTGGATGACTCTGCTGATCCCTTTTATGATAACTATCTGGATGCCCGGTTGTGGACAGCCAACATAAACACTCATGGCGCATCCGATGACATGGTGCTGATGATCGAACAAAAGTATTACACCGAATGGGACGAAGACTTTTGCTACATCGACATCTCCACCGATGGCCAAAACTGGGATGAGCTGGCATCCTATACCGGACAAAAAGATTACTGGCACACCGTGCTCTTCGACCTGGGTGACTATACCGAAGAAAACGTCCGCCTGCGCTTCCGTCTGGTTACCGACTCTTCCCTCAATGATCCCGGCTGGTCTGTCGGCAATGTGCGCATTGTGGCTTCCACCGGCGCAAATACCCCCCAGATACCAGCGGCTACAACCCTTCTGCAGGGAAATTACCCAAATCCCTTCAATCCCGAAACAATCATTCGCTTCTCTCTGGCAACTGCCGGGGATGTGAAACTGAATATTTACAATCTGAAAGGGCAAAAAATACGCACGCTGGTGGATGACGAACTGCCGGTAGCCGAGCACGCCATCCTGTGGGACGGTGTGGACGACACCCATAAAAAGGTGGCATCCGGCGTGTATTTTTATACCCTCAAAACCGGGGATTACCGTTCCACGAAAAAAATGCTGTTAATAAAATAGAGTGAGGACTATATGAAAAAACTGACATTCCTGGCCATCGCGTTGCTTCTTATCGCAGGCTTGGCGGCCCGTTTTGAGTTTACCGGTGACGATGCCCAATTGCAGTTCACCTACTATAATGATGACTTGCAGGATACCAGAGAAGCCGAAGTGGCTATCGTGGCGCTGCCTGCTACCGACGTAACCATCTCTGTGGATCAGGCCCAATGTGCCATCTACGACGCTGCGGGAAATTACCTGCGAGACGAAACCCTGCGTGGTGACGACGTGGTAGAGATCACCGATCACTTTGTGATGCGGGAACTCTATGGCCACACATTGCGGGTAAATAAAGTGCGTCAGACCGATGACCTGAAAATCGTGGTAAAATCGGTAGAGGGTCAGATGCAGGCTGCATCCAGACTGGACGTTCCCGCTTCCGTGTCTCAAGCTTTTTTGCAAGTGTATAAAAACACGGTAGATAACTTTGATATTTCTTATCTTTCCCGTGCCGAAGTAGCGCCATCCCGGATGCTGATAATTACACCTTCGGGGCTGGAGCAGTATGTTCAGCAGTTGGCTCAATGGAAAAATCAGCGGGGCGTGCTTACGGAAATCGTTCATCTGGAAGACGTTGGTACTACAAATGTGGAAATCAAAAATTATATCCAAAATGTGTATAATACGCAGGATACACCTCCGGATCATCTGCTCATTATCGGTGATGTGGATATGCCATACTCCTTTCCCACTTTCCTCATCGACGGCAATGTGGGACGTGAGATGGATGTAACCGACCTTCCTTATACGTTGTTGGATGGCACCGATTATTTCCCTGAGATGATCTATGGCCGGATCTCGGTGGATGCTCCCATGGAGATGATGATCGTCATCAACAAAATTCTCAACTACGAAAAAACGCCCTACATGGATGATCCTGACTGGTTTGAACGAGCCCTGGTTGTGGCTGGAAACTTCAGTAATTCACCACCTGTCCCCACCACTCCTGTATCAGTGAGCCGATGGCTGAAAGAAAAATTTGTGGATTATGGGTATCAGCAGGTGGATGAAGTGTATTATCCACCTACCGCCAACGGCGTGGTTCCCATCTCTAATGCCTTGGATAACGGTGTGGGATTTGTCACCTATCGGGGCTGGGGAAATGCCCACGGCTGGAATTATCCCTATTTCCACGAAGAAGATGTAAACAATCTGAACAACGGCTGGAAATTGCCGGTGATGACCTCTGTGGTCTGTAACACCGGTGACTTTGGGAATATCAACGTGGATCCCTGTTTTGGTGAAAAATGGCTCCGTGCCGGTACCACACCCACCTCTCCAAAGGGCGGTGTGGCTTTTGTTGGCCCATCCGACCTTCATACCAGTACCAGGCTCAATAACAGCATTTTTGCCGGTTTCTGGACTGGCGTATTGGATGAAGGTATCCGTGAATTCGGCGTTGCCGTACTCCGTGGAAAGATGGAATTATACCGTAATTTCCCCAACGATCAAGGGGCAGACGGTTATGTGAATTTCTATTTTCACGTGTATAACGTTATCGCAGATCCCAGCCTGATGATGTGGACGAGAACCCCACAACCCATTACAGCATCCCTGCCTGCCTCAGTTACCATAGGGACCAATCTTATTACCATAGATCTTCCCGGACTGGACGGTGCCGTTGCTACCGCCTACAAGCAGGATGAATATTGCAATGCCGTGACAGTGGAAAATGGCGTAGCTTATCTTCCGCTAAATTCTACTACTGAGGGTGAGGTGATCGTTACCATCACCAAACCGGATTATCTCCCTCTGGAAACCACTATCCCAATCACTCAGGAAGCAGAAGATATTGGCGTGTCAGACATTTCACCTCAGGGAGATGTAATTGCCGGCACCACTGTGGATGTAGCCATTACTCTGCAAAACTATGGAACCAGCGCTGTGAGTGGCGTAACAGCTAACCTCAGCACCGATAATGCCTTGGCTGTGGTGCAAACGACTTCCGCATCTTACGGCGATATCGCCGCCGGAGCCAGCGCAACGCAAAACTTCACGATAGCCCTGGATCCCCAGATTCCCGATAACATGGCCATTATCTTTGACGTGGAAATCCCCGGATTTGGCCCGGCAAAATTTTCCCTTCACGTAGGTAGCCTGGCTTTCGACGTTACATCGGTAGTGGTAAATGATGCCAATGGCGTGCTTGATCCCGGCGATACCGCCGACATCACCGTCACTCTGAAAAATATCGGCAGCTTCGATACCACTGTGGATGCCGCTTTGACGGCCATCACCACCGGCGCTGAAGTAACTCAGGCAAACGGCGGAAATCACACCGTTGCCGTGGGGGCCAGCTTCGACGCTACTTTCACGGTTCATGTGTTTGTTGACTGCTACATAGGCAGATCCCTTCCCTTTGATGTGGAGCTTACTTCCAGTAGTGCACAACAATCTGTCGCCCGGGTAAACCTTACTGCCGGTATTATTGATAATACTGCTCCCACCGGCCACGACTGGTATGGTTACTGGGCCTATGACAGTAACGATACCGACTTTGATCAGGCGCCTGTGTATGAATGGCACGAAACTGATCCGGAAAATGGCGGGAATGGCTCAGTTATCAGCCTGACAGATGACGACACCCAGTCCATTCCACTGCCCTTCCCATTTACCTACTACGGCAATGAATATGACAGCCTGAGTGTGTGCTCCAATGGCTGGGTTTCTTTTGAGACCACCTGGTATCACGACTTTACAAACTGGACGATTCCCTGCCCGCTGGGACCATACGCCATGATCGCCGCCTATTGGGATGACCTGAAAGGCGAAAGCTATATGGTGGGTGACAGCACTTTCTGGCATGATATCCGTGTAACCTACGACTATCTGGAAAGCGACAATATCTTTGTTATCCAATGGAACGATCTGTACAACAGGCTGGATGACGTTACCGAATATGCCTTCCAGCTGGTGCTTTACGATCCGGCTCATTATCCGGTGCAAAGTGGTGATGGCATTATTCAGGTGAACTACCAATCCATCAACAACCCGGATAACGAAAATAACTACACGACCGTAGGAGTAGAAAATGCCAACCAGCAAGATGGTCTCCTCTATACCTTCGCCAATATCTATCAGCCGGGAGCATCGGAATTAGCCAACAACATGGCCATCCGCTTTACTACTGAAGCTCCCGATGGATACACCCCGGCAGGGCATACCACCGTCCCGGCTGCTCTGGTAACCCTCCAACAAAATTATCCCAATCCGTTTAATCCCGTTACTACCATCAGCTATTCCATACAGGATGCAGGAAACGTGGAGCTTATCGTGTACAATGTTCGTGGCGAGAAAGTGCGCACCCTCGTGCAGGAAACAATGGAAGCCGGCACCCACAAAGTGGTGTGGAACGGTATAGATGATAACGAAAATGCTGTGGCCAGTGGCATCTATTTCTATCGCATCGTCACAAAAAACAGCTCAATCACCAAAAAAAGTCTGTTATTGAAGTAGAGAAATTATGCTGGGATTAATACTGGGATTATTCTTATTGATTGGTTTTGCCAGTGTGGAATATCATCGGCACCTATACTATCGTAGCCGGATTCCCCATGTAGTGCATATTAACGGCACCCGAGGCAAATCCAGTGTAACCCGTTTGATCGCCGCCGGACTTCGTGCCGGCGGCCTGAAAACTATAGCCAAGACCACCGGGTCGGCACCGCGCCTGATCTTTGAATCGGGCAATGAAACACCGATTAAACGGCATTTCGGAGCCAATATCAAAGAGCAGCTCAAGATTATCAAGTATGCATCCAAACGAGATGCCGAAGTACTGGTGCTGGAATGCATGGCCGTTACCCCGGAATATCAGTGGGTGGCCGAACACAAAATGGTACGCTCCACCGTGGGGGTAATGACCAATTGCCGCCTGGATCACCTGGATGTGATGGGACCCGGCCTGAGAAATTGCACCCTCTCACTGTGCAATACTATTCCCACCAACGGCAAAATGTTCACCTCGGAAAACTATGTTTTTCCATTGATGAAGAAAGTGGCGGATAAACAGGGAACCGAGATTTTCTATGCTGATCCCAGGACGATCAGTGATGAGGAGATGCAGGGCTTTAATCACATCGAGCACAAAGAAAATGTTTCTCTGGCTCTGGATGTGTGCGCTCAGTTTGGTGTGCCTCGCAAGGTTGCTCTGGAGGGGATGTATAAAGCAATCCCGGATATCGGAGCTACAGAAGTGTTTCATTATAGTAAGCATCATAAAGATGTGCTTTTTGCCCACTCCTTTGCCGCCAATGATCCACAGTCAACTCGGGTGCTGCTGCAATACATCCCCAA
>Ga0190304_1001461_pt1 | contig 10504 bp, 7 predicted proteins | sample 48700712_MG_FD_161670 | JGI IMG/M metagenome (GOLD analysis project Ga0190304, IMG submission 161670) | Hydrothermal vent sediment bacterial communities from Southern Trench, Guaymas Basin, Mexico - 4870-07-1--2_MG | ecosystem: Environmental > Aquatic > Marine > Hydrothermal vents > Sediment ... | reverse complement strand
TGGGTTCGCTACTGGTAGGGTGCAACTACCGGCATCCATCATATTACCCATATATCTGACCAAGTCGGGCAATATGTCGGGGTTCGTATTTTCGCTCATCTACGTGAGCATATTCTTTGGCTACGTGATATCACCCGTACATCCGTGTGTGGCAATAACTGTCAGTTATTTCAAAACCTCAATGATGGGGTTCATCAAAAAATGTATATTACCCGTGGCTATAATCATGCTCATAGTGGTGATATTAACCTATATCCGTTAAATTGACAATCACCCAACTTTCCTATATTTCAACGATGGTATCACGTACCAGTTGGCAAGCGTATCTCTTTATAATACCATTTGCGATATTCTTTGCGATATTCTTGGGGTATCCATTCTTTTACGCACTGTACTTGAGTTTCCACAAGGTTACAGACATATACGATGCGTTTAATGCACTCAAATTCGTTCATCTGCATAACTATATCAAGTTGATGAAAGATGTTGAATTCTGGTGGTCTATCCTCATGTCACTACTATATGGTGCAATCACTATACCGCTTAGTATATTTGTTTCATTGATATTGGCCAACCTCCTACATCGCACGTTTTCACTGGTCAAACTCTACCGTACAGGGTTTTTCCTGCCTTACCTTTTGGATGTGTTTGTGGTTGCTATCGTTTGGAAGTTCCTATACGCACACCCATATGGTATCATTACGCAGTTATTGCAACGTATAGGGATTAATATACCGCCATTGCTGGCGTCACCCAAAACCGCCATGTTAAGTGTTGCGATAGCTATGACACTTAAAGGGTGTGGGTTCGGCATGCTGTTATATCTTGCAGGCTTACAGAATATACCACGTTCACTATACGAGGCAGCTTCAATAGATGGTGCACCACCGTGGAAACAGCTCTTCTACATTACGTTACCGATGCTCAAGCCTATCACATTGTTTATGGTGGTGACTGGGATAATAGGTGCATTATCGGCGTTTGCCGAATTCTACGGGATGACAGGTGGTGGTCCCATCATACGTGTAGGTAGCCACATACTGGGTTGCACTAAAGTAGCTGGCCTATACCTGTTTCGTAACCTCGAGTCACTTAAGCTCGGCTATGCAGCCGCTATATCGTTTGTATTGCTGATAATTGCATTGATCATATCAGCTGTAAGTGCTAAACTGTTGCGTGTGGAATGGTGAACAAAGTTAAAGCATTTATCATATATTTTTGGCTTACGGTTTTCTTGATAGTGGTGTTGTTTCCATTCATATGGATGATAATAACGTCACTCAAACCCATAGGTACCGGGCTTACACTTACTATCATACCGCGACCGCCTACTTTAAGCAACTATAAAAGTGTGCTCACACAATACAAGTTTGGGCGCTACTTTGTAAATTCGCTCATCGTCGCCTCGATTGGTGCGTTAGGTGCCACAGTACTGTGTACAATGGCAGCGTTTGCGTTCGCTAAACTGGAGTTCCCGCTTAAACGTCCATTGTTTGGTATGTTCCTATCAGTACTTATGGTACCGGGCCTTATGTTCGTTGTACCACAGTTCGCAATAGTGTATAGGTTGGGTTGGATCAACACCTACAAAGCGATGATCATACCACATCTTGCAAACGTATTCGGTATGTTCTTACTTGTACAATATATGAAGACCATACCTGATGAGTTGGTGGATGCCGCAAGAGTGGATGGTGCCAATAACTGGACAATATTCCTGAAGCTAATAGTGCCGTTGTCAGGTGCGATGATAGCAACTGTATTCTTGCTTACGTTTCAATTCCATTGGAATAACTTTCTGTGGCAATTGATAGTGGCCACCGATGAGCACATGTATACAGTACCGGTGGGGTTGGCCATGTTCCGCAGTGCACATGAGGAGCTACATACGTTGAAGATGGCAGCATCAGCGATATCGATATTGCCGATAACTATGATATTTATCTTTGCACAGCGTTACTTTATCGAGGGTATATTACGTGGTGCAATAAAGGGGTGATAAAAGGAGGTATCATGCGTAGGTTTATAGCATTGATGACGGTTGTCATACCATTTATAGTGGATGCACAACTTAAAGTGTGGGTAAGCTACAACGATGAGGAGTTTGCAGTATTCAAACAGTTAGTGACAGCGTTCGAAGAATCTACCGGCATAGAAGTTAATGTACAACGTATACCGTTTGAGGGGCAGGAACAGAAAATACTTACTGCATGTGCAACCCGTACCGCACCCGATCTCGCACGTGTGGATTGTGCATTCCTTGGTAAGCTGGCGCACCGTCATGCGTTACTTGATATCGACATAGGTGAGCTTGCCGATAAAATTGTACCTGTAGCTTTACAATCCTGTATCCTAAATGGCAAGCTATATGGGGTGCCGGATCAGCTCACCTGTGTGTGTCTATTCTATAATAAGAGGTTATTTCGTGAGGCGGGGCTCGACCCGAACAAACCACCTGCTACGTGGGCCGAATTCCTCAAATACGCACAGAAGTTGACAGATCGCTCCAAAGGTATATACGGGTTCGCTATGCGTAACACGTTGTGGTGGACGCTACCGTTTTTCTATTCGTTTGGTGCTAACTTTATTGAGGATAACACGTGTGTGTTGAATTCACCCGAAGCGGTAGCTGCATTGCAGTTTAAAGTCGACCTATACCGTAAATACAAAGTAGAACCTGGTGCATGGAAGTCGGGTGCAATCGACCCCGATATGGGGTTTCAAAACGAAAAGTATGCGATGGTACTTAATGGTCCATGGAAGATAAAGCTGTTGAAAACTATAGGTATAGATTTCGGTGTCGCCCCTATACCAGCGGGTAAAAAAGGGGGGTACACCACGATTGGTGGTACAAATTTTGTGATATTTCGTGGCACCAAACACAAACACGAGGCAGTTGAATTCATAAAGTTTATCGTATCGAAAGAGTCACAGATAAAATGGGCTAATGAGTTGGGTCAGATACCCGTGAATATGGAAGCATTCCCATACGTTGATACCATACGTCATCCGTATCTGAAGGTTTTCCTATATCAACTACAGTACGCAATAGCACGACCGGTGTTAGCAGATTATCCTGCCATCGAGGATGTAGCTAACCCCATAATGGAGGCTGCACTCATGGGTGAGAAACCCGTAAAGGAGGCGCTGGAGCTCATCGTGTATAAAATAAACGCAATATTACAGGAAGAGTAACCATGTGGATAATTGTGTGGCTCACCAGTATGTTGATGGTCGATCATATACCCACTTTATACGTGGAACCAGGTAGACGATCGGAGATCGATCTCACTTATTTTGTTGTTAACACTGCTGTACCTAAGTCATTACGGATGGAGTTCAGTGAGCACATCGATGCAATAACTATAAGTTATGATACGGTTGACAACAAGATTATAGTCTATACCAGGCATGACTGGTGTGGGCTCACACATGTGAGGTTTAAAGTGACCAATGTTGATGGTGATACCGCTCATGGGGTGATAACTCTACGGGCACGTAAGTTGGTGACTGTAACGTTTCGTTACTATGGTAAACCCGGTAGTACCGTGTATCTTGCGGGTGAGTTTAATGATTGGAATCCCAATCTCACCCACATGAGGGATGACGACCATGACGGTATATACGAAGTAGAGTTAAAGCTACCCATCGGTGTATATCAATACAAGTTTGTAGTCGACGGTAGATGGATACATGATGAGCATAACCCCGATAAGCGGCCGGATGGGTTTGGTGGCTACAATTCAGTGCTAAACATAGGCGGTAAAGTACCGATACTGATAGGTGAAACCAAACGAATACATGGTGATACGTTACAATTCGAGGTTAGATTTGACAATGGGAGGCTCGACCCACAGACTATATCGGTGGTTACAAACAATAGGGTGCTAAAGGGTGGTTGGCAGGTAAGAGGTAATCTGATCGATTGCAAGCTCACCAACCTATCTGCTGGTAAGCATTGGTTTAAACTCAACGCAGCTAATACTGACGGTATCTACGCAAACGAACTTTATTTCGAAGAGTACATCGATGTGGAGCCCCAATTTGATTGGCGTGACGCTATCATATACTACGTGATTATCGATAGGTTCTGTAACGGTGACACAAGTAATGACGAGCCTGTGGAAGATGTGGAATTATCACCCAAGTGTAACTATCAGGGAGGTGACCTCATCGGCATAATCCATAAACTACGTGAGGGGTACTTTGATTCACTTGGTATCAACGTGTTATGGATATCACCTGTCTACCAAGGGCCCGACTCTGCGTATAGGGAGTCGTTCCCTCCTTACCGTAAGTATACAGGGTACCATGGGTATTGGCCAGTACATCCTACCAAAGTAGAGCATCGGTTTGGTGACATGCATCTACTCAGACAGCTGGTGGAGCTGGCACATCAACATGGTATTAGGGTTATGTTGGACTTGGTATTGAACCACGTGCATGAGGATCATCCCTGGTATAAGCGACATCCGGAGTGGTTCACAGCACCTTATACACCTGATGGTAGACCTAACCTTAGGTTGTTTGACGAGTTTCCACTCACTACGTGGTTTGATACGTTTTTGCCAGCGTTTGATTTCACCAACCCCGAAGTGATAGATACAGTTGTCAGTAATGCTATATTCTGGATAAAGCAGACAGGAGCAGATGCGGTACGACTTGATGCAGTCAAACACATACCGCATGAGGTATGGCGTTACCTACGTAAACGCATAAGGGAAGAAATAGAGCTACAGCGGGGTGAACATTTCTATCTCGTAGGTGAAACCATCTGGGGTAGAGAAAAGTTAGCCGAGTATGTAAAACCGGAAGAACTCGATGGGCAGTTCGATTACCCACTATACTGGTGCATAAGGGATGTATTCGCATATGGGACACGTGATATGGTGGCACTTGCTAACGAGCTCATGCAATCCTACCGTATATATGGTGGACATGCGATAATGTCCGTGTTCATCGGTAATCAAGACTTTGCACGTTTCATTACATATGCGGATGGGTTAGCAGGTGACGAGAAGGAAGTGGGTTGGCAAACAACGGTGAAGGTGTCCAACCCCAACAGCTATAAGAAGTTACAACTTGCCATAACCTTCATAATGACGGTTAATAGTGTGCCAATGATTTTCTATGGGGATGAGTTTGGCATGCCAGGTGCAGGTGACCCTGACAACCGTAGAGTTATGAGGTTTGGTGATGAACTCACGGAACATGAGAGACAAACCCTGCAATACATACGTAAGGTGGTGCAACTGAGACGCCGTCATCCATCACTACGTAAGGGGGTGTTAAAAACGCTGGTCATCGAACCCGATGTCTGGGTTTACCTTAAACAGTACTTCAATGATAAGGTGATAGTAGGCCTTAATAGAGGGGGGACACCTAAGACGATGCGACTTGAACTTACAGGTAGGTGGGTAGACTATTTCACCGGTGATACGTTGAGTGGTAACGTAGAAACCACTATACCAGCGATCGGTACGCTAATCCTTGAGCAGGTGAGATGATAGCAATATTTGCAATGGAGGTAGGTGTCGACCCTGATATACCCACGTATTGCGGGGGGTTGGGAATACTGGTGGGTGACATACTAAAGACTGCCGCCGATATGGGGTTACCGTTTGTGGGAGTATCATTGATGTATCACGAAGGTTACCTAAAGCAAAAACTAACTGATGATGGTGAGCAGATCGAACTACCTGAGGATTGGCAACCTGCAACTAAACTACAGAGGTTAGATAAACGGATACAGCTTAAGATCTGTGGTGAACCGGTGGTGGTTGGAATATGGTGCTATTATGTGAAAGGGATGACCGGTCACGTTGTACCCATATATTTTTTGGATACGAACTTATCCAAGAATAGCGAGCACATACGGGAGGCAACACGTAGACTATATTTAGGTGACAAGAAATGTAGGCTAATACAGGAGACACTTTTGGGTATAGGTGGGGTTAAGGTGCTGAGAAGTTTGGGTTACAACATCGATGTATACCATATAAATGAGAGTCATGCTGCACTGTTGATACTGGAGTTGATACGTGAGCTTCGTGATACCAAGCTTGTACGTAAGAAATGTGTGTTCACAACACATACGCCGTTACCTACGGGACACGAAGAGTATGGGGTTGCTCTGCTAAAGGAGGTGCTGGCTGAGGAGTACCACCCTATCTTGCAAACATTGGTGCCAGATGGTGTATTGAATATGTCGCGGTTGGCGTTCACCTATTCCGCATATACTAATGCGGTATCGAAACGACATGCTGAGGTTACACGGGAGATGTTTCCTGAGTTCAAGATCGACCATATAACGAACGGAGTACATTCGCTGAGCTGGACGTGTGATGAGTTTAAATCGCTTTTCGATAGATACGTAACGGGATGGAGAGAAGACCCAAGGAGGTTGGTTGATGCCGATAGAATAGATAATGACAAGCTATGGGCTGCACATATGGAGGCTAAGAAGAGGTTGATCGATTTCGTACATAAATCATGTGGGGTGAAGCTCAACCCCAATGTGTTGATGATAGGGTTTGCACGTCGTGCTACGGGATACAAACGTGCATATGTGGTGTTGGAGGATATCAACCGCTTACGAGCTATCGGTAAGGGTAAGCTGCAGCTCGTATTTGCTGGTAAGGCATATCCAACAGATTACGACGGTAAATCCATGATACGCAAAATCTACAAAGGTATACACGAGCTTAAGGATGATATCCAAATCGTATATATTGAAAATTACGATATGGAGGTGGCTCAGCTGATGGTAGCAGGTGTAGATGTATGGCTCAACACACCACGACCGCGGCTCGAGGCTTCAGGTACAAGTGGTATGAAAGCTGCACATAATGGGGTGCCAAGCTTGAGTGTGCTGGATGGATGGTGGGTTGAGGGTTGTATCGAAGGTGTCACAGGATGGAGCATAGAGGATGGTGACGATAGGAGGTGTGCCAACTCACTATACGATAAGTTAGAAAACGTGGTGATACCAACATTCTACGGAAATAGGGCGAAATGGCTACAGGTTATGAAGAACACCATCATCCGTAATGCAAGCCAATTCAACACACATAGGTTGATAACCGAATATATGATGGTATTCGATAGACTCAGAGGTCAAACCTCAACGTAAACTACTTTATAATACGTTTGTCGAGAAACTCGGGCGGTTGTTTACCCGCATACAGGTAGACGGTTTTGAGCGTATTGCGGAACATTTCATCAAACACACGTTCATCATGTGTATATTGATCGCGCCCGTACCACCAGAACCAGTCTGAACCTTCTGCTGCGTAGATGGCTTCCCATGATGCAGCGGGTACATTGGCCCAACTTTCCATATCTGACCTTACCCTGAGTAGATACTCCCATGCGAGATTCTCTTCAGGTTCGCCTATCCATGTGTCGAAACTTGCAGCTATCCAAGACCCTGCATGCAGGTTATACAATGTATCGCGTACGGTGAACATGCTTAGAAAATCGGTCAACGTTACAGGGGTAATCCAATCTATGTCCTGTAAGCTTGAATATAACGCATTTAAAAAGTCACTACCATCGTTAGGGTAGTTCTCCCATGGGTTTTCGCCATCCAATATCACAGACACAAGTGGTGGGTATTTTGAATCAGCAAACTGCTGACGTATTGATGCAAGATTTGCTATGAAATCGTCGACTGCAGCCTGTGGATCCATACCCGAATATACAAACCCTATAGCATCGGATAGCCTCGTATCACGAAAGATAATGTAGACACTGTATGTATCACTGACTGCGATGTAGGGGCGGTACTTTTCGTGTGCTGAACAGTATCCTTTACCCAACGTATGTGCCAGTACCTGTTCGTCGGAAGCTATCCATTTTATACCGTTACGTGCAAATATGGGGATGACAGATTCGGAGACTGCACCCTCAGCAGGCCACATGCCAGTGGGTGGGGTGCCAAAAATCTCTTCATAAAACGTGATAGCCTTACGTACCTGGGTATCGGCATCGTCGGGGTATCGAAACCCCATACCATTGTCACAAAGTAATGGCAATATAGGGTGATAGAATGGGGTAGTGATAAGTTCGATCTGCCCACTATCACGTAACCTTTTGTGTATCGGTAAGACTGCACGCATTATCTCGATATGTGTATCGATAAGTTCACGTTTGTCATGTTCGGTGAAGTTGCGAGCTTTTTCGATGAGATGTCTTACCGTGACATGTTTGCCAGTGGGTAGCTCAACCGTGTCATCGTGAAAGGATGGGTCAACCCATGTGAGGTTAAACCATACCTGTAGGTCACGCCAATCCTGTACCGTGTAGTTGTTAAGTGTAGCTTCTGCGTCTAATGAACCATCGGGTTTGAATCTGCGTTTAAGCCGTAACTCGTGATACCGTGGGTACCTGTCGATCATATTTCTCCAGTTGGCGCTGAAGAAGTTTTCTGCAATGAAAAGCTTCTCACTATCTGTGAGCGCGTCTGCGGGCTTTAGTGTTAACCTCATGTAGATATCGGTGGGTTTACCTGATTCGTACATTGCGATCATATCGAGTATCTGTGATATCAGAGATGGCGTAAGGTTTATCACACAATGTACTTGCGGATACTTCTCAAGTGTAGCTGCCATATCATAGTAATCCTTAGTACAATGTAAGCGTACCCAGGGTTTAGTGTATTCACCTGTGGTGGGATCCTTGAAATAACGGGGTTGGTGTTGGTTCCATAATATCAACAGATATACGTTGGGATCAGATATTGTTGTGTGCATCCAGAGAAGTAATGTCCACACACCCAAATATAGGTGGATATGAGCTACGTCAACATTTGGTCACTGTGGATAGATTGACTTAGTTGTGTCACACGTATCTTACAGGAAGGAGGTATTATGATAAGGAGATTGGTACCTGTTTTTATTTTGGTTGTCGGATTAGCTGGTTGTAGAAAGGGTGCAAGGTTTACAGTAACTCATAGGTTGAGTACAGAGCCTGTTTTTGAGATAGTCAATGTGAAGCCTGATGAACAGCTCGGTATTGTTATGAGTGCAAAGCAATCCAAGGATGGTAGATACATTGCGGTGCTGGAGTTTACAAAAGGTAGGATAGTACTGTATGATGGAAAGGGTAACTTCATAAGGGAGTTCGGTCATCCAGGTGTGGAGGCTGGCGAACTTTTACTACGAGGTGGTATGGGGAGTACCGAAGTTGAATGGGGGCCTGGTGACAGGATCTATGTGCTCGAAAGTGGGTTAAGGGTACAGATATTCGATACATTAGGTAATTCCGAACGTATCGTCCCATTGCCGGACAAATCCGCTATCAGTATGGCGGTACATCCACACACTGGCGATATATATGTGACATTTAGCCCACTATCAACAATTAGGGTGGCAGTGATATCACCTATGGGGGATGAGCTGGTACGTATCACACGAGATGAGCCGATGCAGATCGACGATATCCTACGTGGTAAGTTGTGGGATATGATCAACGCATACGAATATGTGGCAGTGGATGAGGATGGTAACTTCTACCTGTTGCGGATAGGTGATGCAAGGATCGAACAGTACGATGCCAGTGGTAATTTGCTCAAAAGTATCACATTGGATATACGTAGGGTGAAGCTAACAGAGGCGCAGATTGATAGCATGTTGATGGGTATATCAGAACAACAGCGTGCGTTGTTGGGTACTCCACAGATACCGATGGGGTTTGGTGTATTCTATAACGATGGTAATTTATGGGTGGGGCTCAACGAACACTATAAGGGTAAGGCATGTCGTACGTTCGGTATCATAAAGGCAGCTGACCTATCGCCGGTGACGAGGGTATTGCTTGACACTACGGTGGCAACCAGCTACGGTAGTATAGCGAACCCACGGCGGGGTGCTGGTGTATACGATGTGGTAGGTGAGCACATCGTTATGGTGGAACCAACCCAACGTATGGAGTTGGAAGGTAAGTCGTCCGAAGAGCTACAGCAAGCGATACTGAATATGACATATAAAGTGGTGACACTTAAATATAGCTGGTGATCGAGTACTACTGTACTATGCCAAGCCAATCACGTAATAGGAACTGCATACGACCTATTAATAGCGAGATACGGGCCATCACCGTGTAACCGAAGCTTGCACCAAACCCTATCATCAGGAACGTTATACCGATTTGGGCGATCGGCTTCATTACACCACGACGTTCGACTGAAAAGAAGAAGAACAATATTGTGCAGATGACACCTATTAGGATGACGACTGACCATAATCCTGTATCCCAACGGTTGAACATGGTTGGGGTGAGCATCGTACCCTGTATCTGTTTGATGATAGAGGCTTGAAATACAGCAGGTATGGCGACACCGGAGGCCCAACCTAACGAGAAGGCTATCGGTAGACGTACGAGCCAGTTCAAACGTGGCACGAATCGCAAGAAGTAGAATAACCCCAATATGAGTGGTATAATGTAGAGCAGGTTATGCTCCTTTACGAGTGGTATCCAAAGGTTGGGTTTCACCGCATTGTGC
>Ga0190304_1001460_pt1 | contig 10505 bp, 10 predicted proteins | sample 48700712_MG_FD_161670 | JGI IMG/M metagenome (GOLD analysis project Ga0190304, IMG submission 161670) | Hydrothermal vent sediment bacterial communities from Southern Trench, Guaymas Basin, Mexico - 4870-07-1--2_MG | ecosystem: Environmental > Aquatic > Marine > Hydrothermal vents > Sediment ... | reverse complement strand
ACATCAGCGGGTTACTCTGCTGGCTGGCTATGATGTGGAAAACCTCACCGCCGGTTTGAGCCTTGACTTTGATCATTTCAGCGTGAATTACGGATTTGAACACAATGCGGAATTGGACAATTCCCATCGGGTTTCGGTGAGTATGCGTCTATGAAATCCATCGGGATATTGGGAATCACCGGTTCCATAGGAACATCAACCATCCAGGTGATGCGGTCGCATCCGGGACTGGTTCGCATTGAGCTGGCAACGTCTCATAACAATAGTAAAAAACTGCTCCGGCTGGCTGAGGAATTTTCGATACCCCACGTTGTGCTCACCAATCAGATTTCACCCGATTCCATTACCGATATTCCCCCGGGATGCACAGTGCATTACGGTACCGATGCTCTTGACTCTCTGCTGAAAACCCTTCCTCTGGATGTGGTGTTTAATGCCATCTCAGGCTCTGCCGGGATGCAATCCACCCTTACCTCTCTAGAGGCTGGCATCGATGTGGCGCTGGCTAACAAAGAATCTCTGGTGATGGCCGGCCATTTGGTGAAGCCGCTACTGGCCAAAACCCACACCACCCTTTTGCCGGTGGACAGCGAGCACAGCGCAATATTACAGGCTATGAGCGGCAGGCCGGTGGAAGAGGTACGCAAGCTGATTATTACAGCATCCGGCGGGCCGTTCCGCCAGCTTCCACTGGAAGATTTTTCCCACATCGACCTTGCCCAATCCCTCAAACATCCTACTTGGGATATGGGGTTCAAAGTTACTATGGATTCAGCGACTATGCTGAATAAAGGGCTGGAAATCATCGAAGCGCACTGGCTGTTTGACATGCCCTACAGCCGCATTGAGGCCATCATCCATCCGCAGTCAATCATCCATTCGATGGTGCAATTTATCGATGGCTCTATTTTGGCTCAGATGAGCAAACCAACGATGCAACTGCCAATACTTTATGCGCTTACACATCCAAAACATGTTGCGCCACAGGTGACACATACCGATTTCCTGGCTATCAAAACCCTTCAATTCGAAGCTATCTCAACCCAGCGTTATCCTCTCTTTGGATTGGCGCTGCAGGTTGCCGCCGCTGGCGGTTTGTTACCTACCATCATGAATGCCGCCAACGAAGCTGCCATCGAGCTGTTTCGCACCCGGCGCATTCGGTTCAACGATATTTTTACTCTGGTAGCTGCGACGGTGGAGCAGGCTGCAAACATTTCTCACCCAGATGTGGAGACGATTCTCACCACCAATCACGACACCAGAAACTTCGTTTTAAAAAACTTCCAGACGCTAATTTAAGCCGATAAAGAGGAGGCGCTTATGTCTCCTCTTCCTTTGATTTTTTGTGCAGTATGCTGGCTCGGCGGACTGCTGGTTTCCTCACAACAACCCACCGTCATCTGGTTTTTCCTGCTGGTGGCAGCTCTCGGTGCAGGATGGCTGAAGCGGTCGCTGCGAAGTGGCGCCATATTGGTGGCAATTGTTGCTTTGGCAGCCCTTCATATTTCATTAAATCGCCAATTGCCCGGTCGGCATGTTACTGCGTTGTTCACTGCAAAGGAAGAGATTTTGCAGCCCATCTCCGGCACCATTTCCGGAGAAGTGGTTTTGCGGGATGGCCGGTGGCTTACCCGCATTAACCAACTTACGGTGTGTGGTGTAGCGGTGTCTGGTGCTGCGCTTTTTTCTACCACTAAGCCGGGTTTACACTATGGTGACAGGGTGAGCTGCATTATGCAACTTTCAGCCATTCGGCCTCCGGGAAATCCCGGGATGATGAATTGGCAAAAATGGTATGGACGGCGCGGAATTTTTGCCCGAGGATATCCCCGATCTGCCGTAACGGTACAACCGGCGTCAGGTTTTTCGTTACAGCGCAGTATCATCGATCTTCGTCGGTGGATGCTTCGCCGTATCCGGCAACGTTTTGGCGAGGATGCACCTCTCATTTCCGCTGTTTTGCTGGGATGCAAAGACGAGCTGGGGGATACCAGGACCCTCTTTACCCAAGCGGGGCTCAGCCATCTGTTGGCTATCAGCGGATTGCATGTGGGAGTGCTGTTTCTCATCATCACCGGAATCACGTCTATTCTGCCGCAGCGCACGTTTCGTAAGCTTCTTACCATAGCCCTTTTGATGCTGTATTGCCTGCTGTGTAACGGCATTCCTTCGGTGTTCCGTGCCACCACAATGCTGAGTTTGTATCTACTGGCAAGTCTCTTTTCCCGCAAAGTATCGGCACCAAACATCCTGGCGGCCGCCTTTCTGGTTATCACTATTTTGCGACCGGAAGATATCTACAGTGTGGGATTGCAGATGTCTTTTATTGCCGTGGCAACCTTGCTTTTCTTTTTGCCCAGGATACGGCCGTGTCGCATTACAAAAAGTGACAATGGCCTGAAACTGGCGGCCAAAAAGTCTGCCAACAATCTGATTGGCATCGTGGGAGTGAGCTTCTGGGTTTCCCTCTATTTGTCACCTATCACGATGCACTATTTTTATCAATTCAATCTCAACGGCATCATTGCCAACATGCTGGCAATCCCGCTTTTTAGCCTGCTACTGGTGCTCAGCGTGATTTGCCTGGCAGTTCCACCGCCGCTGTATCAGCTGTATTATCCGGTGTTTCTGGTGGTGCATCAGGTGCTTAACCGTTGGGTGGCACTGTGTGCCGAGATGCCTTTTTGCTGGAAGCCACTGTTTGCATCCGGGATGCAGGTGATAGTGCTTTTTGGTTTGTTAATTTTGGGCGGAGTGCTGCAAAAAAGGCGTCACCGTGCAATGTTGATAGGAGTGGTCCTGGCTCTGGTAGCGGTGGTGGCGCTGCCTTACATGGTTCCCAGCAAACATGAGCGGGTAGTTTTTTTTGATTGTGGACTGGGGGATTGTGCACTGATTCAGCAGGGAGAAACAGCTGTGCTGATAGATACCGGCCCGGTGGAAGATGAACCTGGCCACGCAACCCGCACGATATTGCCATTTCTTATCCGGCAACGCATCACAAACCTCGATCTGGTGATTCTCACTCATGGGCATAACGACCATTTTGGAGGCTTTGATGCTTTGGCTCAGGAGCTGAATATCCAGCGGGTAGCCGTGACGGATGAATTTAAAACCCGCTCCTGTTGGCCCCGGATCCAGCGAACCATTGTCGAAGAAAACGCTGAAGTAACTACCGTAACAGATACCACCACGATTGTGGTAGGCGACCTACGGCTGAAAGTGCTGCATCCTGACGCTGGCTACAACCATCCAAAAATAAATAATGCATCCATCGTGGTGCGGGTTGTGCTGCAATCTACCGTCTTTTTATTTTGTGGTGATGCCGAGGAAGAGGTGGAAGAACATCTGTTATCACGGTATCCTAAGATGCTCAACTGCGATGTTTTAAAGGTAGGACATCATGGCAGCAAAACCTCGTCCACAATGGCCTTTATCCAAGGGACATCTCCCGAAGTGGCCATTGTCTCCACCTCCCGGCATAATCGCTTTTCCTTTCCCCATCCAGCCACCATGCGGCGTTATGCACAGGCGGGAGTGCCCTGTTACATCACCGGCAAAGATGGATGCATCATCTTTGAAAAGTCCCAGGCAAAACCGACAACCCGAGAGTAAGGGGCTGATAAAAAGAGAGAAATTTGTCGGCCATGGCGTCTGGCATCCTACCAAAACAACAACAAATGGGGGAGTGGAAGGGCGAACTATTTTTACCGCAGCTGCATCCTAGATTAAGGTGCGGCAGAAAATCCGCTACACTATGTCATGTAAGAGATTACGGCTGGGAAAGCGACATGGCACAGGGCAAAAACCAATCGGCACCCAAAGTGTCGTGAGTTTGTGGTTGACAAAATAGAGTGGCACCGGTTTTTTTAAAAAAAGTTAGAATAAAAATGAAGGAGTAGATTATGCCTAGAATGACAGTTGACCCGAAGTACTGTAAGGGGTGCGGACTCTGCATTGCAGCATGCCCAAAGAAAATTATCCGATTTTCGGAAAACATCAACAGTAAAGGCTATCACTATGCCGAGTGTTTTGACCAAGATGCGTGCATCGCCTGTATGATGTGCTATAACACGTGTCCTGACGTTGCGATTACAATAGAAAAATAGATGGAGGATTTGTATGGGCAAGAAAGTATTGATGAAAGGCAATGAAGCTATTGCAGAAGCTGCGATTCGTGCAGGCTGCCGGCTTTATTTTGCGTATCCCATTACGCCTCAAAGCGAGTTAATCGAGTACATGGCAAAGATGATGCCAAAAGCCGATGGCGTATTTGTGCAGGCAGAGAGTGAAGTTGCTGCCATAAACATGGTGTATGGCGCTGCAGGTTGTGGCCGCAGGGTAATGACCTCGTCGTCTTCACCAGGAATCTCGCTGAAGCAGGAAGGGATTTCCTATATTGCAGGGGCACAGCTTCCTGCGGTTATCGTAAATGTGGCCCGTGGCGGCCCGGGATTGGGTGATATTCAGCCTGCTCAGGGCGATTATTTCCAGGCAACCCGTGGTGGCGGTCATGGTGATTATTATGTGATCTGCCTTGCTCCCAATTCGGTTCAGGAATTTGCCGACATGGCTTCTCTGGCCTTTGACCTGGCGGATAAATATCGTAATCCGGTAATGATTTTGGCCGATGGATTGCTGGGCCAGATGATGGAGCCGGTGGAATTTAAAGATGCTCTTACACCGGAAGAAATTCTGGAGAAAGAAAAACAACATTGGGATTGGTGCTGCCGTCCAAACGAAGATGAACCAAATCATCATCATCATGAGATCAATTCATTGGAAATCGACCCCAAGGAACTGGAAAAGCACGTACTGCGTTTAGGTGAAAAATACGATCTCATCCGTGAAAATGAGTGCCGGTGGGAAAATTACAATGTCAATGACGACAATGAGCTTCTGTGTTGTGCCTATGGTACAGCCTCACGCATCGTAAAATCGGCTATCGATCAGCTGAAAGAAGAGGGTAAAAATGTCGGGATGGTTCGTCCTATCTCCGTATGGCCCTTCCCCTATCAGCAAGTAGCTGCCGGGGTAGGCCCCAAGGTAAAACGGGTAGTCACCTTTGAATTGAATCTGGGCCAGATGGTAGAAGATGTGAAACTGGCGATCAATGGCAAAGTTCCCGTGGAATTTATGGGCAAAGTCGGCGGTCTGGTCTTTACACCCGAAGATGTAAAAGCAGAGATCGAAAAGTATTTGTAGGAGGAAACATGCAAGTAGTAGCAACAAGACCAAAATCCTTAACTGATCTGCAGTTCACCTACTGCCCGGGATGTCTGCATGGGGTTGCCCATCGTCTTATCGCCGAAGTAATGGATGAACTTGATATACGCAACGAGACCATGGGTGTAGCACCTGTGGGATGCTCGGTGTTTGCGTATAAATTTTTTGATTGTGACATGCAGGAAGCAGCTCATGGCCGCGCTCCCGCAGTTGCCACCGGGATGAAACGTGCACGCCCCGATATGCACGTGTTTACCTATCAAGGTGATGGTGACCTGGCAGCCATCGGTACTGCCGAGATCATACACGCTGCAAACCGCGGCGAACATATCACCGTGTTTTTCGTTAACAACGCCATCTACGGGATGACCGGAGGCCAGATGGCCCCCACCTCTCTTCCCGGGATGAAAACCACCACGTCGCCCTATGGCCGTGATGTAGATGATATTGGCTACCCCATCCGTGTATGCGAATTGCTGGATTCTCTGGTAGCACCATTTTACATCGAGCGGGTCTCTCTGCTTTCTCCTGCCGAAATCATAAAGGCGAAACGGGCTGTGAAAAAAGCACTGCTCTATAACAAGGAAGAACGTGGTTTTACCTTTGTGGAATTTGTATCTACCTGCCCAACAAACTGGGGCATGGATCCCATGAAAGCACGTGACTGGGCACGGGAAAATATGTTGCCATTCTTTAAGGCACAAAAATTCCGTGACAAAGGGGAGGAATAATCATGAGACATGATATTTTGTGCTCAGGATTTGGTGGTCAAGGCGCACTCACCATTGGTAAATTCATCGCTAAAGCTGCCATGGCAGAAGGGAAATTTGTATCGTGGTTACCATCCTATGGCCCGGAAATGCGTGGTGGAACGGCAAACGTTTCGGTAGTGGTTTCCGATGCTGAGATTGCCTCACCTATCGTTTCCTTTCCCAACGTGCTGGTAGCTCTCAATCAGCCATCCCTGGATAAATTTGGTCCCGAGGTAAAGGCTGGAGGACTGATGATAGCCAACACAGATATGTGTCCTAATAAATTAGGACGTAAAGATATCACCGAGTATTATGCTCCTATGAATACCATCGCCAAAGAAATTGGTAACGAAAAAGTGCTCAATATGATCGCCATCGGCATGATTATTGGCCATACCAAGATGGTGAGCTATGAAACCCTGGAAAAAGACCTTTCCGCCTTTTTACTGAAGAAAAACCCCCAGTTGCTGGAGATGAATCTGAAAGCCATCAAGCACGGAATGGATCTGGTAAAATAATCAACGTGGCTATACAAAAACGGGGTGTGCCTTGCCATGCCCCGCTTTCTTGTCTCTCATCCCCTGTTTGCAGGATGCAAACGGCCTGTCTTCTCCGTTTTTTTTATCGGTACGCCACTACTTTTTTCAGTTGACGTTTACCCTGCGAAAATAGAAAAGGATATTATTTGCGAAATGAATACGAGAATATGGAGGATAATGTGAAAAAAGTATTAATGATTCTGGCTGTAATCGGCCTTATGACAACTGCTCTGGTTGCCGAAACCATGAACATTGCCTATATCGACTCTGATAAAATCATGTACTTAAAAACCCAGGATATCAATCCCGCATTGCAGGCAGAGCGGGAAAAATGGGAGCAGGAACTGCACGGCCTTGAGCAGGAAATTCAACAACTGAAAGACGATTATGACAGCAAGAAGATGATGCTTCTGGAAGCTGCCAAGATTGAAGCCCAAGATAAGATTCAGCAGAAAACCGATGCCTACAAAGCACGGGTACAAGAAGTCTTTGGCGAACAGGGTGAGTACTATCAAAAACAGACAGAGCTTATCACTCCCATCCTGAATAAGCTGCAGCAGGCCATTAACAAAGTATCCATAGAAAATAACTACACAATCGTTCTGGATGCCGCTTCCGCTGCCATTGTATATGCCAAGCCAAATATCGACATCACAGATGAAGTATTGGAAGAGATGACCAAAACCATCGGCGATGGCGACGATACCAGTACCGGCACATCCGGAAAATAATGAAACGCTTTCCCCTGGCCCTCACACCTCAGCAGATTGCATCCAGACTGGATGGCCAGCTGATCCTGCGGAAATCCTGCAAACTGGATAACGTGAGTGAGCTGGTGAGCGCTAACAAACGGTCCATCTGTGTGTATGAGCAGCCAAAATATCTGGATGCACTCAAGCAGTGCCCCGCCGGTTTGATTTTTGTGCCTCAGAATTTTGATATCAATATCATGCCTGATGCCAACCTTATCCGCATCCAACACCCGTATCTTAAATTTATGATGGTGGTAAAAACCTGGCTGGAACTCACCGCTCCCAAAGCAAAAAGCTCAGTGCATAAAAGCGCTGTTGTGCCTCCTTCGGCAACCATCGGCAAAAATGTGCGGCTGGATGCCAATGTGGTTTTGGGAGAGAATGTAACGGTGGGAGATGGCAGCGTGATCATGGCCAACTGCGTGCTGGGAGATAATGTTCAGATCGGGCAAAATTGTCGACTGCATCCCGGTGTAACGGTGTATGAAGACTGCATCCTGGAAAACCGTGTGATCCTGCACAGCGGCAGCGTGATCGGTGCCGACGGATTTGGTTATCTGTATTTTGAGGGAGAACAGAAGAAGGTACCTCAGGTGGGTAATGTTATATTGCAGGACGATGTGGAAGTGGGGGCAAACAGCACCATAGACCGCTCGACTTTGGGCTCAACCATTATCGGCAAAGGCACGAAAATAGATAATCTGGTACAGGTGGGGCACAACTGTGAGATTGGTGAGCACAGTATTTTGTGTGCGCAGGTAGGTCTGGCGGGCAGCACCACGGTGGGTAATGTAGTTTACATCGCCGGCCAGGTGGGGGTTGCCGGGCATCTGAAGATAGAGGATGGAGCTCGTATCGGCGCTCAATCGGGGATTACAAATACCGTCCCCAAAGGAGCCAGATATTTTGGCACGCCGGCGACCGATGCCACTGCTTACAAGCGCATGCTGGTGGCTCAGCGGAAAGTACCGGAATTATTGAAAACGGTGAAGGAGCTGCAAAAGCAGCACGAGGAACGAGAATGACAGAATATAAACACACTATTGAACGAGAAGTTTCATTTCGAGGAGTAGGGCTTCATTCCGGACGAGTGAGCACCATCACCTTTAAGCCGGCAGAAGCGGATGAAGGGATTTTGTTTGTGCGGGTAGATATGGATGGAAATCCCGAAATCCCGGCAGATATCGATCATGTGGTGGACATTTCCCGGGGAACCAACATCGGGATAAAGGATGCAACGGTAGGAACTATCGAGCACGTATTGGCCGCCATAAAGGGGTTGAATCTTGACAATGTGCGCATTGAAATAGATGGGCCGGAAGTACCGGTAGCCGATGGCAGTGCCATAGAATATATGAAATTATTGCACTCTGCCGGATACAAAGAGCAGGATGCCGAGCGGGAGTATTTTGAATTTGATAAACCCATTACCCTGTATAACCTACCGGATAATGTGGACATCGTTATCGTTCCATCCGATGACTTGAAAGTAACCTTTATGGTAGATTATCAGCATCCGGCATTGGGAACACAATATACCTTTTTACCTTCCATGAAGGTTTTTGAAAAAGATTTCGCACCAGCCCGAACCTTCTGCTTTTTAGAGGAAATCCTCATGCTCAAGGAAGCGGGATTGATAAAAGGTGGCGCACTGGATAATGCTCTGGTGGTGGCAAATCCTGAAACGAAACCAGAAAAAATAGATCAACTGAAGAAGATATTCCACTTTGACCAAGATATCCATGTGGCTGAAAATGGCTTGCTGAATAATACACCGCTACGGTTTTACAACGAATTTGTACGCCACAAAGTAGTGGATCTCATCGGCGACATCGCCCTTTTGGGCGTGCCCATAAAGGGTCATATTCTGGCTGCACGCTCTGGCCACAAAACCAATGTGGAGCTGGTGAAAAAGTTGCGCAAAATCCACAAAACACAGCAGCTGCAAAAGATATATCAAAAAAAACGCACCAAAGAAGTGGTCTTCGATATCAATGCGATCAAAAAGATATTGCCTCATAGCTATCCTTTCCTGCTGGTGGATAAAATTGTAGATTTTAATGCCGGCGAATCTATCACCGGGATAAAAAACGTAACTATCAACGAACCCTTCTTCCAGGGCCATTTCCCCGGACATCCTGTAATGCCCGGCGTGCTTATAGTGGAGGCCATGGCCCAAACCGGCGGCATCATGCTGCTGAATAGCTATGACAACCCCGAAGAATATGTGGCCTATTTTGCATCGATTAACAATGTGAAATTCCGCAAACCTGTGGGCCCCGGCGACACCCTACTCTTTGAACTGTCTGTGATAAACATGAAACGAAGCCTGGCAAAAATGCACGGCGATGCCTATGTAAACGGCGTAAAAGTATGCGAAGCAGACTTCATGGCAAAAGTGATGAAAAAATAGAGGATAGCATGACGCAGATTCATCCTACCGCTATCATAGATCCGGCTGCAAAGATCGGTGCTGATGTGAACATTGGGCCTTTCTGTATCCTTGGTCCCTATGTAACATTGGGAGACGGTTGCAGGCTGGATAGCAATGTACTCATCCAAGGCCATACCACCATTGGCAAAAATAACCATTTCTTGAACAGTGCCGTGATCGGTACCCAACCCCAAGACCTGAAATATATCGGCGAACCAACCCGGCTCATCATTGGTGAGAACAACACCTTCCGGGAATTTTGCACGGTGAATGTTTCGGCCACCATGGACGAAGATACTACCATCGGCGATAATGGCCTCTTTATGGCCTATTGCCATATTGCTCACAATTGTCACATCGGGAACGGCGTGATCATTGCCAATGCAACGACCCTGGCCGGGCATATTCACATCCAGGATTTCGTTACTCTGGGTGGGATGACAGCAATTCATCAATTTGTGAAAATCGGTGCCTATGCCTTTATCGGAGGGAAATCCGGTGTGAAAAAAGACGTGCCACCTTACACTCGGGGAGAAGGTTTCCCCTACATTATAAGTGGGTTAAACTCCGTTGGCTTGCAGCGCAAAGGATTTAGCCGTGAACAAATTGCCGCCATCAAAGAGATGTATAAGCTTTTTTATGCAAGCGGGATGAATGTGAGCCAGGCCAAAGTAGCAGCTCACGCTGTGCCGTCTCTCACTGCCGAGCAGCAGGTTTTCCTGGATTTCATCGATACGGCGGAACGGGGCATCAGCCGATACCGCGAACGGTAAAAAAACCTTAGAAACCAAATTTACCA
>Ga0190304_1001456_pt1 | contig 10514 bp, 7 predicted proteins | sample 48700712_MG_FD_161670 | JGI IMG/M metagenome (GOLD analysis project Ga0190304, IMG submission 161670) | Hydrothermal vent sediment bacterial communities from Southern Trench, Guaymas Basin, Mexico - 4870-07-1--2_MG | ecosystem: Environmental > Aquatic > Marine > Hydrothermal vents > Sediment ... | reverse complement strand
TGATTTTAGCAAAGGGAAACATTCATTAATTTGGAATGGAAAAGATGAATATGGAAAACCTGTCAGCTCAGGAATCTATTGCTACAAACTAAAAATAAATGGTAAAACCAAAGCAGTGAAAAAATGCTTACTGCTGAAATAGTGTCATATGACCAATCCGAGAGCAATCTCGGGCTGGTCTTGTTTTTATGAAATGATGCTTGTAACGAATTAAGAGTTTCCAGGTTTCCCCATACCAGTAAACTCTGTTACTAAAGAAAACAGTCCCCGGCAGCAAAAGCTGCCGGGGGCATCCGATAGTGTCAGTATGGCAAATCTATTCGTAACCCAGGCGTTTGTTCAGTTCAACCATAATCTTGCGGGCAGCTACCGGTAATACGGTTCCCGGCCCAAAAATAGCGGCTGCGCCGTGCTGGTAGAGGAATTCATAGTCCTGAGCAGGTATCACGCCGCCACAGATAACCATGATGTCTTCACGTCCCAGCTTTGCCAGTTCATCGATGAGCTGAGGTAACAGAGTTTTGTGTCCTGCGGCAAGAGAGCTCATGCCTATCACATGAACATCGTTTTCCACAGCGTCGCTGGCGGTTTCTTCCGGGGTTTGAAACAGTGGGCCGATATCTACATCAAAGCCCATATCCGCATAGGCGGTGGCCACTACTTTTGCGCCACGATCATGGCCATCCTGACCCATCTTGGCGATCATAATCCGTGGACGGCGACCTTCATTCTCTTCGAATTTATCAGTCATGGCACGTACTGCTTCCACGTCTTCTTTGTTTGCATATTCGCCGCTGTACACACCGCTTATGGAGCGGATCACGGCTTTGTGGCGTCCAAATACTTTTTCCATAGCGTCTGAGATTTCTCCTAAACTGGCCCGTTCACGGGCAGCATAAATAGCCAGTTCCAGCAAATTTCCTTCGCCGGTTTCTGCCGCTTTGGTAATGTCATTGAGGCATTGTTTTACCTTGGCTGCGTCCCGATTCTTACGCAGTTTTTCCAGACGTTTTATCTGGGAAATGCGCACTGCGGAGTTATCGATATCCAAGATGTCCAACGCTTCTTCTTTTTCCAAACGATATTTATTCACACCCACAATAGTCTCGGCATTGGAGTCTATGTGGGCTTGACGGCGAGCTGATGCTTCTTCGATGCGCATTTTTGGAATGCCGGATTCGATAGCTTTGGCCATGCCTCCCAGTTTTTCTACTTCCAGGATGTGTTCCCAGCCTCGGTGCAGCAGTGCATGGGTAAGGGATTCTACGTAGTAGGAGCCGCCCCAGGGGTCTATCACGTCGCAGATGCCCGTTTCGCTTTGCAGATACAGTTGGGTATTACGAGCGATGCGGGCGCTGAAGTCCGTGGGCAGAGCGATGGCTTCATCCAGAGCATTGGTATGCAGACTCTGGGTGTGCCCCATGGTGGCCGCCAGTGCTTCGATGCAGGTGCGGGCAACATTGTTGTAAGGATCTTGCTCGGTAAGTGACCAGCCGGAGGTTTGGGAGTGGGTACGCAGGCTCATGGATTTGGGATTTTGCGGATTGAACTGCTTGATGATTTTGGCCCACAGCATACGTGCCGCCCGCAGTTTTGCCACTTCCATAAAGTAGTTCAGTCCTTCTCCCCAGAAGAATGACAGGCGGGGAGCAAATTTGTCTATCGGGATGCCTGCATTCACGCCTGCCCGAGCATATTCCAGCCCGTCGGCCAAAGTATAGGCCATCTCGATATCTGCTGTAGCACCGGCTTCCTGCATGTGATATCCGGAAATGGAGATACTGTTGAACTTCGGCATATTTTTGGATGTGAAGGCAAAGATATCTGAGATAATGCGCATGGATGGTGCTGGCGGGTAGATGTAAGTGTTGCGCACCATATATTCTTTCAGGATGTCGTTTTGTATGGTGCCGGCCAGCTGATCCCATTTTACCCCCTGCTCTTCTGCGGTAACGATGTAGAAGGCCAGGATGGGAATCACTGCGCCGTTCATGGTCATAGACACCGAGATATCTTTCAGGGGGATTTTGTCGAAGAGGATTTTCATATCCAGGATGGAATCGATGGCCACCCCGGCTTTACCTACGTCTCCCACTACCCGTGGATGGTCGCTGTCATAGCCCCGATGTGTGGCCAGATCAAAGGCGACAGAGAGCCCTTTTTGGCCGGCAGCAAGATTACGACGATAGAAGGCATTTGATTCTTCGGCAGTGGAAAAGCCGGCATATTGCCGAACAGTCCAGGGACGCATCACATACATGGTGGCGTAGGGTCCGCGCAAAAATGGCGGGATGCCAGCAGCATAATCCAGGTGTTCCATCCCGGCCAGATCATCTTTGGTATAGAGGGGTTTTACGCCGATTTGTTCGTTGGTTTTCCACATCATATCATCCAGTATGCGTCCAGAATTTTCTTCGATACGCTTTTTCCACAGAGCCATATCGGGCGTAGTAGGTTTTACCCCAAAGGGTAAGGTGCTAAAATCAGGTTTTTTCATAGTGTCACTCCTGCCTTTGCAGCGATGCCCGTAAGGATAGTGAAGGCATTAGCGCGTACATGAATGTATTCATCCACGCCAGCTGCGGTAAATTCTGCGAGATGTGCTTTGGGGTAGCCAGCCAATACAATCGTCATCTGCGGTTTTGCGGCTTTTATCCGTTGGCAGATGGTTGGAACCAACCGGGGATAGGTGGCATCCGTAGAGCAGATCACGGTAACGTCTGCACCGGATGCAAGTGCTGCATCTGCGGCTGCTTCTGCTGTGCCGTATCCGCCATTTTCTACCACAGAAAAACCTGCAACTTCAAAGAATTCACGGCTGAAATCGGCGCGGGCTTTGTACTGTAATACTGGGCCATTGTTTGCCAGGAAGACGGTTGGCCGTTTATCGGCAGCCTCCACAGCCCTGCGCAGCTTTTCAAAGATCTCACTTCGCCGCTTCTGTGGGACAGGCTCTATTCCGGTGACGGCCTCGGTTCCCCGCAGGGCTTCAACCATCTGTCCCAGAGTGGCGCCTGCTTCGCAGGCGGAAATTACGTCATCCATGCAAAGCTGAGCAAAGTCCAGGTTCAATGCATCATTGCGCACCACCATAGCTGCCCGTTGCTTCTGGATGGCATCATAATCCCATTGCCGGGGCTCCAGAGGTTGCTCTGTCATATTAGCGTACATGTTTGTTCCCACTATCACATCCTTGCGAGTAGAGACGGCAGCAGTGCGTGCCTTGGCCACGGTTGCCACAGCTTTTTGGGCAGCGCCAGATTGCAGCATCTTCCAAAAGCCACCAGCATCCTGAGTAATCTGGAAGTTTTTCCACACCACGTCACAAAGTTTTGCCGTGAGGCTTTCTATGTACCAACTACCACCGGCAGGATCGATTACTGCATCCAAATGGGTTTCTTCCCGAAGGATGATCTGTTGGTTGCGAGCAATGCGCCGTGAAAATTCGTTTGGCACTCTGAACACTTCATCAAAGGCACCAACATGCATGCTGTCGGCACCGCCAACCACGCCACTAAAGGCTTCCGTGGTGGTGCGAAGCATGTTCACATAGGGGTCATAAATTGTTTTATTATAGGTTGATGTGCGCGCATGGATAAACATCTTCTGGGCATCTTCATTGCCGCCATAAGCCTGCACGATATGTTTCCACAGCATGCGGGCAGCGCGCAATTTTGCTATTTCCATAAAGAAATTGCTCCCCAGAGAAAGGTCGAAACGTATCCGTGAAGCGATAGTATTGATGTCCAAACCCCGTTCCAACAGTGCATCGATATAACAAACTGCGGTGCCAAAGGCAAAGGCCAATTCTTCTACAGCGCTGCCGCCACCATTGTGATATACGTGAGCATGCACGGCAATTGTACGAAGCTTGGGAGCATTTTCAGCCCCCCAGGCAGTAAGGGTGTACATCTCATCATATGCCTGATTCAGGCTGCATCCCAGAGTACCCTCTTCTGCCAGAGTTCCCAGAGGATCTGCACCAATAGTTCCCGTCAGAGTTTCCAGCTTCAGTCCTTTTTTCCGGGCGGCAGCTGCCACCATGGCAGTATAGGGAAGCGCCAGATCATAGGCCTGAATGGTAACGTCGATGTATTCCTGCATGATGCCATCCAGCAGAGTTTGCATATCTTGAACTGTTGCCAGCGAAACACCGTCTTTCCCCACACTTCCCCGTGGCGCCATATCTGGGTCTAAGCCCATACGACTGGCTGCATCCAGCACAATGTTTACGCCGGTTTGACCGCGATTGAGGTCGTGGAGCAACGTAGTATTGAGCATTGCCGGCGTTGGTTCGGTGATTTCCTGGGCCACTGTCCAGCCAGCCACACGAGCGCCCTCTGGTTTGGTACCCCGCACATAACTGCCACTACCCGGTAAATCTCTGATGTGGGCTAAACGTTCGCCATCTTCCCGACGATACATCGGGTCAAGCGTAATACCTTCGTAGGTATGGGTTAACATGATTTTCTCGTAGGGTTTCCCCTTGAGAAGTTTGTCCACTGCTTCCCGCCATTCTGTGTACGTGTGAGGAGCAAATTCCGTCAGCAGCCGTTGATTTTCTTGCGGCCGCGTCCGGTTGGATTCCTGCGACATGAAATGTCCTCCATCTCATTAATTTGGTTATTTTAACAAAGTTACAAAATTGAGCGCCACACAGCCGTCAAGCACAAACTCCGTGGTTTTCCCCTGTTACATTTATTGGGATAATCTTCCGGAAACGAGGATTATGGAAATGTCGTCATAAGAGCCGTTTTCCCTGGCAGTTTGATAGAGTTTTCGGGCACATTGTTTCAGACTGGTAGCCCGTTGCAGATGCTCTGCAATTTTCCCGTCGGTGGTTACATCAGAAAGGCCGTCGCTGCAAAGCAGGAGGATGTCAGATTCATCCATATCTATTTCACTCATTTCCGGTTTCATGTCATAGTCCAGTCCAAGGGCTTTGGTCAACAGGCAGTTATCGGGATTGTTAACCAACTGGTCTTTGGTGAGTTCGCCATCCTTGTAGCGCGTCCACGCGATGGTGTGATCTTCGGTGAGCTGTTTCATTTTGCCGTCGCGATAGAGATAAGCCCGGCTGTCCCCCAACTGCAATAGTCGTACTTTCTGGTTTTCAATACTGGCAACGAGGGCGGTGGTACTCATGCGATGCAAGCGGGGATGCTGCGCAGCATAGGTCAGGATGGAAAAATTGGCTTTGGTTATGGTAGCAAAAAGCTGTTCAGAAGTAATTTTATCGGGGCTATGAGCCAGATCATCCTGCAATACACGCAACGCCATAGCGCTGGCAACCTCTCCTCCCGGATACCCTCCAAGGCCATCAAATACAGCAAAAACCGGATCTTTCTGATGTGGTGGTGGCACCAGGATGCTGTCCTCGCATACGTGATCGGCAGAAAAGCTCTTGGATAATCCATACCATCTGATATTCATAAGAACTCCTTGTCACAGAGATTGTGATGTGAAGATTTCCGGCAAGTTATTTCTCTATCCTGAAGGCATTGGCAGGCAAAACAGCCAACGTGTTTCGCCGGCTGTTTTGTTTATGTGTTTTTGCTCTTTGTAATTATGCGCTTTGGTCTTCGACTTTTTTGGTGTAGCTGAAAAACGGTTTTTCATCACCGCCAACCACATCTTTAGAGATGAGGCAGGATTTCACATTTTCCATCTCTGGCAAAGTGTACATGATGTCTAACATAAAACGTTCCATAATCGAGCGAAGCCCCCGGGCCCCGATTTTTTGTTTGATGGCTACTGATGCGATTTCCCGCAGAGCAGCTTCATCAAAATTTAATTCAACGTTTTCAATTTCAAAGAGCTTTTTGTATTGCTTCACGATGGCATTGCGAGGCTGGGTGAGAATCTCTACCAAGGCATCTTCATCCAGTTCATGCAGCGAAGTAGCTACAGGGAGACGTCCTACCAGCTCGGGAATGAGGCCAAACTTTATCAGATCATCAGGAATAACCCTATCGAAAATATTGGCAGGTACATCATGGCGAGAAATGATATCTGCATCAAAGCCCACAGATTTTTTCTGCATGCGGTTTTGCACAATCTTTTCCAGTCCGAAGAATGAGCCTCCACCGATGAAGAGGATATTGCGGGTGTCGATCTCGATAAATTCCTGGTGCGGGTGTTTGCGCCCACCTTTGGGTGGCACGTTTACTTTTGCCCCTTCCAAAATCTTCAGCAATGCCTGTTGCACACCCTCACCCGAAACGTCACGGGTGATGGACGGGGTCTCAGATTTGCGTCCGATTTTATCGATCTCGTCGATATAGATAATGCCTTTTTCTGCTTTTTCCACATCATAGTTGGCATTTTGCAGCAACCGAACCAGGATGTTTTCCACATCCTCGCCCACGTAGCCAGCTTCGGTAAGGGTAGTAGCATCGGCTATGGCAAAGGGTACTTTGAGCAGATGAGCCAATGTTTGGGCAATGAGAGTCTTGCCGGATCCCGTTGGTCCTATCATGAGGATATTGCTCTTTTCTATCTCTACATCGTCCTTGGGGCTCGTCTTGAAAATGCGCTTATAATGGTTATACACGGCAACTGAGATAACCTGTTTTGCCCTGTTTTGACCAATCACATATTGGTTCAGTTGCTCATGAATTTCCCGTGGTGTAGGCAATACAAAGTTATCCAGCTCTTCCCGCTGATAATCGGTCTCCAGGATGGTGGTGCACATTTTGATACACTCATCACAGATGTTTCCCGAAAGTCCTTTTATCAGATAGCGAGTCTCAGATTCCGGGCGTCCACAAAAAGAACACTCATGATCATGACGGTATTCACTCACCCTTAACTCCTTTTCTGCGAGATGAAATTACTTCGTCGATGAGACCATAGGCCTGCGCTTCCGAAGCGTTCATGAAAAAATTGCGATCGGTATCTTTCATTATTTGGTCCATGGGCTGGCCGGTATGTTTATGCAGGATGGTATTCAAGATTTCCCGGGTTTTTACTATTTCTTTGGCATGAATCTCAATATCCGAAGCCTGTCCCTGCACGCCGCCCAGTGGTTGATGAATCATCACACGGCTGTTTGGCAAAGCAAAGCGTTTACCTTTGGCGCCGCCGGCTAAGAGGATGGCTCCCATACTGGCAGCTTGGCCGATGCAGATAGTACACACCGTTGGCCGGATATACTGCATGGTGTCATAAATGGCCAATCCTGCCGTAACAACGCCGCCGGGACTATTTACATACATAAAGATGTCTTTATCCGGGTCTTCTGCTTCCAGGTGTAAAAGCTGCGCAATGATAACGTTTGCCACATTGTCATCGATAACAGATCCCACAAAAATGATGCGATCTTTGAGCAATCGGGAATAGATATCATACGCCCGCTCACCACGTCCGCTCTGTTCTACCACTATCGGTACATAAGCCATGCATTACTCCTTGTTTTGAGAAACAGTTTCACCTTCTTCGGCATCCTTGGCAGGATAGGGAACAAAGGTGTTGTTTTCGGCAATGAAATCCAGTAATTTTTTCTCTTTGATAGCGCGATTGAAGTCTTCACTTTCGATCTGTTTTTTGTACAGCTCGCGATATTTTTCTTCATCTATCTGCAGGTTTGCAGCAGCTTCTTTGATAGCTGCATCTCTTTCTTCATCGGTCACCTGTATGTTTTCCTGTTTGATAAGAGCATCCATCAGATAGTAACCCTTCATGTTATGCTCTGCCATTACGCGGAAGATGGGAATCAGCTGTTCTACGTCCATTTTATACTGTTTTGCCTGAGGTTCTGCGATGCTCTTGGCATAGTTTTCTATCATAGATTCCGGTAGATCGAAGGGGTTTGCTTCCAGCAGTGCTTTTACGATGTTTTCCCTGCGATTGTTTTCGTTATCCTGTTTCAGCTTGATCTGCAATTGCTCAGCAATCTTGGCACGCATATCTTCAAGGGTGTCATATTCCATATCTTTGGCAAATTCATCGTTCAGCTCTGGCAGTACTTTTCGTTTTATTTCCAGTATCTTCATCTGCACTTCTCTATCGATCACATCGCTTCCCATCTCTTCTTCTTCTGCAGCAGCTTTGCTTTCTGCATCAAAGAGAACGGTTTTTACCAGTGCTCCAACTTTTTGACCGATAAGAGCAACATCCACCTGAGAGCTATAGATGTTGTCTCCAATCACAAAAGTGCGATGGAACTCGGTTGCTTCAGCATCATCTTCGGTAACAAACTGTATTTTGGCAGAGACGGTATCACCCGTCTGCACTTCATCCGCATCTTCCTCAGTAGCCATTTGACGACGGAAATCTTCCAAGGTGTCATCTATCATGGTGTCGGTAAATTCCACTGCTTCATAGGGAATTTCCAAACCTTTGAAATTGTCAACTTTCACTTCGGGCATCACCTCATATTTAAAAGTAACCACCAGATCTTCGCCTTTGTTCCACTCAAAATCCTGAGCTTCACCCATATTTACCGGGTTTTCTTCTTTTTCATCCAGCGCCTGACGATAATAGCCGGTGAGTTTTTTGTTGTAAAACTCATCTTTGGCATATTCCCCATACATGGTTTCTACCATTTTCATCGGGGCTTTGCCTTTACGGAAACCGGGGATGCTGGCCATTTTTTTAAAGCCACCCAGCACCGTCATGTAATCTTTCGTTGCCGTTTCAGCATCTATCGTAAGGGTGAGCTCACGAAGAACACTGGATACTTCTTTTATCTCGATTTTCACTGTATCTCCTTTTTAATGGTGAGCACCCACAATCGGTTGAGTGCGGGCGCTCAGTATATGCGATATGGTGCGAAAGAGGGGACTCGAACCCCTATGAGAAAACTCCCACTGGATTCTAAGTCCAGCGCGTCTACCAGTTCCGCCACTTTCGCGTTAGTTCATTTTTTGCAGGATGCCTGTATATTTTTTTCTCAGCGGTTCATCATTCAGTTTGGATGCGGCAGCCACTATCAGCTGAACAGCAGCTTTGGATGTGGTATCGGCATTATACCATTTTACAGCGTAGGTCAGTACATCTTCGTACTTTTCCTGGCGCATGAGGTTCACACAGAGATATTGCAGGTTTGCAGTATCATCAGGATCCAGTTCAATGGCCTGTTTCAGCAGTTCGAGGGCTTCGGTGGTTTTGCCTAATTTGTCGGCATACACCGATGCATTTTTGTAGTTATCTGCATTCCCCGGTTCCAAGTCTTTTACCTTAATGAAGTATTCATAGGCTTTTTCATCATTTTTGAGCTTTGAATAAGCCACGGCAATGTTAAACAGAGGATCGATGCTTTGTGGTTTCAACTGCTCTGCCTTTAAATACCAGGCAATAGCATCTTGGTAATTTTCTTGCTCAAAATGAGTACCGGCAATGCGATTTACCAATTTATAATCCTGAGGTGTCTTCTCATAGGAAAGAATGAGATATTTCATTTCGTTTTCCGTATCACCCATCTTGGCATAGGTATTTGCCAGCATTGAAATGGTTTTTACGCTATCCGGAGCAATAGCCAGTAATGCTTTAAACTGATCCAGTGCTTCCTGGGTTTTGTCTTCTTTATAAGAGGTCAAAGCAACATTATAGAGCTTCACCCAGCAGCTACTGCGTAATTTAAGGATGAGCTCTTTCGTATCCTCCAATTTTGCTTTTACAATATACTTTTTTTTGAATTTCTTTGCTGCTTTCGGGTCTGAACTCTCAAGCTCATGGTATTCGTCATATACTGCTTCAATAGCTTCAAGGGCACGTGTATAGAGATCAAAGGACTTTTGGTAATCCCTTTCGATCTGAAAATAGATACCACCAAGATCTCTTAAGGCATTGATGTTATCAGGATAATCTTCCAGAACCTTTTCAAAAAAGGACTGTGCCTTTTCATAGTTCTTTTGGCCCATATACATATTGGCAGAGCGTAAATTTGTTTTACCCATGCCCGCTACATCTTGTGAATAGCCATAAATCACACCGCCACAGAGCAATAACACCGTGAGTGAAAGAGTGATAATCTGCTTTTTCATTCTTCCTCCATTTCTAATTTTCATTTCTGTTAAGTACGTTTTTGGGAGTTGTTTTTACGTCAAGACATTTTTCCTGCCAGCTCCCATTAACCTTTTGCCTGACAAATGGTTAGAGATCACAATCCCCAAACACCACTTCATACAGTTCGGGGGTAATAATCATCTGGTTATTGTCTTCTTTGATGGATGCCAAAAAACGGCGCAATTGCTGAAGCTGGCGCGGCTCTCTATTCAACATCATTGCCACCGATGCCTTGGTAAAACTGAAATCTCTATCCAACAATAACTCTACCAGACCATGTTGCCTGGGATAGTAGATCGTGCTGTATCCCGTAATGCCAGCCAGTTCAGCAGCTTTTGCCAACGCATCTTCCAAGGTGCCCGATGCATCGACTAATCCATACTCCACCGCCTTTTCATTACTCCAGATACGACCCTGAGCTACCGCTTCCACCTGCTCCATACTCAGTCCCCGGGCTGTGGCTACCCGCTGTTTAAACTCGGTATAGGTTCGCTGGCTCCCTTTTC
>Ga0190304_1001455_pt1 | contig 10521 bp, 11 predicted proteins | sample 48700712_MG_FD_161670 | JGI IMG/M metagenome (GOLD analysis project Ga0190304, IMG submission 161670) | Hydrothermal vent sediment bacterial communities from Southern Trench, Guaymas Basin, Mexico - 4870-07-1--2_MG | ecosystem: Environmental > Aquatic > Marine > Hydrothermal vents > Sediment ... | reverse complement strand
CCGCATATAGTGAGCAATAACATCGGTGGCAATATATCCTCGAGGGTGACCAACATGAAGCCCGGCTCCGGACGGATAGGGAAACATATCTAAAATATATATTTTTGGCCTGTCCGAAAAATCTTTGGCTTTAAAAATTCCTTTCTTTTCCCAAAATTCCTGCCATTTTCTTTCTATCTTTTGAGGTTCGTATTTTGCCATATTTGTCTATTTTATCTAAAGAATTATCAATAATCAATGATAAATGATAATTTTATAAAAAGGCCTGCCGCGAAACTCGAGGTGACTGAGGGGCAGTGGATTTTTGCCTATTTCACCTCCTTTTTTGCGGCAGGCCAACTTTGTTCCGATAGTCTTAACCCTTGATTGAGAAAGAACATATTCAATGCTACCTTTTTATCAGAATAAACAAATTTTTACACTTAATTTTTTTTAGCTTATAATTGAAATATGTACAAGCTTTATAGGTTAAGAAATGATCTAAAACTCTTGTCTATTCCCTATAAAGGCACTCGGGCTGTTTGTGTTTTAGTTTTGGTGAAGATTGGATCGAAATACGAGAAAAAAGAGATAAATGGAATTTCCCATTTTCTGGAGCATATGCTTTTCAAAGGAACAAAAAAACGCCCCACCCAGAAAGAAGTGGCGGAGGTTTTAGATAAAATAGGAGGAAGCTATAATGGTTTTACCTCTGAAGAATATACCGGTTATTATGCTAAAGTTTCAAAAGAACATCTGGAAACTGCTATAGATTGGGTTTCAGATATTTTTCTAAATTCTATTATTCCTGAGAAAGAAGTTGAAAAAGAAAGAAAGGTAATCTTAGAAGAATTAAATATGTATAAAGACAATCCAATGGCAGAAGTGCAAAGATTGTGGAAAAAACTTTTATATGGAGATCAACCAGCAGGATGGGATGTTATTGGTACAAAAGAGAGTCTGCAGAAAATTCAAAGAAAAAATCTAATAAATTTTATGAAAAAGAATTATCTTGCCCAAAACACTTTAATCTGTGTGGCGGGGAATTTTAAAGAAAAGAGAGTAAAAAACCTAATCATAAAATATTTCTTTAATATTCAAAAGGGAAAGACTCCGAGAAAGCCAAAAGTTATTGAAACACAGAAAAGTCCAAAAGTTCTACTTCAAAAAAGAGATACTCAACAAACTCATCTCTGCATAGGCACGCGGGCCTTTTCTCTTTTTGATAAACGTAGATATCCGTTGTCTCTCTTGGCCTCCATTTTAGGAGGAATGATGTCTTCAAGATTGTTTGTAGAAATAAGAGAAAAACGTGGGTTGGGATATTATCTTTCAACACACTATGAAGCAGATCCTGACACTGGATATTTGGCAACTTTCTTGGGAGTAGATAACCAGAGAGTAAAAGAGGCAATAAAAATTGTAGTGGAAGAATACAAGAAAATTAGAGAAAAAGGTGTAACTTCAGAAGAGTTAAAAAAAGCAAAAGAATATCAAAAAGGGAAACTGGCCTTGTCTTTGGAATCCTCTGATGCCCAGGCTTTTTTCTATGGGGTTCAGTATATTTTACAAAATAAAATATATTCTCTTGAGGAAATTTATAAAAAGATTGATAAAGTTAGAGAATCTGATATTCTAAAGGTAGCCAGGGAAATTTTCATTCCCAAAAAGTTGAATTTGGTAATGATAGGACCTCATAAAAGCAAAAGATCTTTTCAAGCAATTTTAAACCGTCTCTAAATATGGAAGACACAAATCAACAAAAAATATTAGAAATTTCTTGGGTTACTATATTAAGAGTAGTTACCGCTTTTGCTGTTTTGTATTTTCTCTTTTTAATTAAAGATCTTCTGGTTTGGTTTCTCTTTGCTCTAATTATTTCGGTTCTCTTTAATCCCGCGATTGACTTTTTGCAAAAAAAACATATCCCCAGAACTTTAGCTGCAATAATAATATATCTTGGCATTTTTTCGTTGCTGGGTATCTTTTTATGGCGGTTGGCTCCGATCTTGCTTTCTGAATTTAAAGTATTCTCAACGCGACTACCAGAATATTTTGAGAATATGTCTCCTTATTTAAAAGGACTTGGCATTAAAACAGCCGAAAAGTTCCAAGATTTTAGCCAGTCTGTAGAAACTTTACTATCTAGAAGCTCGTCTAATATCTTTACTGCTTTGGGTAGTTTTTTTGGAAGTGTTTTCTCGGCATTTACCATTTTTGCAATTGCCTTTTTCCTGTCATTAGAAGAAAGAGGGGTGGAACGCACCTTGTATTTAGCGGCTCCTCATAACTATAAAGAGAAGGTTTTAAAGGTCTGGCAAAATGCTCAGCGAAAAATTGCTTGGTGGTTTGGGGTAAGAGTTTTGGGAGTACTTTTTGTAGGTATTCTTACAGGTATTACTTGTTTTGCATTAAATGTAAAATATGCAGCATTTTTTGGAATTTTAGCAGGTATTTCTGATTTTATCCCTACCTTTGGTCCTCTTTTTTCAGGAGCCATTATTGCTATTCTCATCGCCTTAAAATCTCTCCCAAAAGCTCTTATTTTTGTTCTTGCTTTCACTCTTATCCAGCAAATAGAAGGACATGTGCTTCTTCCTGTATTAACAAAAAAATTCCTACGTCTTCCTCCTGCCTTAGTTTTAATGGCAATTTTAATTGGTGGAAAATTATGGGGTGTTTTGGGATCTATCTTAGCAATACCTTTAATAGGAATGCTGTTTGAATTCATAAAAGGGTTACTTAAGAAAAAAGATCATCAACAAGTTTCTCAGATTAGTTCAGAAACTTCTTCTTAAAATGGCTAAACTTTATGTTGTTGCCACACCTATAGGCAATTTAGAAGACATTACTCTTCGTGCACTTAAAGTTTTAAAGAATGTAGACATAATTCTGTGTGAAGATACAAGAGTTACCAAAAGACTTTTGGGGAATTACAGAATTGAGACTCCTCTTTTGAGCTATCATCAACATAGCAAAATAAAAAGAATAAATTTAATTTTACAATTTCTTAGAGAAGGGAAAGATCTAGCGTTGGTTTGCGATGCTGGAACTCCAGGAATTTCTGACCCAGGCAATAAACTAATTGAGAGAGCCATTAAAGAATTCGGTGATCAAGTAAAAATCATTCCTATTCCTGGAGCATCTGCTATTACAGCCGCAGTTTCCGTGGCTCACTTTTCAATGCAAAAATTTGTGTTTTTGGGATTTTTGCCAAAAAAGAGACAAAATAAGATCTTAAATGAGATTGCCTTTTCTAAATATCCGGTTATTATATTTGAATCACCTTATAGAATCATTAAAACCCTTGAAAAACTACATTCACTAAACTCTCAAATAGAGGTTGTGGTGGCAAAAGAATTAACCAAATATTTTGAAAAAGTTTTCAGGGGAAATATAAAAGAAGTTATAGAAGCCTTAAAAAAATCAAAAACAAAAGGAGAGTTTACCATAATTATCAACCCAAAGAAGTATGGAACAAAGTAAATTTTACATTACAACCAGTATTGCTTATACAAATGCTCCGCCTCATATTGGGTTTGCTTTAGAACTACTTCAGGCCGATGTTTTGGCAAGATATAATCGGATTCAAAAAAAAGAAGTTTATTTTTTAACCGGAACAGACGAGCATGGAAGCAAAGTCGAAAAGGCGGCAAGAGAGAAAAATTTAACACCTCAAGAGTTTGTAGATCAAATTGCCCAAAAGTTTTTAGAGCTTACAAAAACTTTAAATATTTCGAATGACGATTTTATTAGGACTACAGACAAAATTAGACACTGGCCTGCTGTGAAAAAAGTATGGCAAAATCTGAGCGAAAATGGAGATTTATATAAGCAAAAGTATAAAGGACTATACTGTTCTGGCTGCGAAGCTTTTTTAACAGAAAAGGATTTGGTAAACGGAAAATGTCCCAATCATCAAATTAAGCCTCAAGTTGTAGAAGAAGAAAATTATTTTTTCCGGCTTTCAAAATATCAAGAGAAATTAAAATCAATTATCGAAAATGAAGAAATTAAAATAATTCCTGAAGAGCGAAAAAAAGAAGTCTTAAGTTTTATTAATCAAGGGTTAAAAGACATAAGTTTCTCTCGTTCAAAAGAAAAACTAAAATGGGGGTTTCCCGTACCCGGTGATGATTCTCAAGTTATATATGTGTGGTGTGATGCCCTAACAAACTATATTTCTGCTTTAGGTTATGCAGATAACTCCGAACTGTTTCAAAAGTTCTGGCCGGCAGATGTTCATTGTATTGGCAAAGATATTTTGCGGTTTCACGCTATTTATTGGCCGGCAATGTTGCTTTCGTTAGACCTCCCTCTACCAAAGACTATCTTGGTTCATGGTTTTATTACTGTTGAAGGACAAAAAATGTCGAAGAGTCTGGGCAATGTAATAGATCCTTTTGAATTAGTAGAGAAATACGGCCAAGATGCTGTAAGATATTACTTGCTTCGAGAAATTCCTACCACAAAAGATGGTGATTTTTCCTATTCAAAATTTGAAAAAAGATATAATGATGATTTGGCAAAGGGGTTGGGAAATTTAGTGGCAAGAGTTATTGGAATTGCCAGAAAACTCAAAACTCAAAACTCAAAACTCAAAACCACAACCCAAAACGCAAAACTCCAAAATATTGTTAAAATAGCGCAGAGAAAATATCATAAGGCAATAGAAGAGTTTAAACTAAATGAAGCGTTGGCTATTATTTGGGAGCTAATTGGATTCTGTGATAAATACATTGAAGAAAAAAGGCTCTGGGAAGAGAAAGAAGAAAACAAACAAGAAATAGGAAATTTAGTAGAGACAATCAAGGAAATAGCAAAACTTTTGGAACCATTTCTACCCAAAACCTCAGAGAAAATTGTAGAACAATTAGAGACCGGCGATCTTACCCCATTATTCCCCCGACTTTAATTAGTTTTGGCTTTTGACTTTTGCATTTTGACTTTTCATTATGTTCGATACCCACGCCCATCTTAATTTCAAAGCCTTTGACAAAGACCGTGATCAAATTATCAAAAAGTGCCTTCAAGAGAATATCTGGATGATAAATGTAGGCACTAATTTTTTTAGTTCAAAATTAGCAGTTGAAATTGCAAATAATTACTCAAAGGGAGTGTATGCGAGCGTAGGGTTGCACCCAATAAACATCTCAAATCTCAAAAGTCAAAACTCAAAACCACAGCTCAAAACTCAAAACTTTAAGAAAGATGAAGATGTTTTAGAGGAGAATTTTGATTATAAGAAATATAAAAAATTAGCGGAGAATAAAAAAGTTGTGGCAATAGGAGAAATAGGCTTGGATTATTATTACAAACCAAAGACAAAGCGAAGGCAAAAGGAGTTCAAAGATAAACAAAAGGAAATATTTCTACAACAATTGGATCTTGCCAAAGAGTTAAACCTTCCTATTATTTTTCATTGTCGAATGGCACATCAAGATCTTATAGAACTCTTAAAGCAGAAAAATATAAACGAGAAACAAAAAATTGAAGGAGTTGTTCATTGTTTTACCGGAAGCTGGGAACAGGCGGAAGAATATTTAAAAATGGGTTTTTATCTTGGCTTCAATGGGATCATTTTCAAATTGGATTTAGATGAAGTTATTAAAAAAACGCCGCTGGAGAGGCTTTTGATAGAAACAGATTGTCCATATTTAACTCCACCTGGTTTTGAAAATGAAAGAAATGACCCAAGAGGGGTAAAATTTATTATTGAAAAAATTGCTAAGTTAAAAGGCTTGAGCTTTGAGGAAATAGCCCAAGAGACTCATAAAAACGCACTCTGCTTTTTTAAAATCAACTATTGATGAAGCTCTTTCTCCCAACGATAGGCAATCTTTACATTTACCTTGTATTCAACAATTCTCCCATTTTCAATTGATACTGTCTGTCCTACAATTTTTGCACCTGTCACATTCTGCTTCTCCTCACAAGCATGATCAATTGCATTCTGGAGAGCGTCCTCAAAACTATTGGGAGAGGTGCCAATAATTTCTTTAACTTTTATTATAGCCATAAAGTCAGTGGGTAGTTTGTAGTGGATAGTGGGTAGTAAACGACCTTTATTATTTAATTATTTCAATTAAAGAATTTTTGTCTTTTCTTGGAGGAGGTGGAGGTATTTTTTGAGGATATCCTACCGGAATTATTGCCACCGGAATCAAATTTTCTGGCAGATTCAAAATGTTTTTAATTTCTTCCTCATCAAAAGCACCAACCCAACAGGACCCAAGACCTTCTTCCTCTGCTACTAATAAAAGATTTTGGACGCTGGCAGCAACATCGCAAAAAAGATAATTCTCAAGCCCCCTTTCGCCGTAATACCTTTCAATGTTTTTGTCTCCGCAAGCAACGATTACAAGCGGCGCTTTTTCAATAAACATCTGGTACAAAGAAGCCAGGGCAATTTCTTTTTTAATTTCGTCATTAAAAACAAAAAAGAATTTTCTCATCTGTTTATTTCCGGCAGACGGCGCCCAGATTAATGCCTCAACCAATTTATCAAGCACCTCTTCTGAAATTGGATCTGACTTAAATTTTCTAATGCTTCTTCTTTTTTTGATAATTTCTAATACAGACATATCTTTCTTATTATTCTATGCCTTTTCTTTTTAAATGTAAATTAATACAAGATCGATGTTGAAATTTAATTTTAATCAAAATACCATTTTGAAAAACCCAAACCAAAAAGCCAGATCTATCAAGATCTTTTAGAGCTCGTTTCTGGGGGCCGTGCCTTTTTATAAGAAGATCTAATTTTTCTTCTATAATTCCTTGAGGCATATTAGGTATATATTTTATTACCAATTTTTTCCACCTTTTCTGATATTAATTATACCTCAAGGTGTCCTATATGTGATTGGACATTACCACCAACTCTTGACCATCTGGAAACAATATGTTATCATAAAATATAATTGGCGTGGCGGCCAATTATCTTACCACGAGTACTTCGTGGTAGCACATTCAAAGGAGGTGTAACGATGAGTAAAATCTCGATCGCCGGGCTCGATAAGGCAGAGGTACTGGCGGCGCTCTACAATGCATCGAAGCCACAGGGTATGGGGTTTTTACACTACGACCCTACCCCGATGAGTCGCGAGGAGGCAGAGGCTCTGCTCAAGCAGACAACCTACTTTGACTACGTCAAGGGTCGGGTCCTGAAGGTCGATCTCTCAGGCGACGAGTTTGATTCATCGCTCTATGACCGCGACAACGGACAAGGCGCTGCAGAGCGCGTAATCGCGGCTCTTCGCGCGACTGGCAATAACAACGCCCCAACTATCCAGACGATGCATACTACTGGCACACTGAGATCTGCCGAAGAAACAAGGCGGTATCTCGGTGAGAAAAGCCGCAGAGAAGATCGTGGTGGTATCACTATATTCCACCTCGGCCTTTCGGATGTCGCTGACAAGTTGGGGCCGGCCGTAGACAACGCCGTCAGGAAGCTTAGGGAAGCTATTAGGAGGCTTAGGAAATAAGAACCGCACGCTCCGTCCAATCCAGGGGCATACGTGAGACAACTCGGTATGCCCCTTAATTTTTTATAAAACGTCTAGGGCGGGTTTAGATAATTAGTCTTTTGGGGTATCTTTTAGAAAATAGAACAGCCCCTTTCTTCTTTTTAGACACTCCTCCGTGGAACGCAAGTAGGGAATGATACAAAACACAATATTACCAAAAGCTGTTGCAAGAAACTATCCAAAAAAAGAAAAGGGGGCTTTTAGCCCCCTTCTGTGTCGGTGAGTTCTTGTTCTATTGTGGCGTCATGATTCACATATCCAAGCCTCAGCAGAAATTCGAACTTAAGACGCTGAAGTGTGGCAATCAATCGGTCGATCTCTTCTATTGTCTGGTGTGCGATTTTAAAAAGAGCTTCTTCGCGCGGGTTCATCTTTCTCACCTCCTTCCAAGAAATCTGGACTCGCCTGGAACTTACCACAAATTATATTGGAAGGAGGGGAACCCTTCTTTTAGAATAGAAAGATTTACTTAACGTGTCAACAAGTTTTTCTTATTGTAGAAGAAAATGAAAAAATTAGCGAGAATAGTTCTCGCTAAGATATCGATAAAATCTGGTCTTGTTGATAATCAGGATTGAAGTTTTGTTTTTAAATAATCGGGCAAGTCTTTTATTTTCACTCTTTCCTGCTCCATTGTGTCTCTATCTCTGACAGTAACGTCATTTTGCTTTAGAGTATCGAAATCAATTGTTACGCAGAAAGGGGTGCCAACCTCGTCTTGTCTTCTGTATCTTCTTCCAATCGAACCAACTTCGTCGTATTGACACATAAAATGGGGCTTTAAAAGTTCAAAAATCTCTTTTGCTTTTTTGACAATTGCTTCTTTATTTCTAACCAGAGGCAAAACTGCAACTTTTATTGGTGCTAAAGATTTGTGCAATTTCAAAACTACTTCAATCTCTTTTGTAGATTCTGTGGTAGTAGTTCTACCGCCCCTCACTTCTTCATATGCATCTACCAAAAATGCTAGAAGAGATCTTTCAACCCCAACTGAGGTTTCAATAATCCAAGGAATAAATTTCTCTCCTGTCTCCGGATCAGTATAACTTAGATCTTGTCCTGAAAATTGAGAATGTCTTGATAAATCCCAGTCGCCCCGATTATGAATTCCTTCTATTTCTTTCCAACCAAAAGGAAATTTATACTCAATATCTACCTGCCTTTTAGCATAATGGGCTCTTTCTTCTTCGGGCACCTCTCTTGCTCTTAGGTTTTCCTTTTTTATCCCCAGTTTTATATACCAATTTAACCTTTCGTTTTTCCAATACTCAAACCATTCATCCGGATCTTTAAATTTTGCACTCTGCCTGCCTGCCGAAGCGCCGGCGGAGGCGGGAACTGAAATTTTTAATTTTTCATTTTTAATTTTTAATTTGCTTTTTGGTGGAGCCACAAAAAATTGCATCTCCATTTGCTCAAATTCTCTTGTCCTAAAAATGAAATTTTTAGGAGTAATTTCGTTTCTAAAAGATTTGCCAATTTGGGCAATACCAAAAGGAATTTTGAGGCGCATTGCATTCATAACATTTTTAAAATTGACATAGATTCCCTGACAGGTTTCCGCTCGCAAATAGGCAACTGAAGATTCATTCTCAACTGGTCCTACAAATGTTTTCATCATTAAGTTAAATTTCCTTGGAGGTAAAAGTTTTCCTCCACACTCCGGACACCTTAAGTTTTGAATTTGGAATTTTGAATTTGGAATTTGTTTGGAATTTGGTGCTTGGGATTTGGAATTTGCGATTTCGTCAAGTCGAAATCGCTTGTGGCATTTTTTACATTCGACTAGTTCATCAGCAAACCCAACAGAGAGATGGCCCGAGGCTTTCCAAACTTTTGGCGACATTAGAATTGCTGCATCCAAGCCAACGATATCTTTATGTAGTTGAACCATCTCCTTCCACCAAGAATTTTTGATGTTTCTTTTTAGTTCAACACCAAGTGGGCCAAAATCATAACTTGACCCAAATCCACCATAAATTTCAGAAGAGGGAAAAACTATCCCTCTTCTTTTGCAAAGTGAAATAATTTTCTCTATATCTTTTTCCATAATATCTATTGAACTACTCCTTCCTCTCCAAATTTAGAGGTGGTAATTTCTGGAGCCAAAACTTTTACATCCTGATTAACCCAATTATCTTTAGCAGTAAATTCTGCTTCTTTTACTAATACAATTGGCTTTCCTTTTTGATCAATTGTTGGCTTCACTTTAATTTGAAAGGCGACTTGAAGCGGTTCTTTTTCTCCCTGGTGAGGCGCAATTTCGTCTATGTGCCACAAAATTTCTCTTGTTTTTGGGTCAAAAGTAATAACCTGAGGCAACATCTCACCCGTTAATTCTACACCCTCTGGCAAAGTAGCCCTAACTTTTGCTTCTTTTAAAGGATTAAAAGAATTTTTAACTCTCCAGATGACGGTGAAATAACTCTCTTGACCCACTTTAGGCGGAAGGGGGCCCTCACTACCAAAAATTTCATCTCCCACAAAAACTTCTTGTGTTAGTTCTACTTTTGTTGCCACCTTAATAGAGAAGTTTCTTTTGCTCTGTCCTAAAAGTATTTCGTTCTCCAACTTGGGCGTTTCAATTTTTTCGTCGTGTTCTTTTGTTCTAATCCAAAATTCTACCTTTCCTTGATTTCCCGGTTCTAAGAAATTTAACTCGGGAACTTTATCTCCGGTCCAGATAATAGAATTATCACTAAGAGCAAGTTCGCCATTATTAGTTTTGAGGGTTTTAAGATCAAATAAATTACCTCTAAGTTTAACCACCAAGAATAGATCCTGAAAGATTCTGTCTCCTATATTTCTGAAAATAATTTCATAATGAAGCATCTCGCCGGGTTTGGGAATATAATTTCTAACTCCATTTACCAATTGATCTAGATAAAGAGAGGGTTCTACAATTTCTACACTCTTTGCCGCTTCTTTCAAAACCACAAAATCGTTTCCTATCCAAATGCCGAGTTGGGCTTTAAACACTTTTTGTTCTCCCGTCTCTCCAGTTAAAACTCCT
>Ga0190304_1001454_pt1 | contig 10521 bp, 14 predicted proteins | sample 48700712_MG_FD_161670 | JGI IMG/M metagenome (GOLD analysis project Ga0190304, IMG submission 161670) | Hydrothermal vent sediment bacterial communities from Southern Trench, Guaymas Basin, Mexico - 4870-07-1--2_MG | ecosystem: Environmental > Aquatic > Marine > Hydrothermal vents > Sediment ... | reverse complement strand
CATTTATGGCTGTCATAAGCATGTGATATACAAGATTGTTGGTCAAATTTTCATAGGCATAAGACATCAGATTTTCCCCATACTCTTTTACTTCTGTGGGATGACAGGCAATGTTAGCCAGGTTTTATGGCACCTGCTTTATGGAAACTTCTCTTTACGATTCCCCCTTTTTAAGTGCTTTGGCTAAAGTCATTTTGCATGTAGACTTCTTTCCCAATCAGCTACTATACAAGGTAAAGAAACAAATTTTCATTTATTTTTCCCTTTATAACTCACTTATCTCTATAGCCTCTAAAGGACATACCTCCACACAACTTTCACATTCTTTACAACTAGAAACATCCACCACTTCTATTTCATCATCAACCATTTCAAACACATCCATTGGGCAAATACTTATACATGCTCCACATCCTTCACATTTGTCTTTATTAACAGTAACAAGATACACTAGCCTTCAAGTAAGGTCTTTTCGTGAAGTTGTAACCAACCTGCAGGATCAGTAAGATATTCAATAGAATCCAAAATAATAAGGTAATGATCTCTTTCTTCCCGAGAAAGAGCAAGATAAAAACGTTTTTCTTTATTATCCTCTGTTTGTTCTGCCAAGGCTTCATAATATTTTATGCTATCTTCTTCTCTGTTTAAGGCAAAACGCAGGGCTTCAATCTCATCAGAAGATGCCTTTGCCTGTTCAACTAAAGATTCTTGAAATACTTTCTGTACTCTTGAGGGATTACCTATTGAAGTAATCCATTTAAGTGGTTTTTTCTCCTTAAGCAAAGCATAAACTTCATTAATCTTTTTGATGTGTAAATCTTCTTCCTGGGCTAATTGTTCAAATACCTTTTTTACCAAAATACTTTTTGCCTCTTTAGCTACTTCTAAATAAAATTGTTTCCCCTCCTCTTCCATTTTGATGGCCTTTTTTAAGGCATCTTCTATTTTTTCTTTCATCTAATTACCTCTACATTTATTTGAGCTGTATTTACCGTTATTGGCTTATATTCTGAAGGAGGTAAATTTAAAAACCTTCCTACCGAACTTGGCACAAGGCTATAATAAAGGATGGCTTTAATGGTCAGCTTACCTGTAGCAATGTCTTTTGGTAATCTCAAAGCATAAGTCTCTGTCTTTGTCTCCTGTGGTCCGATTCTATAATCCACTAGTGTGTTTTTAACTGTATACCACTGACAAATGGTCATCCTTCCTTGAGGGTCAAAAAATGGCCTTCTAAATATCCTTATGCCTTTAGGTAAATCACCGTCTCTTTTCACTCCTTTAAATCCCTTTATTCCCATAATTTCACCCATGGCTTGGTAGGCCAATGCCCCTGGATCAGAGATGGTATATTCTTCACCTTCAAATTCTTTTGGTTTCACACTTAAATAGTAAATCTTTCCTTTTGCATCAATGGCTTTTACCTCAAGCCAAAGCATCCTTTCTTCAGAAGAACCAGAAGGAATACAATGCCCAACCTTGCCATTAAAGAGTTCTACTCTAACTTGCATAGTTGAACCTGGTGTTAATTGTTTTTTTCTTGTGTAAAGAGCTATATCTACTGCTCCAGCCAATTTGTTTCCAAAATGCGCTCCATGAAATACATGATGGGCAATGTCTTCTCTTGTTTTTCCACCTAAAGCCGATTTACCCTCTCTGCGATACATATGGCAATCCTGACACAGTATTCCTGCTTTTGCATAAGGTCCATTTTTCCATTCTCGATATGTCTCCTTTACCCAGGCACCATAAGGACTTTTTTCATTATGACAGGTAGCGCAAAGTTTAGGGGTCTTTAAAAATTCTAAATATTGAGTTTTGTGGAAGGATGAATGCGCATCTTCTCTTGGACCAAACTTCACTTTACCTGGCTTTATAATAAAACTAAAATTAAAAGGCTCTTTTTCTGTGGAACCAGTAATATTATGACAGACTTCACAACTTACCCCTTCATTCGCCCTTGTATTCTCTTTAGGTGGCTTTGGGGGAATATCACCTGTTAAAAAGGCAATAGGTGCATGACAAGCAATACAACCTGCCTTAACACCTGCTACCTTTTTAAGTTTTAAGGCATGTGGTAAGGCCAACTTAAAATACTCCACATCATCCCACTTATGAATAAATGATTTAGCCATTAAACTTTTTTGCCATTCTTGATATATTTCTCTATGACAAACCATGCATCTTTTTGGTGTATAAAAGTCTTTGTATTTAAATTTTCCCATCTCTGCACTGTATGCTATTGAAACAAAAAAACAAAGAATTAAAAAAATAAAGCTATATCTCATCATTGACTCCTATTATTTACCAATTTTCTGCAAGGAGCTCAAAATATGCCTTTGGATGCGCACAGGCAGGACATTCTTCTGGTGGCTCTTTGCCTTCATGAATATAACCACAATTTCTGCAACGCCACTTTACCACTTTTTCTCTTTTAAATACTCTATCTTTTTTAATATTATCAAGTAAAGCAAGAAATCTTTTCTCATGCTGTCTTTCTGCTACTGCTATGGCTTTAAATACCTCAGCTATCTCTTCAAAACCCTCTTCCTCTGCTATACGGGCAAATTCAGGATACATCTTTGTGTGTTCATAGTTTTCACCCGCGGCAGCAGCCTTAAGATTTTCCTTTGTATTACCAATTACACCTGCAGGAAAACTAGCTGTAATCTCTACCTCACCACCTTGAAGAAATTTAAAAAGCCTTTTTGCATGCTCCTTTTCATTATCTGCTGTTTCTAAAAATATCGCTGCTATCTGCTCATAACCTTCTTTTTTTGCCTGCGAGGCAAAATAGGTATAACGATTCCTTGCCTGCGATTCACCTGCAAAGGCCGTTAAAAGATTTCTTTCAGTTTTTGTCCCTTTTAAACTTTTCATCTTTGATACCGCCTCCATGCAGCCCAAAGAGGAATACCTCTTTCATCTCTGAGTTTTAAAATCCCATCTTCTTTTTTGACTTCCATGGCAATAATAGCCGGCTTTCCTTTAAAAATAATGCGTGATCCTTTGACTTCAACTTTATCTCCTGTTCCAATTTTGACATCTTGATTTTCAACAAACCAGGCAGGCCCCAGATGGACTGAAATTGTTTCTTTTTCTGTTTTCACTATTAAATGAACACCATAAGACATTCCTCTCATCGGATAAAATTTTTCTATACCAGTGACCACTCCTTTAATTGTCTCTACTGTGTTAGGATTAAACATCCTGCAATATTGACTGCGCATTCCCCAACCACCACTACCTTTCCATCTCATTCCTCTTTGAGCAAAGGAATCAAGGCAAAAAGAAAAGACAAAAACAGGAATTAATACCATTAATACTCTAATGTTTTTTTTCATCTGTCCCTCCTATAAATTATTTTTTTCAATTTTATTCTAATGCCTCTGTTTGCTAAGGACTATTATGTGTCCCTCTCATTTGCCTTGCCAATTCTCTAATTTCTCCTAAGTCTTTTGTCATCATTGCCCAGCCATACCAATAAGCATAATCAGGATTAACATGGAAAAATGCCTGATAAGTGCGCATCCTGTGCTTCATATACATTTGAAAAAGCACTTGTTCAATATAAGATGCCTGTTTGAGATTTCCACTCCCAGTCCGCATAAAATAGAGAAAATCAGGATAAGCAAAGGCATAATTAGCTGGCTTTTTTAAAATGCCATCTTGATAGAGATCAGCAACAATTTTAATCGCTTCAGCCAATAAATGGTCTGTCTTTTTTAACATTTCATCACCCATCTCCAATTGTTTACGTGCATAGCTTTTAGAATGACATTTACTGCAGGTTTTAATCATCTTTTCCCTTTCTGCTTGAAAATCCTCTTCAGTCAACCGCACCATATCTGCCGCCTTTACCACATCCAATCTGGCAGTAGGCTTTCCTGTCTGTGGATTCAAGACACCCAAAGCCTTTAATATTGTTATTCGATCCTCTGCCCATTGTTTATCTTTAGGTAAAGGCAATCTCACTCCTAAAAACCCCCAGGCAGTCCTATTGGTATGTGTGCCATTAGGTAAATGACAATCTTGACACTTGGGAGCAGGTGCGTCTTTTGAAAGTCCTCCTGCCTCTTTGGCAAACCAGCGAGCACCATGCTTACTACTGCTCCACATCTCCCATTGGGGATGGTCATAACCCATGTGGCATTGCTGACAAGCATGGGGATCTAATGCCTCTTTTTTAGAAAAACTATGTCTCGTATGACACTCATCACAAGAATTGTTTTGATAACGATAACCTTTTGCATGTAATTCCTTCTTCTGCTCCTCAGTTTTAATACCCATATTATGACAGCCTCCACAACCTCTTCCTCCTTCCATCAATTCATCAGGCTCCAAATGGGTAACAGGCATGGCATTCAAGGCAGTCCAACCCAGATTATGTTTTCCTTTAATAAATTGATTGAATTGGGTCTCATGGCATTGAGCACAAACATGTTCATCAGGTAATTGAGCCAAATTTACATTTTTGCGACTATTGTGTTTTTTCCCATGACAAACAGAGCAGGTGACATCCATTTCATGATGCTTACTTGTTTGCCAATCCTTTACCAATCCTGGAGTAACTGTTTTATGACAAGAAATACAGACTTCTCTGGCTATGGCCGAATTTAAAAGGAATAATACTATAAAAATACTTATACTCATCACTGTAATTTTTGCCTGCATGTTTTTCTCCTTTTTAATTTCTTTTTTTAAAAAATCATTCTAAATTTATTTTTTGTCTTTGTCAAGAAAAATTTTTTATAAAATATATAATTATAAGCTAAATTTTGATCTTAATCTTGATTTTATTTTTAGGGAAAGTAATATAAAAACAAAAACTTATTAGAAAACATTATGGAATTTAAAAAAGAGCTTGAAGATAAAATAAATTTATTAAGAAGAAAAAGGATAGTAATAACTACACCACGGCTAATTATCTTGGAGTATCTGTTGCAAAACAAGGTCCATCCCACAGCCGAAGAAGTCTATCAGAGTTTAAAGCAACGTTTTCCTTCTCTTTCTTTGGCTTCTGTTTATAATACACTTAAACTCTTCAGTCGGCTTGGAATCACCACAGAGCTACTTTTAGATAAAGAAAAAGCCCGTTATGATATCAATACAATTCCTCATGCCCATTTTAAATGTCTAAACTGTGGTAAAATATATGATTTATTAGATATAAAACTCCCTCAAAAAGTAACAGGTCATAAAGTTTTATCAACTCAACTTTATTTTTATGGTGTCTGTCAGGAATGTTTAAAAAAGCGTAGTAATAAATGAATCTCAAACTAATAAATATAGAAAAGGCAGTTCAAATTATTCAAAAAGGCGGTGTTGTTGCTTATCCTACTGAAACCTTTTATGGATTGGGAGTTGATGCCTTAAATCCCAGGGCAGTGGAAAGACTTTTTAAAATAAAAAAACGACCTTCTTCCAAGCCCATTTCTATTATTATCCCTAATATAAACTGGCTAAAATATTTGATAAAAGAAGTGCCTCCCATAGCACAAACCTTGATAGAAAAACACTGGCCTGGGCCATTGACTATTATCTTTGCGGCCAAAGACATTTTACCTAAAGAGCTTACAGCTGAGACAGGTAAGATAGGCATCCGGATTTCCAGCCACCCTATGGCCCAAAAATTGGCGCAATTGTCAGAGACACCTGTTACTGCTACCAGTGCCAATCTTTCAGGTATGCCTCCTCCTAATTCTCCGCAAGAAATTCATCCTCAAATTAAAAAGCAAATTGATGCTATTTTAGATGGTGGCTTTACCAAAGGAGGGCTCCCTTCCACAGTGATAGATGTAACGGTAAATCCACCAATAATTTTGAGAAAAGGTGCTATTAAAGTTGACCAATTTGGACTAGACAAAAATGAAAATAAGGCATAAATTGCTATTATGATGTTCATTGCTGACCTTCATATTCATTCAAAATATAGCAGAGCTACCAGTAAAGATATGGAGGTTACCACTCTGTATAAATGGGCAAAATGGAAGGGTATCAAAGTATTGGGCACAGGTGATTTTACCCACCCTCATTATTTAGCTGAATTAAAGAAAGATTTAGAACCTTTGGGAAATGGGTTATTTAAACTGAAAAATAAAGGAGACGAAGTTTATTTTATGCTTACTAGTGAAGTAAGCAATATTTTTTCGGCCCAGGGCAAAGGCCGCCGCATCCATACTCTTATCCTGGCCCCTTCTTTTGAAGTAGTAGATAAAATAAACAAACAATTTTCCCGACGGGGAGACCTTTTAGCAGATGGACGTCCCACCTTTGGTTTTAATCTCAAAGAACTGGTAAAAATGGTTTTAGATGTGTCTTCTGACTGCCTTTTAGTCCCTGCCCATGCTTGGACGCCTTGGTATGGATTATTAGGTGCTAATGGAGGATTTGATTCTATTGAAGAAGCCTTTGAAAACGAAACTAAGAATATTTATGCTATTGAAACTGGACTTTCTTCTGATATAGCTATGAATTGGCGTCTTTCCGCCTTAGATAAAATCAGTCTTATTTCTAATTCTGATGCCCACTCACCACACAAAATAGGTAGAGAGGCCAATGTATTTACTTGTGAATGTGATTATTACGAAATCATAGATACCATCAAAAAAAAGGATAAAGACCGTTTTTTGTGTACTATAGAATTTTATCCTCAAGAAGGGAAATATCATTATGATGGACATAGAAAGTGTAACGTTTCCTTTTCTCCACAGCAAACCAAGGAACATAATTATCTCTGTCCTGTATGTAAGCAAAGATTGACAGTAGGGGTAATGCATCGTGTAGAGACTTTGGCAGATAGGCCACAGGGTTTTCGCCCTCCTAATGCCATTCCTGAAATACACCTTATCCCTTTAGAAGAAATCATAGCCGAAGCGGTGAATAGACAGGTGGGCACTAAAACAGTAAGGGAAGAATATGAACGTTTAGTGAACCATGCTCCGGAGTTTGAAATATTACTTAAATTACCTCTAGATGAACTGGCCCATTTTGTGCCTCCCAAAATACTTGAGGGCATCATACGGGTGAGAGAAGGAAATGTCCTTATTACTCCTGGGTTTGATGGGGTATATGGAGAAATAAAAATCTTCCCTGAAAGCAAAAAAACAAAAAAGGAACCTATAAAACAAGCAGGTTTATTCTAACTCGACCTTCCCTCTTCTTTTGGCTATCCGATAAAGAATTTTTTTATAATAAACTTGGCCTTCTTCTAAAAGGGGCGAAACCGGTCTCATAATATTGAGCTTCATAATAAGAAAATTTAGGTGACGGCAACATAGGTAGACTTCTTTTTCATCTTCCATTGTTTCCAACAAATCTTTCAGCTCCTTAATTTCTTTCCTCAACATCAATTCAGGAGGTAAGCAACCAGCGTTTTTTAAAATTTTATAAGCCATCCGCAATTCTGGTGGGACATGATAGACATCGTCTTCCCGTGGCAGTGGCTTTCCTTTTCCAGGAAGATTATCAAATTCTCCTCTTTCAATTGCATCCTGAATTCGCCGTTCGGCAATCTTTCTAAATACAAACATTAATCTAACCTTTTCTGCATATTTTTACTAAAAATTTTTTATCTGTCAAGTTAAATTTTCACCCAAAGTCTCAGTCATTTTTGTCAGGGTCTGAGACCAGCATTTGTAATCTTCATCACTAAAAAGGCAAAAAACGACTTTTTCCAAATGAGTCTCACTCTTTAAATAATCCAATACTGTTTTAATCATGATTGAGGCTGCCCATTCTTTAGGACAACCAAAAATTCCTGTGCTTATAGCTGGGAAGGCAATACTTCTTAATTTATTTTTATCTGCTAGCTTTAAACTATTCAAAATCGCATTTTGGAGTTTCCTCTCTTCTTCTCCTTCTCCCCAACGGGGCCCCACAGCATGAATTACATATTTTGCTTTAAGCTTGCCTGCAGTGGTAATAACTGCCTCTCCCGCCTTAATAGGGGCCAGCTTGTCGCATTCTTCCTGAATCTTATAACCACCAGCGCGCAGAATGGCACCTGCCACTCCACCTCCCATTTTCAATGTTTCACCAGCAGCATTAACAATGACATCTACTGCCAATTGAGTAATATCACCCTTTAAAATCTCCAGAATAGTTTCCTTAATCTTGACCTGCATATTCCATTCCCTCCTTTCTTATCACACATATTAAGTTTCTTCCTGCATGTTTAGCGGCATAAAGACCCTTATCTGCCAATTCAAGGAGTTCTTCGGAAGAAAGACTAAATTCATTAGAACTTAAAACCCCACCACTAAAGGTTATTTTAATTTCATGTCCCAATATGTTAAAAATGTAGTGGCGGGTTATATGTAACAATTTTAAAGCCACTTTTTTGGGTTCTTTTGGAGAAGTTTGGGGAGTGATTATTACAAATTCATCTCCTCCATAGCGAAAGACAAAATCGGTTTTCCGTAAAGTTCGACGCAATAGAGCACTAAACTCTTTTAGCACTAAGTCTCCTGTCCGATGACCAAAATTGTCGTTTACTAGTTTAAATCTATCTATATCCAAAAATAACATCCCAAATGGTTTTTTTTCCGCAATCAACCTATCCAGAGTAAATGCCAGAAAGTGCCTGGTATAAGCACCAGTTAAAGCATCTTTCATGGTGAAATCATTTAAATATTTAATAAAGTCTGCATGGGCAACGATTCCTATTAAATTATTTTCGCCATCGGTAATAATCAGATGTTTAATCCCATGTTTTAATATCAATTGATAACATTCATAATATGTAGAAGTTCCCAAGGCAGTAATAAGTGGTTCTTCTGGTTTTATGGCCGCAATAATATCCCTTACAGTAACATCATCTAAGGTATTAAAAAAACAAAAGGCTTGAAGAATGTCAGATTCAGTGATAATATTTATAGGTTTCTTTCCTTCTATTACTACCACCGAGCCGACTTTTCTCTTTACCATCTGGTCTATACATTTACGAAAAGAAGTCTCTAAAGTCACATGACAAACATCTTTTTGCATAAATTCCTGAATTAACATCTATCTTCTCCTTATTTCCCCCCAGATTATTTTATGGAGTTGTGGTTGTAATCTTACAGAAATCTGATCACTCAAAATCCATTCAGCCAGAATAGAAAGAGAGAGTTTTTGAAATACAGGCGAAAAAAGCACTTGACACCTTCTTTGAAGTCGATATTTGAGGACTATCTCCTTTGCCCAATCATAATCGTCTCTATCAGATAGGACAAACTTAACTTCATCTTTGATAGTTAAGTAATCAATATTTTTCCACTCCATAAAATTGCTCATACCACTGCCAGGACACTTGATGTCCATAATGCGAATCACCTTTGGTGAAAAAACATTTATAGGCAAAGAACCATTTGTTTCCACAAGCACCACATAGCCTTTCTCTAAAAGACAATTGGTTAAAGGAATAACTGAAGGCTGAAGCAACGGCTCACCTCCAGTAATAGTAACCAATTTGGTATGATACTTACCAACAAATTTCATGATTTTTTCTATAGAATAGTATTTCCCTTCATGGTAAGCGTATTTTGTATCACAATAATGGCACCGAAGGTTACATCCACAAACACGTATAAAGATGCAAGGTAGGCCTATATAAGAACTCTCTCCTTGAATGCTATAAAATAACTCTGTTATTTTTAACTCCATTTAATCACTTGCTTCAATAAACTCAAATATTTTTAACATTGAGTGCACAGAGGAATTTGCTCCTGACTTCGCTTAACCCAATAATGTTTTTATAAAAAAATGTAATGGTGGCACTATAAGATAATCTATAGCCCCAGTAAACACTAGTAAAAGTAAAAAAAGCATTCCATAAACTTGAAGATGTCTGAATTCTATAAAATAACGATCAGGCAAAAAGGCCTCTAAGACATGACTACCATCCAGAGGCGGAATAGGCAATAAATTAAAGCAGGCCAATCCCAAATTAACTACCACTCCTGCCTCTAACATAAAATATATAGGTTTTAAGATGTCAAGCAATAGGCCATGAGGCATAGACATTTGTCCCATAAAACGGTATATGACTGCCAAACCAACAGCTAAAATCACATTACTCAGCGGGCCTGCTAAGGCCACCCATAACATGTCTTTTTTAGGAGATTTAAAATTAGAGGCATTAATAGGCACAGGTTTTGCCCAACCAATCATCCCAGTGATTAAAAATACCAATGTGCCCAGAAAATCTAAATGTTTCAGAGGATTAAAACTCAAACGATTATGAAGCCGAGGGGTAGGGTCACCTAGATGGTCTGCTACCATCCCATGAGCTAGCTCATGCACAGTGACTGCCAATAATATGGGAGGAACTAAAATGCTAATTTGTTGTATTTTGGCTGCTATATTCACGCTTTGTTTCTCTCCTGTTCAAATTTTACTTAACTTTGACTGTTTTTCTCCATAAAATTTGCTTAATACTTTCTATTTCTGAACATTTTAACATATAAGCAAAGATAAAAAAAGTTATAACTCCTACCGGAATATCTACTGCCAGGATTTTTATGGGACTAATTAAACACT
>Ga0190304_1001453_pt1 | contig 10522 bp, 5 predicted proteins | sample 48700712_MG_FD_161670 | JGI IMG/M metagenome (GOLD analysis project Ga0190304, IMG submission 161670) | Hydrothermal vent sediment bacterial communities from Southern Trench, Guaymas Basin, Mexico - 4870-07-1--2_MG | ecosystem: Environmental > Aquatic > Marine > Hydrothermal vents > Sediment ... | reverse complement strand
CTGGTGAAAATTCCGGCCCAGAATGTAGGGGCAAACCTCGCCGTAAAAAACGGCTTCTTCAGCCCTGTCGAAATCACCCGGATCTGCACTCCTTTCATAGCCCCGGAGAAAAACCGAAAGGTACGAGTCGGCCTTCAGCTCCCCTCCCCGCCCAAACCCCGCGAGAAGTTTACTCTCGAGATCGGGCGACAGAAGGGTGATCCTTCCGCGGGTGAGGATTTTCTCTAAAACCGACAGGACCTGTTTTGTCTTCTCATCAAGGTAGGACCCCCCTCTGTCGGGATAGTCGATACGCCACTGTGAAAGGGCATTTAAAAGCCTCTCATTGAACCCTCCTGAATTGAGCTCCTCGAGGATCGAAGCTGGAACCGCCGTGCTCTCCACAAACCGGACCTTCTTATCCCTTCTCCTGCTCGACGCCTTTATCGCTCTCGGGAAAAACATATCAGCAAGCCCGTTTTTGTCTGTTTCCTTCTCTTTCGCTATTCTATCCGAACTCCAGCTTTCTGTCAACTTCTGCCCGAAATGCGATACCGCGGTGAGCTTTCAGCTTTCCTCCTCGATGGGTCGCCTGACAAACATTATGCCGCTCCTCCGTGAAATGACGTTAAATTGACTATCTCCCTGCCAGAACTTAAAATAGGCACATGGAACTTCATCGGCTTCCCATACACGAGCTCCACGACCTCCTCAGAAAAGGAGAGATAAAGGTCTCCGAGATACTGGAAGACGTGATCGCCGTTATCGAGGAAAGGGAAAAGGAGATCAACGCCTATATAAGCCTCTTTCTGGAGGAAGCCCGCGAGAAAGCGCTGGAGCTGGATGAAAAGCTCAACGAAGACATCCAATTCCTCTTCGGGATCCCCGTCGCCGTGAAGGACAACATAGTCATGGACATCGGTGAAACGACCTGTGCCTCCAGAATACTGTTGGGATACAAAGCCCCCTATACGGCAACGGCGGTGAAAAAACTTACTGAGAAAAACGCCATCATCACGGGGAAGACAAACCTCGATGAGTTCGCCATGGGTTCGACGGGCGAGTATTCACATTTCGGCCCCACCAGAAACCCCCTGGCTCCCGAACGGGTTGTGGGCGGTTCCTCGAGCGGCTCTGCCGCAGCAGTTGCCGCGGGCGAAGCGATAGCAGCCCTTGGATCCGATACCGGTGGGTCGGTCCGCCTGCCTGCCGCCTATACGGGTACCGTGGGGTTTAAACCCACTTACGGACGCATTTCCCGTTACGGTCTTGTGGCCTTTGCCTCTTCGCTCGACCAGATCTCCGTCATAACCAGAGATGTCAGGGATGCCGCCATTATGTTCACGGCGATCTCGGGTTTCGACCCCCACGATTCCACTTCCGCGGAACTCGAGGTTCCCTCTTTCGAGGAGATCTTCTCCGAATCCCTCAGAAGCTTTAAAATCGGCCTTCCCTCGGAATATTTCGTGGAGGGGATTGAGCCCGAGATAAGGGACAAGGTGCTGAAGGCGGCCGAACTGCTCGCACAAAACGGATTCACCGTAAAGGAGATCTCCATGCCCCACACCAGGTATGCCGTCGCGGTCTATTACCTGATAGCCACCAGTGAGGCCTCCTCCAATCTCGCCCGTTACGACGGGGTGCGCTATGGTTTCAGGGCACCCAATGCCGAGGATCTCGATTCCCTGTATGAGCTGACCCGCACCGGCGGCTTTGGCGAGGAGGTGAAAAGAAGGATCATGATGGGTACCTTCGCGCTTTCAGCCGGTTACTACGAGGCATACTACCTGAAGGCACAGAAGGCACGCCGCCTCATCAGGGAGGATTTCGAAAGGGCTTTCGAGGACGTGGACCTGATCCTCGCTCCGACCCAGCCTGCCCCTCCTCCCCTCATCGGAGAGAAGATAGAAGACCCCCTCTCGGTCTATCTCCTCGACATCTACACGGTTACCGCTAACCTGGCAGGACTGCCCGCCATATCCATACCCTGTGGCAAAACGGAAGAGGGACTCCCTATCGGCCTCCAGTTCATAGGAAGGGCTTTCGACGAAAAGACCTTACTCAGGGCAGCTGCCCGGGCAGAGGCTATCTTTTCCTTTCGTTCTTGAATAGCTCTTCCTGGCACTCAGAACAATATCCATAGACGTTGAAAGAATACCTGCTGACCCTGAAATTTCTATCCCTTGCTATCTCGTCCACGACCTTCTCTATGAGGTCTGATTTGAACTCTTCTATCTTACCGCACTTGAGACATATCAGGTGATTGTGGGATTCGAGCCCGAGGATGAATTCATAGAACTTCTTCCCCTTTCCGAAGTCATGTTCCTCGATTATGTGATTCTCCACCAGAAGGTTAAGTGTTCTGTAGACTGTGGCCCTGGATATCTGCACCTTGTCCTTCAGACTCTCGTATATATCCTGGGCGCTGAAATGGGACCTCGTGGAAAATATCTTTTTGGCAAGGGCTTCCCTCTGCTTTGTGAACTTCAATCCCTTCTCCCTGAGAATGTCCCGAAAAACTCTAAGTGCCGATCGCATAAGGGAAATTTAACACCACGTCTTTTCCTTGTCAAGGGTTCGCGTATTAATTTAAAATAACACTCTAAAGCTGATGATGGACACGACGGGGAAATTCACGAGCGCTGCCCTGCTCGACGATCTGACAGGGCTCTACAACAGGAGATACTTTTATCTGCGCCTCGACGAGGAGATAAAGAGGTCCAGCAGATACGGCAGGCCCTTCTGCCTTCTCCTGATGGACCTCGATAACTTCAAGCTGATAAACGACTCCTTCGGACACCTTAAGGGCGATAAAGTGCTCGCTGAGTTCGCGAGGCTCCTCAAGGAATCGGTGAGAGAAACAGATATAGCCTGCCGATATGGAGGCGATGAGTTCGCCCTGATCCTTCCCGAGACCGACAGGAAATCCTCGCTGAAGGTCGCGAAGAAAATAATGGAAGCCCTTAAGAAAACGTATTTCGGGGATGACATGCCCCTCAGGCTTTCCATCTCGATAGGGATCTCCTCCTATCCGGAGGACGGCAGCACCCCCGAGGAACTTTTCAATGCATCCGATCATGCACTGTATTTCGCCAAAAGAGAGGGCGGCAATCGGATAAAGCTCGTGGAAAAAAGGGAGATGACCTCCCAGGAGACGGGTCTTTACCTCTCGCCGAAGTTCACCGGAAGAGACGCAGAACTTGAATCGCTCAAGAAGTTCTTCGTCAAGACCCTTCAGAGGAAGACCACGACCGTCGTGATATCGGGTGAGGCCGGCGTGGGCAAGACCCGCCTCGCCAGAGAATTTCTGAAAGTGGCCAGCCTCCTGGGAGCGGAGATCCTGAAGGGAAAATGCTACGATTTCACAAAAGACATCCCCTACCAGCCGATAAAGGAAGCTCTCGCCACATTTTCCGAGATAGACCCCCTCGAGATCTACAGCATCATCGACGAGATGCCGGTGCTTATCCGTTCCGAAGTGCTAAAGATATTGCCCTTCCTCGACATAACCAGGTTAAAACTCTCATCGGAGCATATAAAGACGGGGAGGGAGCCCGACGACAAGTGGAGGCTCTTCGGAGGCATAAAAGAGCTTTTCGAGGGCCTCGAGCGAAAAAGGCCGCTCGTTTTATTTTTCGACGATATACATTGGGCCGATGAGGCGAGCCTGGAGCTCGTATCTTTCCTGGCTCGGAGCATAGAAAACAAGAGAATACTCTTCCTGCTCGCCTTCAGGGAAGGCGAAAGGGAGAAAAACCCCATCAGGAGCTTCCTCAATAGCTTCACAAAGGAAAACAATTATCACGAGATCCACCTCAAAAGGCTGAAGGAGGAAGACGTCTCGAGAATGCTGAAGAGCATCCTGGGCTTCAATGCGCCCGCGGAGCTCGTCGAATACCTTTACAGCGAAACGGAGGGCAATCCCTTCTTCATAGTCGAATACGTCCGCAGGATGGCCGACGAGGGCACTATCTCCGAGATCAAAAAGGGCTCTTTCCACGTCGATACGATCAAGAAGACGATCCCTCCCGGAATCAAGGATATAATCCTTGCGCGAATAGTTCCCTTGCGAGACATAACCAAGAGGATCCTGCGAATAGCTTCTGTTATCGGAGAGGAAATAGATTTCAACGTCCTCCTGGCTGTCTCCGGGATAAACGAGGGCTTCCTCTTTGACGTTCTGGACGAGCTCCTGAAGCTGAAAATACTGCGGGAGGACCTCAAGCTGGGCACAGAGGTCTATAGCTTCACCCACGGCAAAATAAGGGACGTTGTGTACGAAGACATGCCCCATTCTCTCAGAAAGACACTCCACAGAAAAGTTGGAAACACTCTGGAAGAGATAACGGCCGATGTCGAACAGATCGCCGAAGAGCTTGCTCACCACTTCCTTCAGGCCAGGGAGGAGGAAAAAGCCCTGAAGTACCTCCTGATGTCCGCCAGAAAGGCTGAAAAACTCTATGCTTTTGAAAACGCCCTCTCACACTATGAGAAAGCCCTCAGCCTCATTCCGCCATCGAGAAAGGAGCGTCTCGACATCTACATGAACATGATCCCGCTGCTCCACATCCTGGGCAAGAGAAAGAGAGAAAACTCCGTCCTGGAGAAGGCCTTCGCTCTTGTCGGGGAAAAAGACGAACGTTACCGCGAGCTTCTGCGTCACCGCATCAAGTACCTGATCTCCCTGTCAAACTACAAAGAGGCCAAAGAACTGTGTGAAAGCCTTCTCAATCTGGAGAAACGCGCGGGCAAGAGCCCCCAGTATGCCGAGACCCTGATGCTCCTCGGGAAGATCCATTATCTCCAGGCTTACTACGACACCGCCCTGGAGGCCTTCGAGGAGGCGGCGGGGATATGGGAAGAGCTGGGGGACAACTCAAGCTACGCCAAAGCATTGACCCAGATAGCGAGGATACTCAACAAACGCGGCCAATCGAGAAAGTCAACCGAATACCTGAGCAGGGCCTTCGAGGTACTCAAGAAAGCCGGAGACAGGAGGGGAATGGCGGAGATATATTGCGAACAGGGGATAATTCACCTCGAGCTATCGGAATTCGAAAAGTCCAGGGAATTCTTCGAGAAAGCCCATAAGCTCTACACCGAGATCGGAGACAAGGAAGGTGAGGCAAGAGCCCTCCACCTCGAGGGAAATTCCATTCTGAGCATCTCCGAATACGAGAAGGCCCTCTCGAAATTCGAGAAGGCCCTCGAGATACGGAAAGCCATCGACGACAAGAGGGGCATGGCGGCATCCCTGGCCAACATGGGGCTTATATATCAGAGCACGGGGAACGCCGAAAAAGCTATAGAATATTACCGTTCAGCCGCCGCCATCGCCGAGGAGATAGGCGACAGGGACAGCCTTCAGGTGATACTCAACAACATGGGCACAATCTACCTGAACGAGTCAAACCTCAAGGAGGCCCGCAGGACCCTGAATAAAGCCCTGAAAATTGCCAGGGAGATCAAAGACAAATCGATGGAATCCACGGTTCTGATAAACCTGGGCAACATCGCCTGGCAAAAAGGAAAGCTCGATGAGGCCGAGAGGGCCTTCTTGGACGCCCTCAAGGTCAAGTCCAGCCTGCACGACAGAGAATCGGTGGGGCTTGTGAACACGAACCTGTCCATTCTCTATCTCGAGAGAGGCAAATTCAAGGAGAGCCTTTCCCGCATAAAAAGGTCAATAAAAATGCAGAGGGAAATAGGCTGCAAAAACAGCTACGTTACGTCCCTCTACACCTATTATCAGATCCTGAAAGAAATGGGTAAATACAGGCTCGCTGCCAGCAAAGTGACCGAAGCCCTGCGTATCTCCAAAGAAATCGGGGCCCTTGACGAAGAAATCCTCGGCTATATATTCGCGGCGGAGGCCAACCTTTTCCTCGGGAACACCGAAGTGGCCAGGGAATATCTGCAGGAAGCTGAAAAGCAGGCTGAGGCGCTGAAGAACCCCGTCATCCTCGTGTCGCTCTGTGAGACAAAAAGTCACTTTTACCGGGAATTGAAGAGGACGGAGAGGGCGCTCAATGAGATCAAAAAGGCGCTCAAACTGGCGAAGAAATATGAGCTCGCCACCGACATCCCCTATATTCTGAAGTCGATGGCCGAGATCGAATACCTGGCCGGCGATAGGGAAAAGGCAAGCGTTCACCTGAAGAAGTGTATGGATCTATGCGAGAAATACGGCATGTACTTCCTTCTGCTGAAAGGCCTGGCTTTCGCCCAGGAAGCCGAACTCGTCCCCGAAAAGGCCGAAGAGATCAGGGAAAGAGTCGAAGCCCTCTCGGAAAGTATCCTCAAGGGCCTTTCAGAAAAGGACAGGGAAAGCATACTCCGTACTATGGTCCCCGCCACTCTTTGATTTTGCAAGATACTTTTGCAAAATAAAAGACTCCCTCCTCCGGAGACCTTCCTGATAATGGCATACATTTTGCTTATTAGTCCGTTGATGAGGGGCAAAGACATTCACAGAAGGAGAGAATACCTGATGGCGCTTCTGCTGATGGCAGGATCGCTCTTTTCGGGTTTTAAGAAACTGCCGAAAAACCTTATTCTCAGGGGACCGGCGTCGAAAACTGATCCGGGGAAAGGAGAAGTCGCACCTTTCGGTGGTTTCGGCTTCTTCGAGGCGCCGGAGAGGAACCTGTCGGCCGGCTCCGGCGATGGGGAACTCCTGGCAGTAATATACAGCCCCCCTTCGGGAGACTCGCTCAACCCCCTCGGGGGAGTGATGGTAGCCTACAGCACCGACGGAGGGAATAACTGGACGAGCCACGTTCTCTCCGACAATGAGCTCTACAGGGCCTTCTCCGGAACCTGCTGGGCAACTGGCGGCGATCCCTGTTTCGCATGGCAGGAAACCTATCTCAGTGGAGACAGCCTCTCCACAAGCCTTTATTTCGCGCGGGACACCTCTTTTCCGGCAGGAGATTTTGCGGTTTTGCCTCTGCCCGGATCTGAAGAGGTAAATCCCTGGATGCCCTCCCTCTCCGCGAGGGATTCGGTGATTCTCGTTTCAGCAGTTGACCCCGATGAAAACCACATCTCTTACATATGGAGATCTATTGACGGGGGCGCCTCCTTCGTTATGGACACGCTCATGACCCCTGGCAACTACGGGGACCTTGGGAACTGGCAGGATCCACCCGTAATAGCCTTCGGGAGGGATGGATTCGTCGCCTGCATAAACAACCTGAGGGTCCAATACGGCGACTATGAGGCAGTAACTCCCTTCTATATGGAGTCGACCGACTGGGGAGAAACCTGGTCGGAACCGCTAAATCTCTGGGATGCAACCGGTGGAATTCCTTACGACTCGGCAGGGGGTTGGTGGTATGGCTACAGCCTTGTGGTCGACACCGACAACATTCCCCATGCTGTCTGGAGATTCACCAGAGGCGATAACGAATTCGGGGATATATGGGAATTCCACCCCACGGGAGGCGCTCCCGGAAACTGGTCCGCCTGGACCAGATCCCTGGTGGTAGGAGTGGGCGATGGGACGGAGACGGCGAGCTTCCCCCAGATATCGATCGATCCGGTGACGAACAACCTCGTGGTAACCTATGTGAAAATCGATGGGGCCTCGCGAACGGACCCTCTCCTCTACTACGCCGTCTCCGAAGATGGGGCTCAATGGTACGAAAGGGGCCCGCTCGATACGGAGACGCCCGTCTGGTTCGAGACGAGCTATTCTTCTCCCTATCTGCCTCTTACCTGGCCTGTGGCAAAGGGCAATCTCGTATACGTTTCTGCCGCCGGAGGACTGTTTCACCAGGGCTGGTATATCGATTACAGTCCAATGTCTACAAAAGAGTTGACTGACTTGTGGAGTCGTAATCAATTCAACATTGAATTTCTGGGGAAAAGAGGCTTTGCCTTCTCCTTCAAGCTAAAGGAGGCTGACTATATTGACATCATGCTTTATAATATAGAAGGTCGGTATGTGAGGACCCTGATATCGGGGTTATTTGAAAGGGGCGTGCACAGACTTATCTGGGAAGGGGATGAAAGGATAAGCGCAGGAGTTTACATAGCGGCTCTTAGAGGACGAAAAACCGGATTTATAACATTGAAATTTATCCTCCCCCTATAGCCGGTCTTTGCACACGCTCCACCCCCCTCACAGCCCGGTAGCCAGCCCTTCGGGGCTGGCTGCCATTTTATAAACTTTTCACAACAGATGCAGAATATCGTTCCGGGGAAAAATTCCTCTGAATTTCAGGTGGGGTTCACGCCGTGAAGGAAAGCAACGCTTCAATCGGGAAACATCTTCCCGGGATTCATTATCCCAAGCGGATCGAAGGTCTTCTTCAATGATTTCTGAAGCTCTATCAACAGCGGGTCCTGCTCAAGATGGATGAAGTCCCTCTTGAGGATACCCACACCGTGTTCTCCCGATATCGTCCCCTCTAAATCAAGAGCAATCCGGTAAAGCTCTCCCACCGCTTTTAGCACCTCATCCTCTCTGTCTCCCGAGTAAAGGAAATTGACGTGCAGGTTGCCGTCGCCGGCATGTCCGAAGGTAGCCACACCTATGCCCAGGCCCGATGCGAGTTGACGGATTCTCCTAACAGCCTCCGGTATGTAACTTCTCGGGACCACGATGTCCTCCGACCTCACCCTCTCGTATTTCTCCTCCAGGCTCGGGAAAACCTTCCGCCTCGCGTCCCAGAGTCTGGCTCGATCCTTATCGTCCCTCGAGGCATAAATCTCGAGGGCACCGTTCTTCTCGCAGATTCCTGCTATCTCCTCAAGCTCGTCGAAAAGGTCTCCCCTTCCGTCGATCTCAATGAGGAGGAGCGATTGAGTTCCTCCGGGAAGGCCTCCGGGCAGCCTGTCGGCTATGTGAGCCACCGATACCCTGTCCAGAAACTCGAGGGCACGGGGCAGATATCTCCTCCTGATAAGCTCCGTCACCGTCTCCGAGGCGTTGAGCTCATCGGGAAAGGCCACAAGCAGAGTCTCGATTTCGGGAGGATCCGGTATTAACCTCAGAACCGCCTCCGTGACCACGCCCAGTGTACCCTCAGAGCCAACGAAGGCCGAGACGAGGTCGTAGCCGACAACCCATTTCTTGGTCTTCCTGCCGAACCTCACGACGTGTCCGCCCGGCAATACAACCTGAAGCTCGAGAGTGTAATGTTTTGTCACACCGTACTTGAGTGCTCTCGGCCCCCCGGCGTTGGTGGCGACATTTCCGCCTATCGTGCAGCTGTCTATGCTGGCTGGATCAGGGGGATAGAAAAGACCTGCTTTCCGGACCTCCCGGTCCAGGTCCCCGGTGATAACACCTGGCTCGACCCTGACGTGGAGGTTCTCTGTGTCTATATCCAGTGTTCGGTTCATCCTGTCAAAGACAAGCACGATGCCCCCGCGAAGGGGAACGCATCCCCCGGCAACGCCGGTGCCGGCACCGCGGGGAACCACGGGCACCCTGAATTTCTCGGCGAGAGAGAGTACCCGGGCGACGTCATCGTTATCCTGGGGGTGGATCACGAGATCGGGAAGATATTCGGCGGCAATGCCCGATTCATCGGCGGAGTAAGATCGCCTGTGGTCTTCGTCGTCGAAAACCCTATCCTCGCCGATCTCTTCCTTAAAAATTCTGGTGATCTCGCCCTTCATGTCCGAGGTTCAGGACACCCTCACATTTCTCGCCCAATCTCTGTTGTCAAGATACCATTCTACTGCTTTCTTCACCCCCTCCTCAATGGGCACCTCGGGCGCCCAGCCCAGAAGCTCCCGCGCTTTTTCTATTTCTGCCATGGTCCTCGGAACATCAGCGGGATGGGGAGGGAAATACTCTATTTTTGCCTTCTTGCCGAGATAAGATTCGATCAGGCCTATCACGTAGTTGAGCCTGACAGGCCTGTTGTTCCCCAGGTTTATCACTTCATATCCCAGGGGCCTGAGCCCGGCGATCGTTCCCCTTGCTATGTCGTCCACATAAGTGAAATCCCTTTCCTGATTGCCATCCCCGAAGACAGGAATGGGTTCCCCCTCCGCGATAAGCTTAATAAACTTGAATATGCTCATATCGGGTCGTCCGGCTGGACCGTAAACGGTGAAGTACCTGAATACCGTAACGTCTATGTCGTAAAGGTGATGATAGGAGAAGGTCAGGGCCTCAGCTCCCTTCTTGGAAGCCGCGTAAACCGACAGCGGGGTGTCGGTCACCATCGACTCTCTGAAGGGCGGAGAATTGAGCCCGTAAATGCTCGAGGTCGAGGCCAGCACAAACTTTTTGACGCCGTGATCCTTCGAGAGCTCAAGGAGGTTCAGGGTACCGACGGTGTTGGTATTCACGTAAACCCATGGATTCTCAACGCTCGCCCTGACCCCCGCGCGGGCGGCGAGATTTATGACGGCGTCGAACTTCTCCGTCTCGAAAATCTCCTTCATCGCCCCTAAATCCACTATGTCAGCCCTGAGAAAACGGAATCTGCTCAGCTCCTTTAACTTCGTGAGTCTCCACTCCTTCAACCTGACGTCGTAGGCATCGTTGAGGTTGTCCACGCCTATAACCTCATCGCCTCCC
>Ga0190304_1001452_pt1 | contig 10522 bp, 18 predicted proteins | sample 48700712_MG_FD_161670 | JGI IMG/M metagenome (GOLD analysis project Ga0190304, IMG submission 161670) | Hydrothermal vent sediment bacterial communities from Southern Trench, Guaymas Basin, Mexico - 4870-07-1--2_MG | ecosystem: Environmental > Aquatic > Marine > Hydrothermal vents > Sediment ... | reverse complement strand
CCCCACGCCAAACGCTTGATTATCAAGGCATTGCGTCTAACTTTCGGGCGGAGCATGGGTTTTTAAGGGTCATTTTTACTTGTCAAGAAAAATATTAGGAGTAGGAAATTTGCTACAGGTAGTGTATGATATTTACTACATGGGGTTACCGAATGCAACATTTAGGGGTTGACAAAGAATTACAAAATTGTTATTATAAAATGTAAATCGGGTAACACATTTGTAACTAAAAAATTCATTTTGGAGGTGTAGAAAATGCCAAAGGTGAGTGCAGAGGAATTTGCAGAAAAACATGCTAGAAGGTTAAAAGCGTCACTGGATGACATCCGTAAAGGGGTAGAGAGGATAAAAGAGGCCCCGACTGCAGCCGCTGCTAAAAAACTGGACAAAATGCGTGAAAGATGGCTCAGGGCTATGGATGAGGGGAAAATAAAACGTGGTCTTGAGAGTGTGGGTCTAGAAGAATGGAAGGCTAATTTTCTTGAGAAGGGTGTAAATCGTATTCCTACAGGTGTTGACAGGGCTCATGATAAAGTGGTTAAATTTGCAGAGAAGTTGCTTGCACATCAGGCAGCTGGTCAAGCTAAAATCAAGGGTATGCCTGATGTAACTTTGGAAGACAGCATAGCTAGAGCAACTGAATGGATAAGACATATGGCCAAATTTAGGAAGTAGGGGGGGTGAGCAATGAAAACAAGGGATTACTACTTTAAAAGAGAAGATAAAGTTGCAGACAGCGAGACTGTAATAGTTGACCTTCGTGGAAAAGGAGCTATCTCAGCTATATCGGTTGAGGTAGAGGCTACAAATGGAGGCACAAGTTGTGTTGACCATGAAATTCATGATGATGTAAGCCTGATTGAAGTTGTTGACGGTGGAAAGGTAATTGCCTCACTTTCAATGGTCCAATGGCTTGCAATCAATGCAGCCTATTTAAAACGTTTACCTCACCAGTTACTTAGTGAGAATGCAGACGCCAAACAGGAAGAGCGGATTATTATTCCTTTTGGAAGGTATATTGGTGACCCTAACTATTTCCTTGATGTAGGTGCATTCAAAAACCCTGAGCTTAGGATAAATGTAGGTCTCACGATATCAGCTACCGCTGGTTTTGCCACAGGCAGTGGGAAAGTGACAGTAATTGGAAAGATTATGGATGAGAGACCGGGGGAATACAAAGGTTTCCTCCGTCACCGTGAGGTAAGAGGTTTTACCAGTGCGTCAAGTGGTGATGAGAAAATAAGCATTCCTACAAATTATCCTATTTCACTTATTGCAGTTTTAGCACGGCTGACCACATACAGACCTGATGAGGTAATCTCTAAAATGAAACTGTCAATAAACAATGATGAGCTTGTGCCAATAAACGACTACACTGAAGACCTTATAGATATGAATCAAGAGATATATGGAAAGTTTGAACAGCAAAAGATACTTTTGACAGCTGATGATGGTAGTGCACTTACAGACATCTATGATATAAGAGACGCATTTATCAGGTGCGACGCTGATGACCATATTGCAACCATAGAGGGTATTGACGCCGAAAAAGTGAGTAATGGTCTATATGATATGTCTTCACCTGCTACTCCTGCATTTCAGACAACTGCTAAAGTATGTCCTCTCACTGTAATTGGAATGTGTCCGTGTGGAGCTGTCTTCCTTCCTTTTGGTGACCTAAATGACCCCGATAGCTGGTTACATGCAGAAAATTATGAACGGATTGACCTCTATCTTACACAGGCTGCAGCTAGTGCAGATGTAGATGTTTTAGTGCAGGAAGTGCCTTCACATCTTCCCTAAAAATGGATGATGTAAGACGTGCAAAGTGAATAGAAAAACACATAAAAAGGTGTGTGAACACATAGGGGGAATGTCATGAAAATAGCTATATGTATACCTATATTTGGAGGGGTTGAGACCCCTACCTTTTTTTCAGTTCTGAATGCTCTAAATTGTTTGAAGACATACAAACCTGATTGTGACATCAACTTTTTTCATACTGAAAGGCGTCCTATATACTGGGCGAGACAAGAGCTTTGGGATATGGCCAGGTATTCTGGTTGTGACAGGATGATTTTTTTTAGTGAGGACATCGTTTTAAAAATAGACACTTTGATAAAACTAGCAGAGACAGATTTTGACATCTTTTCAGTATTGTATTTTGAAAGGCAACCACCTCATAGACCTATGGTATTTAGACTAGATGACAATAATCAATGGCATCCACATAATATTGATATAAATGAGAAGATACAGGTTGTAGACGGTGTAGGTCTGGACTGTATTTCATTTTCAAGAGAGGTCCTAAATAAAATTCCTTCAAGTGCTTTTTTACCTTTTGAGTATTATACAGGCGATGACCTTTCATTTTTTATTCACGTGAAAAAGAAGGGGTTTCAGGTATTTTTGGATACACAACATAAAATTGGTCATGTATATCATAAAAAGAGAATAATATGGTATAATGATTATCTGAATACACTTGGTGAAATATATAAAAAAAGTGAATGGCATAAGGAATAAATAAAGATAAAAAGGGGGTTAAAATGTGTTTAAGACGGAGATATTACAAAGGGCCTACAGAAAGTGTAGCAGCAGGGAAAAAAGAAAGGGTGCTATTCCATAAAGGTAAGATTTGTGTAAAACAGTTAAATTTGTATTGTAATGGTGATGACACAACTGGGACATATAAAAACACGTGGATTATAAAGATTGACGGTGAAGAGCTGGTTAATATGAGTTGTAAAGATATGTATAAGTATTTGGTAGGATATGTTGTATGTCAGCATGCAAACAGACCAGTAATAAACACAATATATAATGATAGTAGTAAAATATATGCTTTTATCGTAAATGATTTAGGTGTAGTAAATGATGGGATTGAAGTTTGGTTTGAAAACAAGGATACTTCAAACACTTGTGGTATTGTAGTGGGTATGGTTTTTGATGTTTTAGAATAAAAAAGGTGTAAAAAAATGCTTTTTGTAAAGGATGTCACCATACCGGCTGATACAAAAAAGGCGTCACCGGTAGAAGGCGTGATAGAGATAACAAGGGCTGTAATAAAGAAGATTGAAATATCGTTTGCCTTTGGTTGCAGGAATATGGTAGGTATTCAATTGTTTTGGGGTGAACATCCTATCTTCCCTAGAAACCCCGATGAGTGGATAAAAGGCGACGGATATGTAGTTTCTGGAGAATGCTTTTATTTCATTTACCAAGAGCCATACCAAATTAAATACCGTGCACACAGTGAAGGGACCAGTTACGAGCATACATTGATAGTAAGGGTAAACATGCTACCAGTTTGGGCTTTATATCCGTTCTCTGATGAGATGTATCGTATGGCCCAAATGGAAGAGTTAGGAGAAACAGGGGAATAACTATGAGTGATTTACCAGATTTTACAAATTATTCTCAGGTTGACCTGATACAACAAACTATTGCTTTCCTAACCAATAGACCTATGTATGGTGAGGCACAACAAATATCTGACAGACAAGCTGTATATAAAAACGAGGTAACAACCTTATTCACTATATATGGAAAAGGTAAGATATATGGTGGTGTTATATTCTTTGTAAATGAGTATCCTGTAAATAGTGACATGCTTCAGTTTTATGTTGATGACAAATTAGTAATGCACATGACATGGGAAAATATGTTAGCTCTTAACATAACACAAAATAATGATTATGGTTTTTGGCTAGACTGTTTTGATGAGGAAAATGGTAATTGGTGTTTAAGCTTGAAGGACGGTATTACTTTTGAGGAAAGTTTTAGTGTAAAATATTATGAAAGGGAGGGATACGATAAATACCTGTTTTATAGAGTAATGTATACACTACTAAATATATAGAGGCTAAAAATGAAAAAAGTGCGAGTGTATGGCCTAGCAATGTATTGGAAGGATAGAAAAAAGAAACTGCTAATCTCTTTTGTAAATGTAAAAAATTCACACTATCGGGGAAGTTTGGATATAGATTTTATAAACAATATAACTGAAGAGGATATAAAAGACGCACTTGTCAAAGCTAAAGTAGCACAAAAAGAGAACATTGAAATAGCAGGACATATATTGTGTAACCTACCATTGACGGGGGTTTAAAATGGGTGAGCCAAACCAAGTGAAATGGAGGGGAATAAGACCGGTAGAGCCAAGAGAAGCAATACCAGTGCAACCGTTTGGTGACTTTGGAACACAGATTACAAAAAGTGTATATGCAAATAATGCAACCAAAATAATCCATACTGTATCATCAGGAAAAAGTTTATATTTATGTAGTGTCGCTTTGAGTGTCTTTCCCACTGCACTTGGAGAAGGATATATATATGTTAGGGATGAAAATGATACAACACAATATTATATTTTAGTTACAAGGCGTCAAGAAAATGACGGTGAAATGGTTTCAATGACTTTCAATCCTCCAATACAGATACCAGCAGGCTGGGATATATGTGTAGTGTCTTCAGCAACTAACTTCAAATTAAGAGGTTTTATATTTGGATATGAGGTGTAAAAATGCTTATTAAGGCAGGTGTAGATATTTCAAGGTTAAAAAGGAAGATACGTAAAACCCTTTGTATAGTTGATAAAATTCACCAAAAACATGGTATAGAATTGGTTATAACTTCTACGTATGACGGAAACCATTCAGCTTGCAGCTATCACTATGCAAATGACGCCTACGATATTAGGTGGAGACCTCACTATGGAAAAGACATATACAAAGAGATTAAAAAGGCACTTGGAGATGACTTTGATGTAGTGCTTGAGAAAGACCATATACATATTGAATACGATCCAAAACCAAAAACTCATAAGGAGTAGCTAATGGATAATCAAACTATAATTGAAATTTTGGACATGCTTACAAGGATATGTATTTTTGGCCTGTTTGTCTGGATTATTTCAGTGGAACGGAGGTTGTCAAAGTTAGAAACCAAAATTACCTTTATTAAAAACATATTAAGGGAGGTAAAGGAGCTATGCCAAGAGAGCCGATTAAGTTAAAGAAGGAAGACTATGAAAGGTTACAGAAGCTTGAACCCGATATTGAATGGCTGGCCATGGAGATAGCAAGAGCAAAGAGAGCGGGACTTGATGTTTCAGACCTTGAGAAAAAGTTTGAGGAAACACGGAGAATGAGAGAGGGGTTACTTAGAGAATACGCACCAGAATAAACCGGTGATTAGTAACTGGTGACTGGTAACTAGTAAGAAGAGGTAAGGGGTGAAAAAGAGGAAGTATGTTTTTTATAAAGGGCCCTTTCAACCTCTACATATTGGATATTATCAAGCTATGGCAAACCTTGATATACTTTTGAAAATGCCAAGACTACCTAACAAGATATTTCCTTGGTTGACAAAGGAAGAGGTTTTGAAATGGAAAGAGAGAACAAAGGAGCTGTATAACAAACTAAAATGAGTGCACCTTGGAATTGGATAAAGGATATATGTGAATGGATAGCAAATGCAATTAAAGATATTGTCAAAACACTACTTGATGTTATTAAAAATCTTCTAGTCAATCTTTGGAAAGCATTAAAAGATTTAGCTCTTATTACAATTGAAACTATTAAAGATGTAGGTGAAGCAGTATTTTATATTGTTAAACTTGAAATTGGAGAAGCATTTAAAAAGCTATGGGAAGCATTAGAGGACATAGGATACTGGTTTGGCCGTCAAATTCAATATATTGTAGAACAACTTGATGTTTTGACATTTGGTATTTTTTCAAAGGTATGGGATGTCCTATCAAAACTTCTATCTGTAATAATCATAGGTGTAGCTGCAATGTCTGGACAAGTAGGGCTTGCAGTTGCAATGATTACCACCTCTCTTTTATCTGCTACTGGAGCGGTTAGAGACCCACTGTTAATACTTATTACAGGTGTAACTATTCAGTTAGCCTGTGAAATTACGCCTATTCATAATGGTTTGGTTTCCCTTGTAAATACATTTAAAGATTATTCTCAAATCGTAATAACCGATATGTATTCTGTCTTGAAAATGATAGCAAGAGGACTTATAAATAAAGCAAGAGAGGCAATAAAACCTTTAGTAATACTTTTAGGGGAGGCTTTTTCAATGAGCACTAATGAAATGTGGAATTTACTTAAAAGCATTGCAGGGGCTATAGGTGGAACGGTAGGAGAGGTTTTTGATAAGTTATATGAAGGAATAAAATGGGTAAGCAGTGGACTAAAAGACACAATAAATTGGATAAATAGTTACTTTGGAACAAGTTTCACAAACATAGCACAAGTAATAAAAACAATGGCAGAAAAGCTAGGAATAATATATGACTTTGTGTATGGAAAAATAGAAAAAGGTTTATCAGGTGCGTTTAGCTATGTGAAAGAAATCTTTGGTGGAACGGTAAATACTCTAGGAGACGCACTGCTGAAAATTGTAAATTGGATACAGAATAAAGGAAAATGGGTTTATAACTTTGTATATGACAAAATAGCCGATGTCTGGGATTATATGGTAGGAGCGGTCAAAGATGTGTATAGCTGGGCAGAAGGAATTACAACTACTTTGTGGGAAACGGTAAAATCAAACGCAATAGACGCATGGAATTACATAAAGGACACTCTTAAACCCTTTACAACTTGGGTAAAAGAAACAATTTGGCCAACTGTCCAAGATATAAGCAAAACCCTACTTGACGCTGTTGATTGGATAGAGCAAAAAGGAAAAGACGTTTATCTTTGGTATGCAGCACATATAAAACCCCATCTGGACCAAATTTTAAACCTCATTCACAAAGCAGCTATTGTAACAGAAATGGTAGCAGCTATTAGAGAAGGGAAAGTTGTCCGTGCTCTTTTGACTGGAATTGGAATTTTAGGGGGAAAGATTGAAGAGGTTTCAAGGAATATCATGAAGTTTTACGATGGCACATTATCATCTATAATGAAAGGAATTGGATATAGTATTGGCTGGGTTAGAAAGATGATTAGTGATATGTATAGGACGGCGAGTATTATAGCAGAAGATGTAGCTCAAATGGGTATAAATATTGGCTGGGATGTCTTAAACGAAGTGGGGGCTTTTATTGCAGATGTAGCAAAGGCAACCCTAGGGAAGGTGTATATCACAATTGGAGATGTAGAAAAATCAGTTAGGGGCTGGATTGCATATCTAAAAGAGCCTGTTAGTAGAGCACTTGCTATCATTTACCAAACTCATGCAGAATTTCACAAATACGATTATGTTTATAGGGCTGCTTATTTAAGACAATTATCAACCGTGACTGGGAAACCTTTTCATTATATTTATCTACCAAGAATAGCTTTTGAGGGTGTAAAATGACTTGGGAAGAGATACAAAAAATAGCAGATAAATACATAAAGTGGATTTCACCAGACCTTATATATCAAAATGTCCTAGATTATATTACTCAAAGCGATGAGTTTTTAGACAAGGAAGTAGAGAGACGGTTTAACTACTACAAAGCAGACCCTAGATATGAAAATCTTACAGACCAGTGCCTAATGGATATGGCACGGGCTGATGTAGAAGCATCAAAACAAGCTTATGGAGGACTTTATTACTTTGTTGCTAGTGTTGTGAATGCAATTTTAGACTTGATTGAAAGAATTGGATATTACCTTGGTATGGCTGATGTCACAATGGATATTGGAAGGCAGGTTGCAAATGTAGAACGAGGGACGGCTATACCAGATGTAACCATACTCATTGACGGTCTATTCAAGGGTGTTTTTTCCAGTGGTGAGTTTGGAAACTTTTTACAGAGGTTAGGTTATCCTCCAGATGTAGCAGAGAAAATTCAAGAAAGCCTTAGACCTCTCCTTGACCTTACAACTGTTACAACTCTTTGGCAAAGGGGACATTTATCAACCGATGAGGCTACAAAAGAGCTAGTTGCTAGGGGATATGATGAGGATAGAGCAAACAAAATATTGACATCTTCTCTCAGATTGATTTCACCTGATATGATACGAATGCTATATCTGAGGGGTGAGATTGATGAGGCTACTCATGACAAGTTGCTTGCTTCTCATGGTTTCCCAGATGAGCATATACAGTATGCAAAAAAGTTATATGAGATTATCCCCCCAGTTTCTGATATTATCACAATGGCTGTCCGTGAGGCTTTTTCACCAGAGATAGCTGAGCGGTTTGGACAGTATGAAGACTTCCCCGAACAATTTGCAGAATGGGCAGCAAAACAAGGACTTTCAAGGGAATGGGCAGAGAGATACTGGGCTGCACACTGGGCTTTGCCTTCAGTTATGCAAGGCTATGAAATGTTACATAGGGGGATTATTGATGAAGATGAGCTGAAAATGCTCATGAGAGCTCTGGACATCATGCCCTTTTGGAGAGACAAACTTATTCAGATGTCTTATTCTCCGTTTACAAGGGTTGATGTCCGACGGATGTATAGAGACGGTGTGATTGATAGAGAAGATGTGAAAAGGACCTATCTTGACCTTGGATATGATGATTGGCACGCAGAAAAGCTTACAGAATGGACTATTACAGAGGCACTTTCTGAAGAGAGAAAGCTTTGTAGAAGTTTGATTGAAGGGCTTTATAAAAGGAGAATATTTACTAGGGAAGAAGCAAAAGAAGCACTTATTGCAGTGAAATATAGAGAAGAAGTAGCCGAGGCAATCCTTGCCAAAGTAGACTATGATATTGAGTATCAATACAAAAATAGGATTATATCAGCAGTTAAAAAGCAATACCTTAGAGGTATAATAGATGAAAATCAGGCAATTACAAAGTTAGGCCGTGCTAATTTACTTGCTACAGAAATTGAACAACTTATATATGAATGGCAGCTTGAGAAGGAAGCACAAATAAGATGGCTAACCCCAGGTGAAATTAAATCTCTAGCTAGAAAAAAGATAATTTCTCACTCTACATTCCTTGACAAAATGACACAAATTGGTTACACTAGGGATGATGCAGAGTTGTTGTGGTTAGACACACAAAGAAAGGGGTAAACATAAAATGAAGGAAAAAGAAGCATTAAAGAGAGTTATTAAAAATATGGAAAAGGCAATGAAAGCGGTCAAGGAGACTGCTAAAAAAGAAAGAGAGAAAAAAGAGAAAGGGGGTAAGGAAAGATGAGAGAGCTATTTATTAAGATACTTATGCAAATTGTAACATTAGTCACTCCAGAAGTAAGACGGGCCCTATGTGAGGGCCTTAAAAATTCAAAGGAAAATGCAAAACAGACAGCAAATCCGTGGGATGACCTTTTATTTGACTTATTGATAGTTTTGTTAGATTGTAATCAAAAATAACACATATTAAAGGAGTGAACACATATGCCAAAGATGACAACTAGAAATCGATGTAGACAGCACTGGAAAAGGGCTATCAACATGATAGACCACGTTCTTTATCACCTTCAAATGCTTGACAACTTTTATGTAGAGAGACCCGAACATCAAAACGTTGTTAGACTGATTTCACAGATGTTAGTTGACGCCCAGACCCTTGCACAGAGATTTTTGGATGAGAAGGCTTAACAGGCCGTCCATACCATTATATTAGTTACTAGGGGGTTTTTCTTGTCCTCTTTCTTTTTACCCCTAGCCGGTATGGACGGTTTTTTTATATTTTTTATATTTTAGTGCACAAAAAGGGGTTGACAAAGGAAAAAAGATGTATTATTATATAGGTATAGGTTAGGGTAGGCTATAGAAAATACCCAGCCTAAATAAAAAAAGGGAGGGAATAAAAGAAATGAAAAAGATAGGAGAAATAAGAGAAGGAGAAAGGTTTTTTATTGTTAGTGAGTATTGTTTTGAAAATGGAGAATGTATTGATTGTGTATATGAATATGAAAAAGGCACAGAAGATTGTTTGCAGGTATATACAAAGAATGGACAATTTGACCCTGGTGACACTGCTCCAATTTCAAATTTCACAGAAGCCGAACTAGAATATGTTTTTGAAAATTTAAATGAAGCTATATCACATATATAAAAGAAAGGGGGTATAAGAAAATGAAGGTAAGAAAATTTAATGTAGACAGGACAAAAAGAGGTGTTATTGTTTATGTAGATGTTGAGCTTGAAGCTGAAATTAGGATTGATATACCTATGCACTTAGATTATGTTAGTGGGTTATCAAGTCTTGATATTGAAAAGCTACAAGGAAAGTTACCATTCGAAGTGCTTACGATTAAAACCGCACTACTTAGAGTAAGAGTGCAAGCAGAAAGAGCAGCAGATGAGCTTAGGACATTATTACAAGACTTAGAATACAGAGAAACAGTGGAGTTAAACAAACTTTTGGAAGTAGAACGGTATTTAAAAGAGCATTTTAAAGACTATATAGAAAAAGATGGAGGGAAAAGCAATGACTAATAAACAAGATTTTGTAGACGCATGTATTGAAGAAATGGCTAAAAAGGCTATCTTGGAAGGAAAGGGTTTTGAGTTTATGTTATATTGGAAAGCTCAAGGCCCAGGGTGGGAAAAGAAAGCAAAAGAGATATTTAAAAGAGTAATAAAAAGAAAGGGGGTTT
>Ga0190304_1001447_pt1 | contig 10539 bp, 10 predicted proteins | sample 48700712_MG_FD_161670 | JGI IMG/M metagenome (GOLD analysis project Ga0190304, IMG submission 161670) | Hydrothermal vent sediment bacterial communities from Southern Trench, Guaymas Basin, Mexico - 4870-07-1--2_MG | ecosystem: Environmental > Aquatic > Marine > Hydrothermal vents > Sediment ... | reverse complement strand
TACAGAACCGGAAAATGCGCTTGTCACTCAATATAAGGCATTGCTCGCCACAGAAAACATAGATCTGGTGTTTGAGCCGGAGGCGATCGAAGAGATAGCCAGGATTTCCTTTGAAGTAAATGAGCGTATGGAGAATATAGGGGCAAGAAGACTCCATACCGTAATGGAAAAACTGGTTGAAGAGGTCTCTTTCGAGGCCCCGGATGTTGCCCCCCGGCAGATTATGATCACGGCAAAATATGTACAGGAGAGATTGAAGCACATAGTCAAGGACGAGGATTTGAGCAGGTTCATCCTGTAATCCTTTTGAACAGCGACCAGATAATTTATGGACAATTTATCACGGGCACGGATTCTTATTGAGGCCCTTCCCTATATCAGACAGTTTGCCGACAAGACCATTGTCATAAAGTATGGTGGCCACGCCATGGCGGAACAATCCCTCAAGGAGAAGTTCGCGCTGGACATCATCCTGATGAAATACGTGGGCATCAATACGGTCATTGTCCATGGAGGCGGGCCCCAGATAAGCCAAATAATGGAGAGGATGGGTATCCGGCCCATGTTTGTCGAAGGCCAGCGGGTCACTGATGATGAGACCATGAGCGTAGTGGAGATGGTGCTGGTCGGTACTGTCAACAAGGAGATAGTGGGCCTTATCAATCGCCATGGAGGGCGGGCGGTGGGTCTGTCCGGCAGGGATGGCGATCTCATACAGGCTGATCCCATGAAGATTTACAAATACACCGGTGATGAACGTCCGCCTGAAATCATAGATATTGGAAAAGTGGGAAAGGTGTCAGTTGTCAATGAAGGGGTGCTTAAGGCCCTTGAGGGCTCAGGTTTTATACCGGTTATAGCCCCGGTCGGCGTCGGACCTGAGGGACAGGCATACAACATAAACGCCGACCTTGTTGCCGGGGCCGTAGCAGGAGAACTGAAAGCTGAAAAGCTCATACTCCTGACAGATGTCTCGGGGGTCATGAATTCGAAGGATGAACTGATTCCATCCATGACGGCGGATACGGCAAGAAAGGCCCTGGAAGATGGCACTGTAACCGGCGGAATGATCCCGAAACTAAAGGCGTGTCTGAGGGCCGTCAGCAACGGGGTCAATAAGGCCCACATAATCGACGGAAGGAAGGAGCATGCCATTTTGCTGGAACTGTTCACAGATGCCGGGGTTGGAACGGAGATTGTCCGGTGACAATTCAATCACTCAGCTCCTGTGTTGCAGATACCTACAGCCGTTTTCCCGTAACTCTGGTGAGGGGAAAGGGCTGCAGGGTCTGGGATGACAGGGGGAAAGAATATCTGGACTTTGCTGCAGGGATTGCCGTCTGCAGCCTGGGGCATTGCCATCCCGGAGTCACGGAGGCAATAGCCCGCCAGGCCGGGACACTGGTCCATGTCTCAAATCTATACTGGACCTTGCCCCAACTGGAAGTGGCACATCTGCTTACGGAAAACTCTTTTGCCGACAGGGTATTTTTCTGTAACTCAGGAGCGGAATCCGTAGAGGGAGCCCTTAAGCTGGCCCGCCGTTACGGCCACGAAAATCGCGGTCCTGACTGTTATGAGGTGATCTGTCTGGAGGGATCATTTCACGGCCGCACCCTGGCAACAGTGGCCGCCACGGGACAACCTGCATTCCAGCAGGGATTTGAGCCCATGCCATCAGGTTTCATCCATGTCCCGCCCGACAGCATCACCGCCCTCAAGCTGGCTGCAGGTCAGAGGACCGCTGCGGTCCTGATCGAACCCGTCCAGGGAGAGGGAGGGGTACGGCCGGTCAGTGATGAGTTTCTCCTTGCAGCCAGGGAGATCTGTGATCGCCTGGGCGCCCTGCTCATGTTTGACGAGGTCCAGGTGGGGATGGGAAGGACCGGGACACTCTTTGCCTATGAACAGACCCCGGTAGTCCCCGACGTGATCTGCCTTGCAAAGGCCCTTGGAAACGGGTTTCCCATAGGGGCTATGCTCGCGAAAGAGGAAGTGATATCATGCCTGCGGCCCGGGAGCCACGCATCCACCTTTGGTGGAAACCCGGTGGCCTGTGCTGCGGCAAAGGTGGTTATCGAAACCCTGACATCACCCGGTTTTCTTGACAGGGTGAAGGAGACGGGCACATACCTTAAAAAAGGTCTCGAATCCCTGGCGGGCAGGCATCCGAAAGCAATTCTTGAGGTGCGCGGCAGGGGACTTATCCAGGCCATTGAATTCAGGAAACCCGTGCCTGAATTGGCCAACAGGCTCATGGAAGAGGGGTTTTTGGTGCTGCTGGGCCAGGAAAAGATACTCCGCCTGGTACCGCCCTTGATTGTTACCAAAGCGGAAATCGATGCTGTGCTGAATGCGATTGAGAACAATATATGATGATTCCGCTGAAAATACCCCATCTGCTGCGTTGCTTCGATTTCCTCGTCACTGCGACGTACGCTAAGTACGCCTCGTTCCTCGGAAATCTCGCGCCTTGCATCTGGGACATTTTGAGCGGAATCACTGAGGCGGGCACATATCGGAATTCGTGGAATGGATTAACCCATGACTAAATCACCAAATCCCAGACACTATCTGACTGTCTCTGATTTATCTTCTGACGAAATCCTCTTTCTTATCAACCGCGCCTTGAAGCTCAAGAATCGCTATAAGTCCGGTCTCCCATACAGACCTGCCACAGGCAAAATCCTCGGGTTGCTTTTTGAAAAACCGTCTACAAGGACCCGGGTCTCCTTTGAAGCCGCAATGTTACAACTGGGCGGCAACGCGACGTTCCTGTCTTCAAGGGACCTGCAGCTGAGGAGAGGGGAGCCCCTTAAGGATACGGCCAGGGTGCTGTCCCGGTATCTGGACTGTCTCGTGGTACGAACGTTTGGCCATGATGTAGTTGATGAGCTTGCCATGTGGTCAGGCATACCTGTTATCAATGGACTTACTGATCGGCATCATCCATGTCAGGTCCTCTCTGACATCATGACCGTGATGGAATACAAGGATGAAGACATGGGGTCCCTGAAGGTCGCCTGGGTGGGTGATGGAAACAATGTGGCCCACTCATGGATCCAGGCTGCAGGCCGGCTCGGGTTTGCCCTTGTCCTGGCCTGCCCGGAGGGGTACGGGCCTGATAAAGAAATCTTGAGCAAGGCCCGGGCCGGGTCCACGGCACCCATCACACTTACGACTGATCCGGAAGAGGCGGCAGAAGGTGCTGATGTCATAAACGCGGACGTATGGGCCAGTATGGGCCAGGAAGAAGAGGCATCGAAACGCCGCAAGATATTTGCCCCCTATCAGATCGACAGGGCACTTCTTGCCAGGGCCAAAACGGATGCCATTGTCCTCCACTGCCTCCCGGCCCATCGAGAAGAGGAAATAAGCGAAGAGGTGCTGGAAGGGCGGCATTCAGTAGTGTGGGATCAGGCGGAAAACAAGATGCATCTTCACAAGGCCGTGCTGGAATGGGCAATGGGATTGCAGGACTTTCGGGTATAATGGAAATATGGACGAAAAATTTATCCCTTTATACGACGTAATCATTCTTGGAACAGGACCTGCCGGGCTGCAGGCCGCAATTCATGCGGCAAGGAAAAAGACCAGGGTGCTGGTGCTGGGCCGTCCGGAATCCAGCAGCCTTTACAAGGCCCATATCGAGAACTACTGCTGTGTGCCCGGAGTAAAGACAGGAGAGGAACTCCTGTCAGCAGGTATGCAGCAGGCAGAGTATTTTGGGGCAGAGTTCCTGCAGGAAGACGCTGTAGCCACTGCTTCCCTCCGGGGTAACGCATACCAGGTAACCACTGAAAGCGGAAAGACATACTCTGCCTATGCCCTGATAATTTCAACCGGTGTAGCACGTCGAGGCCTTGGACTCAAAGGAGAAAAAGACATGGTGGGCAGGGGAATAAGCTACTGTGTTGACTGCGACGCAAATTTTTACAGGGATGCAGTAGTAGCGGTAGCAGGAGACGGGAGCGCTGCTGCCCATGGTGCGCTCACTCTGAGTAAGATAGCCAGGAAGGTAACACTCATAACTGAGGATCTGAAGGTGAGCCCTGCGCTCAGGGCGGAACTTGAAAAAGGAAATGTGATAATGGCTACCGGATGCAAAATAAAGGAACTCAGAGGCACCGACAAGCTGGATGCCGTTGTGCTCAGCGACGGCACCGAACTTCCTCTTGACGGGCTCTTTATTGAAAAAGGCGCCAAAGGGGCCGTGGAACTCACCTCCTTTCTGGGAGTAAGTCTGGACCCGGAAAAATTCACTTATATCGTCACTGACGAAAAACAGGCCACCAACATAGCAGGCATCTATGCAGCAGGGGATATATGCGGACCCCCCTTTCAGATGGCAAAGGCCGTTGGAGAAGGTTGTATCGCCGGTCTTTCTGCAGGCAGCTTTGCACTCAAAAGGAGAAGAAAGGAGACCGGGGCCGGATGATATTAAAGGTCTACACTGTCGGCCCCCTGGATGTCCAGGCCTATATAATAGGATGCCCTGATACGGGCGAGGCCATGATCATTGATCCTGCAGGAAGTGAAGAAAAGCTGGCAAAAGAAATCACCGGTTCAGACCTTACCCTGCGCTATATAGTCAATACCCATGGCCATCCGGACCACACATGCGGAAATCAGAGGATGAAGGCCCTTACCGGTGCACCTGTATTAATGCACAAGGCCGACGACCTCATGTTCAGAAATCCCGAGACAGCCGAAATGTTCAGGGCCTGGGGCTTTGAGCCGGCCCCTCCGGCAGATGAATATATCGCCCATGGAGATGTGATCAAGATCGGCAATCTCAGATTTGAAGTAATCCACACCCCGGGACATTCGCCCGGCTCGGTATGTCTTTACGGGCACGGCCATGTAATTACCGGAGACACTCTGTTTGTCGGTGCTGTCGGCCGTACGGATCTGCCGGGAGGCTCCCTTGAGACCCTGATCAAGTCCCTCAAAATCCACATCTTTCCTCTTCCGGATTCCACCATAGTACTTCCGGGGCACGATTACGGTGACCGCCCCACATCCACTATTGGGCAAGAAAAAAGGACAAATCCCTATCTTACAGAATTTTGAATCAGGAACGAAAAAGGAGAAATGAGAATTAGAGTTCCTGATTCTAAATTCCGGATTCCCAATTGCTTCCCGGGTCTCCCTATCTGCAGTGTGTGGGATGATCTGGTCTCTGCCGTGAGGGAGAACCAGGTAATAATTGTCAGCGGGGAGACAGGTTCGGGGAAGTCCACTCAACTGCCCAAAATATGCCTTGCAGCAGGAAGGGGTGCATATAGGAAGATTGCCTGCACACAACCCAGGAGGGTGGCGGCTGTCACTGTGGCGGCCAGGGTTGCCGAAGAGCTTGGTCTTCATGGATCCAGGCTCGTTGGTTACAAAATACGCTTCAGAGACAGTACCGGGCCTGAAACCAGGATCAAATTCGTAACGGACGGCATGCTCCTGGCTGAAGCGCAGCAAGATCCCAGGTTAAGGGAATATGATACCATAATTGTAGATGAGGCCCATGAGAGGAGTCTCAATATAGACTTCCTCCTGGGTATACTCAGGAGACTCCTCCCTGCCAGGCCTGAGTTGAAGGTCATTATCACATCCGCCACCATGGACACGGCACATTTCCGCCAGGCATTCGGCAAGGTGCCTGTGATAGAGATTGCAGGTCGCGGTTACCCCGTGGAGATACGCTACAAACCTACAGAACAAGATGAAGAATCTGATATAACTACTGTTGAAAAGGTTATTTTTGCAACAGAGGAGATCAGGGGGAAAGATCCCTTTGGCGACATACTTGTCTTTCTTCCCACCGAGAGAGAGATACTGGAGGCCGTCAAGATCTTAAGGGCCGGATGTAAGGATGAGGCCCTGGTACTTCCCATGTACGGCAGGCTGGCCGCTTCGGACCAGAAGCGCATATTCAGGCCGGCCCCTGTTCAGAAGATCATAGTTGCTACAAACATAGCCGAGACTTCCATTACAGTCCCTGGAATCAAGTATGTCATTGATTCGGGCCTGGCCCGAATTGCCCGTTATAGCGTCAGGTCCCGCACAAAGGCGCTTCCAATCACCCCTATATCAAGAGCCGGTGCGGACCAAAGGGCAGGACGCGCCGGGAGGGTTCAGGCCGGAGTCTGTGTCCGGCTCTACAGCGAAGAGGACTACCTGGATCGCCCCCAGTACACCCTGCCTGAAATCCGCAGATCAAATCTGGCCGAGGTCATACTGCGTCTCTATGCAATGAATCTCGGGCCTGTTGAAGGCTTCCCGTTTGTGGACGCCCCGTCTCCCCAGGCCGTAAAAGAGGGATTTACCACCCTGAGAGAATTGGGGGCGCTGGATGCGGCAGGCAGGCTGACCAGGACAGGGCGAATTATGGCCGGGCTGCCTCTGGATCCGCGAATTTCGAGGATGATCTTGCAGGCCAGGCATGAGGGCGCACTGAAAGAGGTGGTTATTATTGCGTCGGCCATGAGCATCCAGGATCCCAGAGAACGCCCGGCGGAAAAAGAAAGCCAGGCGGATCAGGCCCATAACTCCTTTAAGGATCCATCTTCTGATTTGCTGACATTTATCAAGATATGGAACGCCTACCACAGAGAGTTGAAGGCCGGCCGCAGCAGGAACCGGATGAGAAAATACTGCAGGGAGAACTTCCTTTCCTATAACAGGATGCAGGAATGGAAGGACATCCATGATCAGATAATGGATATCATCCAAGAGTCTAAAGATTTTCCTCTGGCAATCAAGACATCCGATCACCCGATCAACAGGTCCATCCATTGTTCTGTCCTCTCGGGCTTTTTAGGACAAATCGCCCTTAAGCAGGAGGGATCCCGTTACATAGCGGCCCGTGGCAGAGAGATTTTCCTCTTTCCGGGCTCTTCACTCTATAAAAAATGTCCTAAATGGATAGTGGCAACAGAGCTCGTACGGACATCCAGGCTTTTTGCCAGGACAGCGGCTGCCATTGAGCCCGAATGGATAGAGAAGCTGGCCGGTGATCTCTGCAGGCACACCTACTCCGGACCGCATTGGGAAAAACGCCGTGGAGAGGTGATGGCATGGGAAAGGGTCACGCTTTTCGGCCTCCCCATAGTGGAAAGACGAATAGTCAGATACGGAGGAGTCGATCCGGCCGAATCCAGGGAGATCTTTATACGGCAGGCCCTGGTCCCGGGTGAGCTAAAAAAGAAATATCCCTTTCTCGTTCACAATATGGAACTGATATCAGAGGCTCAGGACCTGGAGGACAGGACCAGGCGGAGGGATATCATGGTGGATGAGGAGACCCTCTATTCCCTTTATGACAGTAGATTAAGAGAGCTTGAAAAAATGCTGTTCAAAGACAGACCCCAAAGGGAAAGAGGCACCAGGGGGCCTGAAGTGATATGTAATGAGCGTTCTCTTGCCAGGGCCCTGCGTATTTCCGGCAGCGATGCTCCTCTATGCCTTGCAAGAGAAGATCTGCTCAGGTCAATCCCCGATACCGACGTGCTCGTCCAGTTTCCAGGGCATATAGAGGTCTCAGGACACAGGCTTTCTCTGAGTTATCGTTTTTGTCCGGGTGATGAGACGGATGGAGTCACCGTAAAGATCCCTTCGGGCATACTCGCTACTTTATCGCCTGAGCCCTTTGAGTGGCTGGTTCCTGGTCTGCTGCAGGAAAAGATCACCTATCTCCTGAAATCATTGCCCAGGCAAATTCGCAAAAACCTGGTACCAATATCCAGGGTCGCTGAAAATATGGGAAAAGGACTCAAGAAAACAGAAAAGGGCCTGCTCCGCTCATTACAGGAAGAACTATTCAGGCAATACGGCATACGCATAGAAAGGAAAATGTGGCCAAGTCCTGAGGACATCCCCCCTCACCTCTTGATGAGATTCGATGTATTAGACCAAAATGGGAAAGTCATTGATTCAGGCTGTGACCTCAACCGCTTACAGGAGACCTGGAAAAGGACCGCTTCCATCTTTAATCAAAATGACCCCGAATGGTTAAAGATCAAGGCCAGGTGGGAAGTATCCGGGCTCAATCTGAAAGATCTTCCGGATATCCCGAGTTCAGTCACGGGCTCTTCAGGAGACAGGAAGAGCCCCGTACAGGCTTTTCCGGGACTTGTTGCAGAAGATAACAGCGTATGTATAAGGCTTTTTCTCAATCAGGATGAGGCCGTTTCAGAAACCCGGCAAGGGGCAAGCAGGCTCCTCGCCGACTACCTGGGTAAAGAGCTTGGATATCTCAAGAGAAACTGCACACCATGCGGCTTATCACAAGAGGTCTATATGTCCTTTGGAGGCAAACGGAAATTAGGTCAATCCATATATGCCTTTCTCTGCAGAGAGCTGCTGGGAACATGGAAACAGATCCCGAGCAGATCCGATCTGCTGAATAGGGCCAGGGAATTAGAGGGAAAGGTCTTTCAGCAGGCCGGCCCGATCATACAGTTGCTGAAAGAAGTGTTTGAGGCCCACATCACCGCGAAACAAGAGATAAGGCGTCTTCAAAATACAGCAATAAATAGAAAGAGCTGCTCCCAGATCCTTAAAGACCTGGAGGCAGAGTTAATAAGGCTCACTCCGCCGCACTTTCCTGAAAATGCAAGGCTGGACCGGCTTTCTGACCTGCCGCGATACCTGAATGCCCTGGCTGTCAGGACCCGGAGGGCATACGTTGACCCCATGAAAGACAGGAAAAAGGCATCCAGATTAGAGCCGTTCCTGCTTTGCCTCAATGAGGCCAAAAACCCTCTTGATGCAAAGAGAACAAAAGAACTCACAGAAGAAATAGAGCAATTTGAGACTCTCATTGATGAATACAGGGTGTCTGTATTTGCCCCTGAACTCGGCACGGCGATATCCGTCTCCCCGAAACGTCTCTCTGATGCCTGGGAGAGACTGAGGACCCTTTTGTGAAAAAATGCACAGGCTGTCAGGCTGAATCAAGAGAAACACGGCACATCCCTTTCCCTGGCACAGCTTGCTTTCCTGGATCATAATCGCGTCATTTGGGAGAGGCGCGGAAAGAATCTCGAGAAACTCAAGATAATCACCTGCTCGTTCATTACTGTATATTGACCTGAAATCCACTCCACTCATGGCTCGCTGTAGCGATTTTATCGGGTAGTCCCCGCTCGTCGAAGCGTCCGTATGCCTGGGAGTCGTCCCACAGGACCAGGGTCCCATGCTCCGTGTCTACACGAAAACGGCCTCCACCGATCACGATCAACTCGGGCTCATACACCTCGAGCGTCTCTTTTGTGACCCAGCAGTGGGGGATCGCATGATCCTCAAGAAAGTGGGCAAGGATCTGGTTGTGGTAACCGTGGAGCTCAAAGTGGGCAAAGATCAAATATTCCCGACCATGCCAAGCGAGCTGCAGGAACTTGCCCTTAATTTCCAGGAGATCCTGTTCCTGACCTGGAGCTGAATAGAAAAGGATTACAGCGGGAATCACCTTCTGTGTCCTTCAAGGCAGGACAACTTTTCCATCTGTTTCTACCATCTATTTATATTATATAATGCCTGTACTTTTCGACATCAAGCATTCTTGTTAAGGGCAACCAACCACTGCCTGATGCTGTGCCATAGCCTGCATTACGTGACAGCCTCCTTAGAGATCATCGAAGTTCTTGAAAAGCGAAGGAGCCAATAGACTATTGCCACGTCAACCTTGAAATGTCGTAATATGGTGTGATATAATTCTTCATAGTCAACCAGGGAGGCTTGAGTATGAAGAAATTCACAGTGGCATTGACCAAGGATGAACGGGATGAGTTGGAAAGGATAGCTTCCAAAGGTAAGCATAAGTCACAAAAGGTTATCAACGCCTTGATTTTGCTTGGCTGTGATGAAGGAAGGCACCAAGAAAAGCGATCAACCAATGAAGAAATATCCAGGGTGCTAAAAACAAGCATGAGGAAAATTGACCGCGTCAAAAAGCGTTTTGTTGTAGATGGGCTTGACATAGCCCTTAATGGCAAAAAAGGAAGTCGTGTATATACCAAAAAGGCGGATGGTGATTTTGAAGCTCATCTGGTCGCCTTGAGCTGCGGTGAGCCGCCGGAAGGTTTCTCCAGGTGGACCTTGCGGTTACTGGCTGATAAAGTGGTTGAACTTGATTACATCGACAGCATATCCCATGAAACGGTCCGCCGCATTTTAAAAAAAATGAACTTAAGCCTTGGCAGCGCAAAGGCCGGGTAATACCGCCGGAACAAAATGGCAACTTTGTTGCGAACATGGAAATGGTGCTGGATATCTATAAGCGTCCTTTCGACCCACAACATCCTGCTGTATGCATGGATGAGTCCCCAAAGCAGTTGATTGAAGAAACGAAACTCCGGTACCGGCATCTCCAGGACAGCCGGAACTGTTCAAAGAAATATCCCCTTTCCGTGAACGGTTGCCATCCGTGCCCTGCCGCAGGAGCGGCTTGCCTTTTGCAGGGTTTCGATCGCGGGCCGGATTGCACTGCCTCTCCGGTCTGCGATGAGTGAGCTTTGAAACCCGGAAAAAGGTAACCGCTTCAAG